>Ga0208015_1000037_pt1 | contig 100654 bp, 82 predicted proteins | sample 26BtaG_FD_184101 | JGI IMG/M metagenome (GOLD analysis project Ga0208015, IMG submission 184101) | Marine viral communities from Cariaco Basin, Caribbean Sea - 26B_WHOI_OMZ_CsCl (SPAdes) (version 2) | ecosystem: Environmental > Aquatic > Marine > Oceanic | place: Caribbean Sea: Cariaco Basin... | reverse complement strand
CGCTAGACATAAGCGTAGGCTTGCAAAGAAGTTTTGTAACAATAACATTGCTGAGCCGATAAATAGGTTTTACTTCTTATCAAGTCGCCCTTTATAATGAGGCTGAACGTCATTAATGGCTATGTATTGCATAGGTCTATTGATAGCAATCATTTTAATAATTCTAATAGTTAGGCTAATAATACTTCAAGGGATATTGGCCTGATAGAATATCAATTAAGGATAATATAATATGGCAGTTTTTTTGACAGATGAATGGTTTGAGCAAGTAGAAAAAATGGGCAACGAAGCAGGTGAGTTAAACTTACCGCCAGTACTTGCCAATATGGTCGTCAACCTAAAAGTGGCTGAAGCTGATAAAACTATCGAAGCCAATTTTGCAAATGGTTTGCTGCATCGCGGCTTAAACGATAATGCAACGACGACGCTGTTATTAGATCGCGATATCCTACAGTCTATCATCACTGATTTTGATACCAATCAAATCATGGGTGCGTTTATGAGTGGTAAAATCCGTGTCGAAGGCGATATGTCACAATTGATGGCAGTACAGACTGCACGTCCAAGCGCAGAGCAAAAAGAGTTGTATACTCGTATCAAATCAATGACAACGATGGCTTAATCGCATATTTATACGAATTTTATGCTACGTTTTTGCGTTGTAAGTCAGTAAGACACAAAAAAGCCCCTAATTCATATTAGGGGCTTTTTATTGCGCAATCAAATAGGCATAAAAAGTCTTTCAAACAGTCTAGCTAGCTTTTGATTGCTGCGTCGCATTTGATTGGTTTTCTTTGTATATTGCTGCTTGTAGCCATACGTTTGCTTGGACGTAGTCATGTACTTTGATGCTATTGGTTTCAGCAGTGTTGAGCGCACCAATACGCACGACGAAAGGATCTGCATCCTGCTCACGTAGCGTCACCACGTCAAACAATATGATAGATTTACCATTAAATACGGTTTCTTGCTTGCCAAGTACTTGACCTTGACACCAAGCTTCATCTTCTTGCCCTAGTGTATCGCCAAACAAGTAAGCGCACATATGGCCCAAGTTAATCTCGACAGGTGCCATTTGTTCTTTGGTCTCAGGTTTCCATTCGCTAATTTGCTCTTGTAGGTCATCAGGGATTTTTCCGTCATTTGCCGCCACGATGTCGTTAAAGGCACGGTGATAACGGATAGACTCTTGGTCTTCGACCATGATGACTTCGTTTTGCTCGCTTAGCTTAATTTCGTGCGCCCAAGCACTAAAGTTCACATAGTAAGAGGTGTCGCGTTGATAGAGATGGCGGTTGGTCGTATAGAGTTGATCAAACGCATAAATAATGCTGCCATCAGCAGTACGTAAGCGCAACACTGCATCGTGTGAGTTGTCATTGGCGATGACACGCTCAATTTTACAGTTCAATCCATAAGGACTATCAACACAAGGATAGGCATTGATAAAGCATTCTGGCTTACCATCCTTCATCGCGAGCACTTGATTAATATGACAAGGCTGATCTTCTGATAGAAGCAGGCAGCTGTCTTTTGCACTGACGTTGTTATTCAGGCCTTTAGGCATCGCGGCGACTTCAATCATTTTTTGTAGCCATTCAGGCACATCATGACTCATATCATCGGTCAGAATACGCCAGTGATCAGCGTGACCTGCAGACTGCTCATCAGTCAACGTGATCTTGGTGGGAGATTGAATGTTTTTGTATTGATAATTTATGGTCATGAAAATACTCAAAATTAAGTCAGCGTGAGGTTTGTATCTAATACTGTGTTTGCTTGTGTACCATCCAACATTTTAAATGATTGGTTTATGATGGTCAGCAGCCTAGCCAGTAAAAGATCAGAAACCTCAATGAGGGGTTAATGACAATTGTCTTTAGCATATAATATATAGGTATTGGTACAGCTAATAGCAAGCCCCCTATAAAAAATAATAACAAAACCCAGTTTTTTGGTAAAAAATACTCTCAGTTGTTGCTAATGACTGGCACATATCAGCTAGTTTGTGTCAAACTAGCTCCCTTTTGACAGCTGTTATTGGCTCGTCTGACACCCTGTTTTTGTGTTTGATTTATATGTGAGTAGTAGCAACTGTATGATGCATTTACTGCTGCTCGTTATGCAACCTATATAAAGTCGCACGTAGATAAGATAAAGAGTTTGAATATGTTTCGTCCTTTAGCGTTATTTATCGGCTTACGATATACCCGAGCAGAACGTAGTAATGGCTTTATCTCCTTTATATCACTCATCTCGATGATTGGTCTGACGCTTGGGGTTGCCGTATTGATTACGGTGCTATCAGTGATGAACGGCTTTGACCGTGAACTGAAAACCCGCATTTTGGGGATGGTGCCGCAGGCTACTGTGGTCTCATCAGAAATTATTGGCGACTGGGAACAGCTAGCCGATCAGATCAAAGAAGACCCAGAAGTGGCAGCTGTGGCACCATTCATTCAACTGCAAGGGATGCTGACATCAAATGGTCAGGTCGCAGGTATCATGGTGACAGGCGTCGAGCCTGAATACGAGAAAAACGTCTCCATCATCAATGAGCACATGATTGAAGGTAGTATTGATACCCTGAAAAGTGGTGACTTCAGTATTGTGTTGGGCGAGGAGATGGTGCAGTCTTTGGGTCTGCAAATAGGGGATAAAGTGACGCTAGTATTGCCAGAAGCGTCACCATCACCAGCAGGCGTGATACCGCGGTTTAAGCGTTTTACTCTGACAGGTATCTTTACGATCAGCCCAGAAGTAGACAGTCTCATGGCGTTTATCCCGATGGGAGATGCGGCAAAGTTACTGCGTCTGCCAGAAGGCGCACAGGGCGTACGCATGAAGCTTAACGATATCTTTACTGCGCCGATAGCTGCGGAAAAAGCGGCTGCTATCGCACCTGAAAAGCTATATCCAAATGACTGGACACAAACTCATGGCAATCTGTTTGGGGCAATTCAAATGGAAAAAGCCATGGTCGGCCTATTGCTATTTTTGATTATCTTAGTTGCCGCTTTTAACATTGTTTCAAGTCTGGTCATGCTAGTGACCGATAAAAAAGCAGATATCGCAATCTTAAAAACCTTTGGTGCGTCTCCTCGCTTGATTACGCAAGTCTTTATGGTTCAAGGTGTGGTCATCGGTGTCATCGGTACTATCGCTGGTACGATATTGGGTGTGATATTTGCACTTACAGTTAGCGATATTTTAGGCTTTATTAACCAAGCCTTTGGTCTAAACCTATTTGATGCGTATTTTGTCAATTACTTGCCATCGCAGCTGCGTTTGTTAGATGTGGTATTAATCACAGGTGCATCGTTTGTATTGAGCTTTTTGGCAACGATTTATCCAGCGCGCCGAGCGGCTAAGATTCAGCCTGCTCAAACGCTACGCTATGAGTAATCGCAAACGCCTAAACATCGAAATAAATACCGAAATAAATAAAATAAAGGAAGCGCTATGTCTGCCATTTTAGAGGCGACCAATATCAATAAGATATATGATGAAGGCGCGGTCAGTACACAAGTATTGACTGGTCTTGATCTGACTGTTCATGCGGGTGAGCGCATCGCTATCGTTGGAACCAGTGGTTCAGGTAAAAGTACGTTGCTACATTTGCTTGGCGGTCTAGATACGCCAACCAGTGGTGAGGTTTGGTTGCATGGTCAGCTATTAAATAGCATGAATGAAACTGAGCGTGGAGCTATGCGCAACAAGCATTTGGGCTTTATTTATCAGTTTCACCACCTATTGGCAGAATTTACAGCAATCGAAAACGTAGCCATGCCATTGCTGATGCGTCCAGAAGTATCAACGAATGATGCTCGTAAGCAAGCGGTTGAGATTCTAGAAAATGTCGGTCTTGAGCATCGTTTGATGCATAGACCAGGTGAGCTATCAGGTGGCGAGCGTCAACGTGTAGCGATTGCACGCGCGCTAGTGACCAAGCCATCGCTTATTTTGGCAGATGAGCCAACAGGTAACTTGGACTATGATAATGCCCAGAGCGTCTTTGGCCTGTTATCAGAGCTACAAAGCACTATGCAAACGGCGCTACTTATGGTGACGCATGATCGCAATTTGGCGGCGCTTGCTGACCGTCAGTTGTTATTACGCAATGGACATTGGGAACAGTATTAATAATTTTTTATATTATGTTGAAAAACTGACCGAAACGCCATCTATTGGCGTCTGTCATGGATGTGATGGCTATCATATTGAAAAGTTATTGTTGTAGTACTAAAAAAATATATCATAGAAACTAGCGATTAAGCGGTTGTGAGCCAGCCGCCTTATCTATTTTATAAGGATGCGTAAAATGCGTGAAGATAATAATCCAATTGCGGCTTTTGGCAGTGCAGAAGAGGGTGATGAGCCATTAAAGCCTTACATCGATCCAACTTTGTTTGAAACGCTCGATAGACAGGCGCAAACCGAGCTACTGACTCCTGTGTTTGATGCCATCACTTTGGCTGGGGTTGATTATGACCTAAAAGTCCAAGACAGCGCGACAGGTAAGCGTTATACGCTTTGCAAAAATGATGAAGTCATTGAGATCGTACCGATGGATAGCAATTTCACTGACAAAGTTTTGAATGCTATAGAGAACAGTAAAGAAGAATAAGCTTTTCTAGCTTAGTTTAGCTAGGGCGTAAGCGTTATAGCCAGATAACAAAGATAAATTGCCTTATAACTTGTCAGATTCGTCAGAAGGTTTTTGCTGACGTTTCTGCCAACTAGCTACGGTCTTATAACGCCAAATGGCCTTAAATGCCAAACCGCAAATAAGACTGGTGACCACAGCTAAAATCGTTAGCCCGATACAAAATGCAGCAAGCGATACTGTACCGCGATAAGTAATGAAGGGATTGGCACCATTTGATAATGCCCATAAGCTAAAATCAGCAATCATTCTACCGATGAATCGCAAGCTAATCATAGGTGCATCAATGATCTTTGCACCGATATAGTATCCAGCATAAAAGATTGGCAAGCTAGTGACTGGGTTAGTAATCCATGTCAAACCAAGCGCCATAGGAACATTGGCACGAAAAATAAGCGAGCCAATAAGTGCCAGTAACATCTGTCCTGGCAGCGGAAAAAATGCACTTAGTACACCGATATAGACGGCCTTATTTAGGCTGTGTCGATTGAAATGCCATAACCTTGGATCAGCCAAGTGCGGTGCAAACAGCTTTAAAGTGCGACTTTCTAAGATTTTCTCTGGTGTAGGAAGTAGGTCTTTTAGACGTTTTTGGGGCACAGGATCGCCTTTAATCATTAACTACAGTCTACTCAATGGTATTGAGAAGCTGGTATAAAGTAATATATGGTGAGTAGGATAAAGGTTAGAACACACAGAATGGTGGTGTCAGATAGTTACCACCTAATACGTTGCCTCAGTATAGGGTAATATAAATATAAATGCTATTGCATCGCGTGTCATTTGCTATAGTAAACAACTATATTTGGCCGAATAATATTTAAGTCATCAAGCAAGGAGTGCTGGTGTACTGGTTGATTGGTAGCCTCATAATTATAGTTATGATGGGCGTATTGGCAGTCGCAGATAATGTGATAATGCCAACTGACTTATCCTTGCTAGAGACAGTTGGTACGTCTAATCTGTCTTTGGCGCTTATTATATTTTCCACAATTCTGATTGCATTTACTCAATTTAACATACCCTCGATAGACAGCCACAGCGCTGATAACAATACCTTTAACAATGCATCTCGTCATACTAAACTTCCTCTCAGTATTATTAGATACTTAGTCTTAGCTTTGTTAGCGACTGCGTTAGTGATAGGCAGTGCATTGCAAGCTTTGGTTACTCATCAACGAGCAGAAACCACTGAAATAACTGCACCGATACGAGTACAAGCACTCGTGCGTATCGAAGGGTTGAGCGACAGTGTTTATGATGCTGCTACAGATAGCGGTTATAGACAAGTAGCGGTGATAACGAATATCGCTCCGTTAGTCGCTGAGCTCACGCCCCAAGAGTTAGCAACTAAAACATCCGACTACTTAGATGTGAATAGAAATAGCCTAAGCAACAATTACAATACTAATTCCAATGAAGTTAGTATCGCAGTCAGCGAACACCGAATCTTACTTAACGCTTATCCAAGAAAGTCTGCGAATAAGAGCCAGTTTGCATCCTTAAATGAATTGCAGCCCGGTGATGAGATATTCATGAGCCTAGCACTGGCGCCGTTGGCTACTTCTGAGCAAGCAGTCAATAACCCTACTGGTTTTGACAGTTATCGCTGGTTGCGAGGTCGGCATATTGATGGCGTTGCGAATATTTTGGCCATTAGTCCTACATTGGTAAACAGTAACGAAATCAGCAATAAAATCAGCGATGAAAAATATTCGAAGCAGTCGCTAGATTCTGACTCATATCTTCAGCGCTTTCGTACTCGTATTGATCAAGGGCGTTGGCGATTACGACAGCATTTCTATCAAGACTGGTCAGCGCAAACGACAGCAGAGCAACAAGCAAAAGCGGTGACATTAAGTCTGCTCACGGGTGATCGTAGCTTGATTAATCGTGACACTAAGGATTTATATCAACTGGCGGGTATCTCACATCTGCTCGCTATTTCAGGCACGCACGTACTTTTTTTAGCTATTGTGCTAGCAGGTATAGTCGTACTGCTGTTTGATCGTAATTATTCAGCGATTTATCGTCGTATTCCGCGTTGGCAAGTGCGCTGGTGGGTAATGATCGGTGCCGCTTTTATTTATGCGCTATTTACTGGTTTTGACGTGCCTGCTGCTCGTACGGCTTGGATGTTATTAGCGATTGGATTCGTCAGATTGATATTGCTTCCTATCAGTACGATGCGCGTGCTATTGGCATTGGCTATATTGATGGCTTGGCGTGACCCTTACGTATTATGGCAGGCGGGGTATTGGCTGTCTTTTATCGCAGTGGCGTTATTACTCAAGTATGATGATACGTCGTATCAGCACCAGACTACTGCTGTAACGAATTTATACGATGATAAGCCACGTACTCATATCAATAACGCGCTATCTAACCGTGTTTGGCAAACGTTCAAGCGAGTGTTTAAATTACAGTTTTGGCTGTTTCTTACTTTATTACCCGTTACGTTGCTTTTATTTGGTAAGGCGTCGTTATGGGGATTTTTTATTAATTTATTTGCCATTGGGCTATTTGGTTGGGTAATTGTACCGCTCAATCTATTAGCAGGACTATGTTACCTTCTGGTGCCGAGTATTGCTGATATTCTTTGGGTAATTATTAGTACGATAGTTGGTCATCTACACGATTTAATGAGTTGGCTGACGTCATTGCCAGTGCTATCGGATGCGTGGCTCTATACACCAGTTAATATCGCGATACTATCGATGGCTTTGCTAAGCGCATTGCCTTGGCTGCTGCCACGAGGTTTACTCAGCCGTTGGTTGACGTTGCCACCATTAACGTTACTGATGATGACAGTGTATGCCAATCAGCAGTCATTTGTCACGATGCCGACCCTATATATTTTGCCAACGGGTGATTCGTATATAACGGCGGCATTGCTACAATATCCTACCGTCAATGAAGATAGTACCAATTGGTTGTTCTTAGCGGATCATAGACCAGCCTCTACACGAACGATGCCAAGCAGCCTGACAGCAGACAAATTATCTGAAAATTTAAAACAGCAATTGGGCAGTTTATCTGTCGATAAGTTAGAGAGTATTGTCGTACAGAGCAGCAGTATTGGCCTGACTGATACGTTAATTCCTGGCAATAAGAATACTGCTAATACCAAAAATTCTGAACTACTACCGATGACCGTTGCGCAATTAAATAGTCGTTTAGCCATTAGCCAATATTGGCAAGCAGGGCGCTCTGATCGTTGGTCTACCTTTCAGCAAGCCTATAAAACAGTTAGGCAATCTGTAGATACGCCTACTATCAGTGCCCAACGTTGTGAGCAAGGTAAAACATGGCAGTCGATTAACGATGAGTTGTCAGTACAGGCCATCACTGGTTGGAGCGAGATAGGTGATGCTAGCGTTTGGAATTGTACAATTGCTCTTGATACTAACTTGCCTATACGCGTTCTGAGATACAATGCGGCAGACCCACTCAATTCGTTACCTGCCAATTCACCTGTCAATCGTCAAGCACAAATAGCATCTAACCAGTTAACTGGCAAACAGTCAGCGTCTTCCCAGTCGCGTTTGATTCTAGATATTGCTACTCATCAACGCGTTTGGCAAATGTGGTCATTACTATGTTCAGTTGAATCGAATAATGATGACATGCTATTCAAAAATATAAGGTGGCTTGGTCATAGTGCTTCGCAGATTACAGGCGATGTCATAAGCCGTCAGGGAATCGATGAAGTTATAACCTATGATAATAATCCTTTAGAAGCGGCATTATCGCTAAACAACTAAATCGCTAAGCAATATTGATAGCATTCCCAATGTCGAGACTACTAATCTTCAAAAGTAAGGCTTATATTATCAGCGTTACAATATAGTGATATTTCACAGTTATACTATTGAACCATTATCAAAATACCACCATACTTAGCAGCCTATTAATACAGGTCACTGACTATTAATACAGGTCACAGATACTGTGAAAAGTATCACGTATACACCATCGCTTTAGCTGTATTTCTCGACAACCTCATTTTATTGTTTTAGATTGTTTCTAACTTAGGAAGTTATATGCCCAACTGGCCACCAGACCCTAACAAACGTCCTGATAACTCGGCAAATCAGCCAACGCAACCGCAGCAACCAAGTCCGCCAAGTGGACAAGAATGGAAGGTGCTGGAAAACACGTTATTAGCGAGTGTGGTTGAGCAGCGCCGCGCTCGTCGTTGGAGTATCTTTTTTAAACTACTGACCTTTGGTTATATCCTATTGATATTTTTGACCCTTGGTCGTGGTTGCAGCAGTGCGCCAACAGGTATGGACGCAGTCGATACTAGCGATCCGCATTTGGCAGTGGTTGAGCTACAAGGCGTCATCAGTAATGATGATGTGGCCAATGCGTATGATGTTAATGAAGCCTTGAGAGACGCTTTTGCAAACAGTAACTCAAAAGCAGTGGCATTGGACATTAACTCACCTGGCGGTTCACCGGTACAGTCTGACGAGATTTGGCAGACAATGATGGACTTACGCCAAGAGTACCCAGACAAAAAGATATATGCGGTGATTGGTGATATCGGTGCTTCAGGTGCTTATTATATTGCATCTGCCGCCGATGAGATTTATGTCAATCCGTCAAGTTTGGTCGGCTCTATCGGTGTCATTATGCCAAGCTATAACGTTAAAGGTTTGATGGATAAAGTTGGCGTAGAAGATCGTACGATTACGGCTGGTGAGTATAAAGATATATTGAGTTTATCTCGTCCGTTGACTGATTATGAAGAAAATCATGTCGAAAAAGTACTGGCAAACACGCATAAGCATTTCATCAACGCTGTCAAAGAAGGTCGCGGTGACCGTCTGAAAAATCCTGAGCAAAACAAACTGTTCTCAGGGCTGTTCTGGACAGGTGAGCAGTCTATTGAGCTAGGCTTAGCAGACAAAACAGGTAGTATTACAAGTCTAAGTAAGCAACTAGATCTAGATACTATCATCAGCTATAGCCCAACTGATCCGTTCCAAATGTTTATGGACCGTTTTGCAGTGAAGTTAGGTGCAGGTATTGGCTCTAGCGTTAGTCTCGACGTATTGCCACAAGAAAGTAACACTGGGCAGATGCGTTAAGCGTTTTATGTTTTAAATATAATGTGTATGATTGTTAAGGCTGAGCATATAATTGTGCTCAGCCTTAATTGTATGCAATACCAAATAAAAACCTTGGCCCAAGTGATAGCCTGATTAAATTAGCTATACAACTATAACCATCGAACACAGTCGTCAAATTTGCCATATAAACATGGTTGGTTTTGAAGAAGTTATTTTTAATGCTGTTGGTTTTAATAAGGGTACAAGGTTCAATCATTAAAATAATATATAACATAAACGATCCCACGAGAATCTGTCATGAGTGATGAAATAAATTTGCAGTCCTTTGCTAAACTGCCTGTCTCTAAAATAACCAATAAACCTGTACTGCATTTTGCCCATGCTAATGGAATGCCAAGCGCGGTATATGAGCCGTTTTTTGAAGGTTTATCAGAATTTTTTACGATTGAGTATATTGCGATGTTGGGCGATACGCCTGATTATCCAGTGGACGATCATTGGCGCAGTCTAACGCAGCAAATCATTGATAGCGTAAAAAGTACCTGCGAAAAGCATGGTGTTGCACAGGTAGTAGGAGTGGGGCATTCGCTTGGGGCCATGTGTACGTTGCAGGCCACGTATCGTCAGCCTGAACTATTTGCACAAGCAGTACTTATGGACCCGCCTTGGATTTATGGCAAAGTCAGCTTGTTGTGGCATTTGGCAAAGACAGCAGACAGATTACCGCTTATGAATAATCGTCTGATGGACAAACTATCACCAGCTGGCGTGTCCAAACATCGCCGTGATGTGTGGGATAGCCGGGATGAAGCATATGAGAAAATGCGACATAAAGGGTTCTTTAAGAATTTTGATGAGCGTAGCTTTCAAGGATACATCGATCACGGATTACATGAGCGTGCTGATGGCAAAGTGACATTGGCTATTCCTAAAGCCAGCGAAGTCGCTGTGTTCCGTACCAATCCATCTTGGTATTGGTTGGCACCAAACCGTGGCCCTAAAGTGCCTGTGACTTTAATCATTGGTCAAGACAGCATCTTTTTGAAACGTCGCTTTCCGCAGCAGATAAAATCGCGCTTGGGTATTCCTTATGAGACTCACGAAGGAGGGCATATGTTCCCACTTGAGCATCCAGAGTCTGTCTCAAAGCTAGTGTTAGGACTGATCAAGCAGCAACTGTCCAACTAAACGCAACATATTATCAGTCATGCTTGTAATGGATATGAGCTGCCAGAGTATTTTTAAGTGATACCTTTATGCCAAAAAACCTAACTGCGCTATCTAGTACGACTGCCTCACCTAAGGCTCTGCCGCTATTTTCGCGTGTAGGTACATTCGTCCTGACAGTAGTAATGGTGCTTGCATTTTTTATCAGTCAGTTGGTAGGTGTTTATGTCGCTGGCAAGCTTGTATTACCTGCCGATGAAAGGACATCGATAGGGCGGATATTCTATTTTGGTAGTAATGATGGAACAGTTGTGAGCCTGTCTATACTCATCGGCTGTGTATTGCTAGTGGCAATTAGCATGCTTATCATTCGTTTAAAAGGTGGCAATCTGCGTCAATATCTAGCCTTAAAACCGTTCTCACTGTCGGTGGGTATAGGAATGTTTGGGCTGCTACTGATATTTATGATTGCCAGTCAGGCACTGACGTATGTACTCGATATGACACCACTGGTGTTTGTTGATCCGCTCTATCAGTCAGTCAGTTCAATTTGGCTATTGGTCTTTGCCATGGTCGTCGTCGCACCAATTTATGAAGAGGTTATCTTTCGCGGTATATTGTGGTCAGCCATCGCAGAACAGTTCACAGCACCATCATATTCAGCGAATCATGGGGCGATTGTCGCCAGTATTGTGACAAGTTTGATATTTGCTGTGATCCATGTGCAGTATGGTATCTATGAAATCAGTACCATCGTAGTATTGGCATTGATATTTTGCTATGCACGGATTAAGTCAGGCTCGCTACTACTACCAATCGTACTGCACATTGTCAATAATGGTGCAGCGATGTGGCAGTATATTGCGCAAGTGGCATAGATGAAATGCTGACCACAACGATGGCTGGCATGTGAACTCTATTGAGCCAGTCAGATATAAAAATTTGGCTACGCGTTAGGATTATGCATCAGGATTTAATAGTAGCACTTCATCGGCCGCTCGCTTAATATCATCAATCGTCAGCTGAGGTTTGCCGCTCAAGGCTTGACGCCATTTACGCGCGCCCATCAAACCTTGGAAGAGTCCTAAATAATGCCTTGTCATCGTTGGCAACGCTTCGCCTTTTGCGAGTTGTTCTTCGAGATATGGATAAAGCTGCTCTAAAATCTCCGAGCGCTTAGGTATTGTCTCAGGAGTTGCCTCGTTCCATAAGCTATTGGCCTCTGCTAATAGATACGGGTTGTGATAAAACGCCCGACCAATCATCACGCCATCGATATGCTGTAGGTGCGTTCGGATGTTCTCAACTGTATCGATGCCGCCATTGATTTCGACATCTAGCTCAGGAAAGTCCTGCTTTAGACGGTACACATCATCGTAACGCAGCGGTGGTATCTCGCGGTTTTGCTTAGGGCTGAGCCCCTGCAACCATGCTGTACGCGCATGTACGATAAATCGAGTACAACCTGCCGCTGCGACTGTCTGCACAAAGTCCACCATAAACTCATAACTATCAAAGTCATCGATGCCAATACGATGTTTGACCGTCACAGGAATATCGACTGCGGCTTGCATATGCTTGACTAAATCAGCGACGGTTTTAGGTTCTGCCATCAGACAGGCACCTATTTTGTTGTGCTGTACGCGATCTGAAGGACAGCCAACATTGATATTGACTTCATCATAGCCATACTGCTGTGCAAATTCTGCGCACTGAGTCATCTCACCGATATCTGCACCGCCGAGCTGCAATACTAGAGGGTGCTCAAGTGTATCGAAGCGCAAGTGGCGTGCTCGATTGCCATGTATCAATGCACCAGTACTGATCATCTCGGTATATAGATAAGTATACGGATTAAACAGTCGTGCAAAATAACGATAATCTGTCGTAGTCCAGTCGATCATTGGCGCAACTGAGAGGCGTTTGTTGGTCATATCAACCATGGTCATCAAGCCTTAATATTTGTGTCTTAAATAAATGGATAAGGTGCAATGGATGAGACAACCCATTGCACCTTATTTGCAAGAGTTTCCAGAGCTTCAAGCGTCATGCGAAACGGTGATTGATCAATTACTTATAAAATAACATGGTCAATTTTTTTAAATTCAGGCAAATTATAAAAATACAGCCCCATGATAATACCGATAAAGCCAATAAAGGCAATGTATAGTGCTGGTGAAAAGCTTACTAAAGTTGTGGCATAACCAAGACCAAAAGGTATCAGTACACCAACGATACCGTAGGTCACATTATAACAAAAAGAGATACCTGTGAGACGCACGTTGGTTGGAAACAATTGCACCAAGATAGCAGGAACCATACCGACAATACCAGCACAGAATCCCAAAAGCGCGTACATAATTAAAATGTAATCGCCACCTGCTTGTAGATGATAAAAGAAGGCTAGTATTTGAGCAATGAGGAGTATCGAACCAATTACTAGAACCTTACCAAAATTCTCATGATTAGAAATTATCCCATAGAATATACAGCCAAAAATCATAAATACGATGCCCAAGCTATGGGAGAATCCAAACAAATCGCTGTCTAAAGTAAAGTTTATCTCTATCAAGTCTGGCAATAGTAGAACAACCACAGAGGTAATGCTAGAAATCACTAACGTCAGCACCATGCCGACAAACACAGAGTGTTTGCAGTGTTTAAAGAGTATGGTAAGCGGCTTGCCTGAGTTTTTGCCGGTATTCAATTTTGTAAGTGCCAGAAAAAAGGGTGTTTCTCCGATGAATCGCCAAAATAAGAGCGGTAAGAAACTAAGAGCCGCCGCTACTAAAAATGGTAAACGCCAACCATAATCAGTTAGCTCAGTCGTCGTCATAAAGCTAGATAACCACATAAAAAAGGCATTTGAAAACAGCACACCTACAAAGAAGCTAGCAGTCGCATAGCTACAGGCAACTGACAGATATTGTCTGGGCACATGCTCTGCTACAAATACCCAAGATAGCGGTACATAAAGACCAAACGCCATACCCTGTATGATTCTTAACAATATAAATAAGGCAGGCGCAGCAGCCCCCCATTGTGCATAAGTCGGCAAGCATGCCATCGCTAATAAGCTACAGGCAGTTACAAGAATACTCATTAGTAAAATAGGTTTTCGACCCTTGATATCACCATAACGCCCAAAGATAATACCACCAAATGGTCGAGCTAAATAACCGATGACAAAAAGCCCAAGCCCTTGCAGTTTAGCAACTTTAGGATCTGTGCCAGTAGGAAAAAATGCAGCTGATACAATGTCTGCAATGTACAAATAAATCAAGAAATCAAAAAAGATTACAGCGCTGATAAAGCTTACGAATATGACTGTATTTTTGTCTTTTTTAGACATCAGGGCGTATTGAGAACGAGTCGGCATAATAGATCACGCATCCACGGAGTAAAGTGGTCATTAAGACGATCATCGTTTAGATAATCGGCCATGATAAAAACCGGCAAATCAAAGTATATAAACAATGATTCGCCGGAACAGTAATTTTGTGTATTGTAATAAGAACTTTGATTACAGGATTTGGCTTTTAACAAAAGCAAAACTGCACATCCTGCAATTTTAGGGACTATTTAGAAAAGAGTTTACATATTACAACAGCCAGTCAATGGGCAACCAAGACATAATGGTTAGCCAAACATGGTCACCCATGTCCACTCGTGGCTCGGAGTCATAGACTACTTTTTCGCCTTTTTCCATGGTGTGCCATTGCAGGTTACCATTTTCTAGCAGCTTGACCTCATACGCTTGATTTAATAGATCGTCGCTCAAAGCACCATGCAGCTGCCTTGCTAGCTCATCATCATTAATGATTACACCCATTTCGGTATTGATATTGGCAGAGCGTGGGTCAACGTTGTATGAACCGATAAAGACTTGATAATCATCTACTGCAAACGTTTTTGCGTGCAAACTGGTCGAAGATTGACTACGTGCTCGCCACAGTTTGTTGTCACGTTTTTCTTCAGCAGCGGTCGATTTAAGCTCATATATTTTGACTCCTGAACGAAGCAGGCGAGGTCGCCACTGGCTATAACCAGAATGAACGGCAGTCACATCGGTCGCATCAAATGAGTTGGTTAATATTTTGATATCGACACCAGCTTCAGCTAACTTAACCAATGTCTCGACGCCATCTTTGGTCGGTACAAAATAAGAAGAAATAATCGTTAATTTCTTGGTTGGGCTGCCAAGCAAGTTACGCAACTGATGAACCAAGTTGGTATCAGCAGGAACCGTTTTGCTTAGTTTGCCGACATCATCACTCAAGAACTGCATGTCTGTCCAACGAAAAGGCACACGCTTATTAATCAAGTCACTATCAATCGTAGAGTCTTTGATCGCAGCTTTATAAACCGTCAAGCTGCTGCCTTCGTTGTTTTCTTCATCCAGACCGAGCTTATCTAAGGCCTTTAAAAAATCAGGCGTGACGTCATCATCAAATTTCGCTAAGGTCTCGATATCAAATGATAAAGGCGATGACCAATAGTCATAAAAACTGTTATCAATATCTGCGACGACTTTACCGATGAGTAAGACATCCAAATCTGCAAACTGGCTGCTTTGGTCATTACTAAGGTATTCGTTGCCGATGTTACGCCCGCCGATGATAGTAATCTGCTTATCAAAGGTCATGCTCTTATTGTGCATGCGGCGATTAATACGCGGCAAACCAGTCACATAGTTCAACGTCGGAAACTTACGATGCATCAAAGGGTTGATGATGCGCACCGCAATGTTAGGATGGCTAGCAAAACGTAATAAATGCTGGTCAAACTTGGCACTATTATTAAAATCATCTAACAATAAGCGCACGATCACGCCGCGTTCAGCTGCGTCCCATAAGTCTTTTAATAGAAGCTGGCCAGCCTGATCGTTATGCCAAATATAGTACTGTGCATCAATATTGCGCGTGGCCATATCTGTCAAGATGCTACGAGCAGCAAAAGCATTCGCTCCGGTTACGATTGGGTGATAACCAGACAAGTCAGGATGAATATCGTTCTGCGCACTAATAGCAGAGACCAAATCAGTACTGCTGGTCTTAATCGGCTCACCTTGCGTCGTTTGCTTATCTGAATATAGCGCCTCTACACGCGCTGATAGTGCTTGGCTTTCCGGTAAATGTGGCTGCTTGGGCAAACTCTGGCAAGCGCTAAGACCTAAAGTCAGTCCTAGTGTTAGGCTCAACGATAAGCTGCTTGGTTCTATACTGAACATCGACATAACGAATTTACCTTAATGAGCCTAAATGTACTGATAAATAATGATTCTGAGTGTTTAAAGCACTCTTCTTAGATGAATTACCAGACTGTTGTTGTATTACGCGTGGCAAAATCTAAATCGTCGCTAAGCTTAGCAGCTGTTGTGATATCTGCCTATTATAAATACGTTATTTTTGTTAGATTTAGCGCACGAAATCACTGTTTTTTAAGTAGTGTTTAATTATATGTGTGGCAGATTTTAAGCATTAAAATTGATACGTCTTTGGTATTCGAAAATAATATTTAGTGGCTATTTGAAACCAGCTGTGCGGAATAAGTCGACATGATATGATAACGCTGATGAATTCGATCGATAATCAGAAGAATAAGTAGTCATTTTATTTCAATTAAAAGACCAACCAATAACATATTAACCAAAGTAACGGAACGTTTATGAGTCAGTCGCAAAACCATGATGAGAGCAGTGTGAACAAGTTAGATCCAAACTGGCGCAACGATGCCTTAGATTTAGGGCTTGATTATGGCATGCAGACCATCGCAGTGCGGGCAGGTCAACATCGTACAGACGAAGGCGAGCATTCAGAGCCTATTTTTACCACCAGCTCTTACGTTTATCGTTCAGCCGCTGATGCCGCTGCTCATTTTGACGGTACAAAAACAGGCAATGTCTACTCTCGTCATACCAATCCAAGTGTACGTACTTTTGAGCGTCGCTTGGCTGCATTAGAAAACGGTGAACGCGCGGTTGCGACGGCCTCTGGTATGGGCGCTATTTTGACCATGTGCTTGGCATACCTAAAAGCGGGCGACCATCTGCTAGCGGCCAACCAGTTATTTGGCTCATCCATCGGTCTATTTAACAACTATATGGCCAAGTTTGGTGTTGAAGTCAGCTACGTTGATTGCTTCGACAATGACGCATGGGCAAATGCTGTTCAACCAAATACCAAGGTGATTTATTGCGAAAGCCCAAGTAATCCATTGGCGCAGATTTGTGATATCGGTTATTTGAGTCAGCTATGTAAAGCCAATGACATATTACTCGTCGTTGACAACTGCTTTGCGACGCCAGCATTGCAGCGCCCGCTAGACTTGGGTGCTGATGTGGTCATTCACTCTGCGACCAAATATTTGGATGGTCAGGGTCGTGTATTAGGCGGTGCGTTGGTCGGCAGTGATAAGCTGATGCAAGAAGCGTTTACCGTGGTACGCTCAGGCGGTATTAGCATGAGTCCGTTCAATGCTTGGGTATTTACCAAGGGGCTTGAAACGCTCAAATTGCGTATGCAAGCGCATTGCCAAAATGCCAATCAAGTAGCAGAATTTTTGGTTAATCATCCTAATGTCAGTACCGTACATTTCTCAGGCTTAACTGACCATCCTGCGCACGAGCTTGCTACACGTCAGCATCATATGAAAGATGGTTACGGTGCTATCATGGGCTTCGAAGTCAAGGCATCTGATAGCCGTGATACCAAAGAAGCGGCTTGGCATGTGATTGATTCAACACAAATGGTCTCTATCACCAATAACTTGGGCGATGCCAAAACCACGATTACTCATCCTACAACCACGACGCATTTCCGTCTAACTGCTGAGGCTCGTGCCGAAGCAGGTGTCAAAGACGGTCTGATTCGTCTATCGGTAGGTCTGGAAGATGTAGAAGATATTATCAAAGACTTAGCACGTGGTTTAGACAGTTTGTAAAGATAACGGTATAATCTGCACTAACGCATTGCATTAACTTTACGTTATTAATTATTCATTACTATACGCACTAGCATAAAATACAAACCATAAATAACAAAAGAGGCAACTATGAACATTCAAGCATTGATGCAACAAGCACAAACGATGCAAAAGAAAGTAGAAGCAAACGTTGAAAACGCTAAAAAAGAGCTTGCTAACAAAGAAGTACAAGCAGAAGCGGGCAGTGGCCTAGTTAAAGTAACGATGACTGGTCGTCATGTGGTTAAGCGTTTGACTATTGATCCAAGTCTGCTAGAAGATGAGCCAGATATGATTGAAGATCTTATCGCTGCTGCTATCAATGATGCGGTTCGTCAAGCAGATGCACTATATGAAGAAACGATGGCTGGCGCGACTTCAGGTATGGGTCTGCCACCAGGTATGCAAGGCATGTTTTAAGCATTAAATACTTCATACTAAAGATAAAAATGGGGTTGTTATCGACACGATACGACCCCATTTTTATAGCTACGATTTATAAATTCAGTTAGATAAAGTCAACTAAAGGAAGCTACTTTGCTTACAGCCAAATTTGATCAGCTGGTCAAACAGCTGCGTATATTGCCAGGCGTCGGTCAAAAAAGTGCCCAACGAATGGCGCTACATCTGCTCAGTAAAAAACGCCCACAAGGCATGGCGCTCGCGCAAGCACTAGATGAAGCCATGCGTGATATTGTTGAATGTCAGCGTTGTCATAGCTTCAGTGATGAGGCTGTATGTCCGCTTTGCCAAGATGTTAGACGTGATGACAGTCTGCTATGCGTGGTCGAGACAGCAGCAGATGTGATGGCGATTGAACAGACAGCTGGTTACCGTGGTCGTTATTTTGTGTTGGGCGGGCATCTATCGCCAATTGATGGTGTCAGTGCCGATGACTTAAATATTGATCAACTCGTATGGCGAGTGAAGCAAGAACCTGTCGAAGAGCTGATACTGGCAACAGGCACGACTGTCGAAGGTCAGACTACGGCGCACTTTATTAGTGAGGCTGTCAGTCGCCATGTCAATAAAGTGACGCGCTTAGCACAAGGCGTCCCGATGGGCGGCGAGCTTGAATATTTGGATAGTATGACGCTTGGTCAAGCCATGCAAAATCGTTCTTTTTTATAATGTTTTGATTGCTTCAAAGTCTTACCCAATTCATTTCTTGGAATTGCTATAATTACTTTATTATTGTTTATCTTTTAATTTTATTAAGGCGCGGTTTAGCGTTTCATTTTCTCCTATTAATGCAGGTATCTACCCGTGTCCAATACCGTTTCAAACGCCTCAGCTCAATCAAATGCTGCTGATATCAATGATGGCTCATTACAAGAAGCCGCTAATACTGAGCCAATGTCAGCAGCCACTTCATCTGAGTCAGTGTCTAATACTCCAGATGCTGAGGTGCTAGATATTGATGCACTGCTAGATATTGCTGATGACGTTGCTATTACATGGGTACGTAAGCAAAGCGAATTGGATGAGGTTATTGATGCCTTAGCGACTTGTGGACGCGTGGCGTTAGATACTGAGTTTATTAAACGTGATACTTATTATCCGCGCTTGGCACTGGTGCAGTTGAATACTGGCGATCATGTTTATCTACTGGATGCACCGCAGCTACAACTGGCTGAGCTGTGGGAAGCGCTACGCAAAGTAGATGTGGCTATCTGGCACGCTTGCGGCGAAGATTTGGGCATTTTTTATCTGTTGTCTGGCTGCCCACCGTTGACCAATATTTTTGATACGCAAATTGCATTGTCTTATCTAACGGGTCAATTGCAAATGGGGTATCAGCAGGCACTGGCTGATCAGCTAGATATGCATATCGATAAAGAACACAGCCAGTCTGATTGGCTCCAGCGTCCGTTGACAGATGAACAAGAGCAATATGCTATCGATGATGTGCGTTATTTGCCAGCGCTGTATCTCAGTATCGAGCATGCGCTTAAGGCTCAAGGTTTATACGATTATGTTTGGGCTGACTGTCAGCTTTATGCCAGTGATTTGTATGACACGCAACACGTCGAAGATGAAGCGATGTATCTCACGATGGCAGATTATCGCTATAACTCACAGCAAATGGCGATACTCAAAGGGGTTGCTACATGGCGAGAAGAACTGGCACGTGCGACCAATCAGCCGCGTACCTTTGTGATAAAAAAACAAGCAGTGCGTGAGATTGTCACTGAAAAACCAAACAGTATGCGCGAGCTGGCACACAAAACGACCATGCACCGTAGTATGCTGCGACTATATGGTGAAGAGCTGCTGAAAGTAATCAGAGATGCCAAAAGTCTACCGCCTACAGAGCATCCAGACTGTCTAGTGCCACCGTATCGCTCAAAAAATAAAGTATTATCAAAAGCAGTGCAGCAAGCGATTGATGAGCATGCGCGCGAGATTGGTATACCTGCCAGTGTATTGATGCGTAAAAAATGGCTAGGACAATTATATGAAGTGGTTGCTCTTGATAAAGATGTGAGCGAACTCCCACAAGGGCTAAAAGGTTGGCGTAACGATTGGGTTGTTAAAACCTTAATTCCAGTCATCAAAAAGCATAAAACCGAACTGCAGCAGGGCATGGGTATCCGTGTTCGATAAGGAATCTTTCGATAATGCGCCGTTTAACAAGAAATCGTTCGATAAGACTGAAAACTGACCTTCAAGTATTCATACAGTTCTTAGCGTTTAAATCGTCCATGCTCTAAAAAGTATCGAGTCTGCTCGGCGACCTCTGGGTTCACTAGCATGCCGGTGTGCGAGACTGGCATGACGATATGATCAGCTGCAGCCTCTATTTTCGTCTCTTCTATATAGACTGTCCCGTCATGTGCAAGCTGCTCGTTAAGAGGTGGCTTATCAGATTTGCGCAGTTTGCGATTGTGATACTGCAAAAACAGCTGACCTAGACCATAAGGGCGGTTGCCAGCGATGACACCTAGCGTCACGTGTTTGGGCAATGGCGCGACTGTGCCGTCCAGTGCGTCGACATACGAGCGACCTACGACAGCAGGAGTCAATCGCCAGATATAATCTGCACACACACTGCCTCTATGCGGTGTCCCTAGAGTCACGCAACGTCCAATTTTCCATTTTGGATACTGAGCGACAAAATCACGAATGATCAAACCACCTAAACTATGCCCAACCAAATCTATAGGATGATCTGGGTGATGGTTTGTTTCTAGCCAGCTATTTAGGCGGGCGCTATTGGTTTTGATACCATCACGCATACTACGGTAGCCATACTGATGGGTATCAAATCCTGCTGATTGTAGGCGCTTGGCTAATGGTCGCATGATCCATGGGGTTTGGTGTAGCCCATGAATTAGAATAACGCGAGTTTTTTGTTTAGGCGCTTTAGGTTGCATAGCAGTGTCCAAATGATTGCTTCAGAAATTTAAGATAAATAGCCTATTATCAATATAAGCTTTTATTACATTGAGTTCTTATCGTTTATTTTATTGATAATATTACCTGCTAACGTAATAGATAAAAAGTCAGCAAAATAAAAACCTCCAAGTCAGCTGCTGACTTGGAGGTTTTTTACTACAGAGAATAACTATCCGAAATAATAATTACATATAGTTTTCGATACTTGGGCAAGAGCACATTAAGTTCTTGTCACCATAAGCATCGTCGACACGAGCGACACTTGGCCAGAACTTGTTTGCACGGATGTACGGCAGTGGGAATGCAGCAGTCTCACGGCTGTAAGGATGTGTCCACTCTTCGCTAGTAATCATAGCAGCCGTATGCGGTGCATTGACTAATGGGTTGTCTTCTAGCGTCCAGTTATCTTCACCAGCTTTTGCTTTCATGGCTTCAGCTTTGATAGATTTTAGCGCACTGATAAAGCGATCCAACTCTTCTTTTGATTCAGACTCTGTTGGCTCAATCATAAGCGTGCCAGCGACTGGGAAGCTCATCGTTGGCGAATGGAAACCATAGTCCATCAAGCGCTTAGCGATATCGCTTTCTGTGATGCCAGTCTCTTCTTTTAACGGACGAATATCGATGATACATTCGTGAGCCACGCGGCCATTTTTGCCTGCATACAAGACAGGGTAGTGACCTTTTAATTCGGCTGCTACGTAGTTGGCGTTCAGTAATGCCAGCTCCGTTGCTTTTAATAGACCATCACGGCCCATCATAGCAATGTACATCCATGAGATAGGTAAGATGCTCGCTGAACCATAAGGTGCTGCTGATACTGCTGAACAGTCCTTTTGTGCATTGTGTACAGGGCTCAAGGTATGATTGGCCATAAACGTTGCCAAATGCGCTTTCATACCGATAGGGCCCATGCCTGGACCGCCGCCACCATGCGGAATACAGAAGGTTTTGTGCAGGTTCATATGTAGTACATCAGCACCAACGTCTGCAGGCTGCATCATGCCTACCTGAGCATTCATGTTCGCGCCGTCCATATAGACCTGACCACCATGCTTGTGGGTCAAATCACAGATATGACGGATGCCTTCTTCGAATACACCGTGCGTCGATGGATAAGTGATCATTAGAGCACCTAGGCGGTCGCTATATTCTTCACATTTGGCCGTTAGATCATCGATATCAACGTTGCCATTTTCATCAGTTTTGACCACGACTACTTGCATACCCATCATCATGGCAGTAGCAGGATTGGTACCGTGCGCCGACATAGGAATCAAGCAAACATCGCGATTGGTTTCGCCCAATGACTCATGATAACGGCGAATCGCTAACAGACCAGCATATTCACCAGAGGCGCCAGAGTTTGGCTGCATAGAGACATCATCAAAACCAGTAATGGCTTTTAATTGATCTTGCAAGCTATCGATCATCGCGATATAGCCAGTGACTTGATCGCGCGGTGCAAAAGGATGCACGTTGGCAAACTCAGGCCAAGTAATCGGTAGCATCTCACTGGTGGCGTTTAGCTTCATGGTACAGCTACCCAGTGAAATCATGCTGCGGTTCATCGCCAAATCTTTGTCTTCAAGCGACTTTAGGTAGCGTAGCATTTCATGCTCGGTGTGATGCGAGTTAAATACTGGATGAGTCAAAATGTCATCCGTACGTAGGTGTGCGCTATCTAGAGAGACGCGAGCGGTTTCAGGTAGATCGTGTGACTTGTTGACGAATAGCTGAGTCAACGTGTTGAAATCTTGCTGATCGCTGGTTTCACTAAAGGCAACGCTCAATTTGGTGTCGCTTAGACGCCATAAGTTGTAGCCAACGTTGTCTGCATTCTTAAAGATTTGAGTAGCAAGCTTCTCTGAACCACAATCAACCACGACTGTATCGAAGAATTGATCATGTACCACGCTCAAGCTGCTGTCGTTAGATGCTGTGATAGCATCAGCAAACGCAGTGGCAAACGCATGAATACGAGTAGCAATACGTTTTACGCCGCCTGGACCATGATATACCGCGTACATACCAGCGAGGTTAGCTAGCAATACTTGTGAGGTACAGATGTTTGAGTTGGCTTTTTCGCGGCGGATATGCTGCTCACGCGTTTGTAGAGCCATACGTAGTGCTGTATTGCCTTGTGCGTCTTTTGAGACACCAATGATACGACCAGGCGCTGAACGCTTTGCTTTATCAGAGAACGCAAAATAAGCGGCATGTGGACCACCAAAGCCCATTGGAATACCAAAACGCTGCGTGCTACCTAGCGCTACGTCAGCACCCATATCGGCTGGTGATTTTAATAACACCAAGCTCATGATGTCACTGACGACGCTGACGTAAGTTTTGTTTTCTTTTACGGCCGCTATGACGTCTGTTAAGTCTTTAACGTCGCCTTCAGCACCGACATACTGGAATAGCGCACCAAAATAATCGCCAGATTTAGCGGTTTCAAAATCACCAACAATGACTTCCCAACCGAAGTATTTCGCACGAGTATTGATAACATCTAGCGTTTGTGGATAGACACGCTCATCGACGAAATACTGTGTTGATTTGCTTTTGCTCACACGCTTTGACATCGCCATCGCTTCTGCCGCTGCTGTTGCTTCATCAAGCAATGACGCACCAGCCAGCTCAAGACCAGTCAAATCGATACATACTTGTTGGAAGTTCAGTAATGCTTCTAGACGACCTTGAGCGATTTCCGCTTGGTAAGGCGTATAAGCGGTGTACCAGCCTGGATTTTCAAGGACGTTGCGCTGAATGACGGCAGGCATACGAACCGGAGAGTAGCCTTGACCGATATAGCTTTTGTTAACAGTGATGTCATCTGCCATCGTGCGTAGTTTGGCAAGTGCCGCATGCTCACTCATCGCCACTGGCAAATCCAGCTCTTTGTGCAGACGTACTGGCTCAGGCACAGTGTCATTGATAAAGCTTTGCATATCTTTATAACCAACAGCGCTGAGTAGGTCAGCTTGCTTGGTTTCGTTCGAACCTAAGTGGCGATAGACAAATTCAGCTTCGTTGAACAATCCTTGAAAGGTATCAAACGATGGGTTTTGAGAGATAGTCATGACAATCCTTGGTTAAGGGAGTAATAAACAAAATAGCAATTAAGGGAATAATGTGAGCGGTACGTTATACGTAATGCACAAACTGTTTTTGATCAAAGCGGAACTGGGTGTTGTAAACGCCACTGTCAGCGCGCTCGCCTGCGCCAAGCATCATAACGATATGATGGTCGTCGCTAAGATTGAGCAACGCTTTCATGGCAGGCTCATCAAAGCCGCCCATAGGACAGCTATCAAAACCATGAGCGCGTAATGCTAGCATCAGGTTTTCGGCGGCAAGCGCGGTGTTATTGGTTGCCCAGTTTTTGGTGTCTTCAAAGGTATAATAAGGCGATTTGATTGGGCCTTTTACGCGTCTGACCACTTGCGTTGCGCCCCATTTCGCAGCCGAAACCACGTTGGCTGGGCCGCGCAAAAAGTCCATCGTGACGACTTTGTTGTAGTAGTCTTTCACTTTCTTTGGCACTGGCTGATCAGGATATTCGCGCAATACTTGCTTAGCGTGATCGTGCCAAACATCAGTACGAGCAACGATGGCAATCAAACGGGCTGATGTTTTTGCGGCGTTTTGATTCATGCAGTTTTTGACGGCGCGTTTGCGATTGTCAGCATCATCGATAACATAAAATTCCCACGGCTGTAGGTTGCTAGAGTTTGGTGCTAGCATGGCCAAACGCAGACAGTCTGCCAATACGTCGTCAGGGATAGGTGTGTCAGTAAAACGGCGCACGGAACGGCGTGACTCTACGATATCGCGAAACGCTTGTAGCTGCGGCGTATGGTTTGGTGTGGCAATGGGGTCTTTATTATCGGTGTTGGCATTCATATTAGGATCCATGCTGAGAATTGGGTTATCAGTTTGCGTCGTTATTGATAGCACGTATTCATTGGGATTCGAATAGGTGATCAATACGAGTCAATGAGATAACGCTTGGTAGCAATAACATCGGACGATAATGGTTTTTGGTGGTCTATATATAAAGCTGCTTTGTTATCAAAGGCGTCATCTATGAATCAACCCTGCTGATAAGAAAGGGGTATCAAATAGGAGATGTAGATACCCGCTTTTGCCAGTATCTACAAGTTTGGCTGCTATTTTGGTTTAGCTACTGTCTTTCTGCTAAACAAGGGCGGTTATTATAATTCGCTTTCGTATTCGTCAGCAGTCATTAGTGCTTCGTAATCAGCGATATTGTCAGGCTTCATTCTGAAGAACCAACCTTCGCCGTATGGGTCAGAGTTGATGATTTCAGGGTCGTCTTCTAGCGCTTCGTTGATAGCGATGACTTCACCTGAAATAGGTGCATAAACGTCAGAAGCCGCTTTTACTGATTCAACAACTGAGATTTCATCATCAACAGCGATGATATCGCCTACATCTGGCAGCTCAACGAATACCACATCACCCAATAGATCTTGAGCATGGTCAGTGATACCAACAGTGATCGTACCGTCGTCTTCTAGGCGTAGCCACTCGTGACTCGCAATATATTTTAGCTCTGCTGGGATGTTGCTCATGGTCTCTCTCCTAAGTGATAGAGGTTAATTAACAAAAATAATGGAGGCTAGGCGTGTCGTCATTTTTATACTCGTGTGCAAAATGACAACGCGCTCTAATAATAAGATTTATAAGACCTAAGAGTCAAACTGTTGCTTGCCGTTACGGACAAAAGGTAGCTTCAATACGCGTACATCGACGAACTTACCTTTGCCGCGTAGATCGACTTGTACGCTGTCATCTTCTGATAAGCTGGCAGGCACACGGGCAATCGCGATTGAATTTTTTAGGCTAGGGGAGAATGTGCCGCTGGTGATAATGCCAGTTTGCTCATTATCAGTGCCTTGATTGATAGTCACTGTCATGCCTTCACGCAATACGCCACGCGTGGTCAATAGTAGACCCACTTGCTTCATAGCGGTGTTGTCTTCTTTTGACTGCTTACGTTTGCTGACCAATGCTTCACGACCGACAAAGGCGCGGTCGTCTTTGAGCGCTAGCGTCCAGCCCATGTTGCACTCGTAAGGGCTGATGGTCTCGTCCATGTCATGACCATAAAGGTTCATGCCTGCTTCCATACGCAAGGTATCACGTGCGCCAAGACCGGCAGGTTTGATGCCATTTGCTTTTAGCTGCTCAAAGAAAGCAGGAGCATCATTGGCATGCATAATGACTTCGACGCCATCTTCACCAGTATAGCCAGTACGAGCCACAAACCAATCGGTGCCTTCGATATCGGTCAAGTCAGCACCAACGAAAGGTTTTAGTGCTGCTAAGGTATCTGCCCAGCCTGGTTTGGCTTGAGCCAGTTTTGCAATAGCATTTGGACCTTGAACGGCGAGCATAGCAAGCTCAGGACGCTCGGTAATCGTAATATCGAAACCTTCGGCGACTTTATTAAACTGTGCTAAGTCCTTGTCGCGAGTGGCTGCGTTAGAGACGATACGGTACTCAGTTTCTTCTGCATTCATCAGGTAGACGATCAAATCATCGATGACGCCGCCTTGCTCATTGAGCATGCCAGAGTACAGCGCTTTACCAGCGGTAGTGAGTTTGTTGACATCGTTTGCGAGCAGTTTTTGTAGCCATGCTTTGGTATCAGCGCCTTTGATATCAGTCACAACCATATGTGAGACATCAAACATACCTGCATCTGTACGTACCGCTTCGTGCTCTTCGATTTGTGAACCATAATGAATGGGCAATTCCCAACCAGAAAAATCGACCAGTTTGCCCTCACTATCAATATGAGACTGGTAAAAAGGGGTGCGCTGAGGAGCTTGGTTGCTGCTAGAGTCTTGAGAATGGGTATCAGTCATAACAAATCCTTATGTGTACATCAGTCGTACTCGGCAGAGTAAGGAGTGATGCGCAACGTAAAAGTAGCGAGAAGCAATATTGCAAGGTGCAAATATCACATCAAAGGGTGACACAGAAAGCAAAGATGAAGACGTAAGCCAAACCAACACTGAACGTCGGTTTAAGCAAAAGCCCTATCTGTCCTGTGACCTGAGATTTTCAACACGAACCATCATTTTTGGGCAGTGATATGAGCCCTATCGTCGATGATAGCGTATTTTCTCCCCTTCGGTGGGTAAGACGTCGTCCGTGCTTACCACTCTCCAGATTTGTTATGCCTTATGTTTGATAAAAAAGTAGTGCGCTATGAGCGTCATACTACTAAACACTATCAAACAACAGTGACATGCGTTTTTCAGTCCTTTTACCTGAGCGATTGGCAGGGTGGATGCGCCTTCGGTGGTTATCTAGCAATTGTGATAGTTGTATAACCAATAGGGTTCAATACAAAAACCATGCTGATAAACTCTCTCCTGAAAAACGCTTTTATTATGAAAGGTTCAAAGCGCTTTTACAAGTCATCAAAGCCATTAAAATAAATAAATTTGGCAAAAATAATGTTTTGATAGGGCAGTCTATGAAATAGGTTATGTTTTACAACGATATTTTTATCGCTCATATCAGCGTTTTATCTGTGTGTTTTGACAAAAATTACCATAGCAAAACGCAAAGCGACTACTGGTATTTGCCTGAAATATGCTAACCTACGCCCATAGTTTCTGATAGGTGGTTTTTATGCATTGCGATATTTATAAATTTCCCAAACACGACGACATGTATATCTACATTGCGCGTCCTGATTATCCTGATGATACTGATGAAATCAAAGACTGGCTTGGTGTATTACCAAAAGATTTCCGTGCAGGTTTAGGCCGTAGTAAGTTCGTCATGCATTTGGACTTATCAACTAAAGATAAGCTTGCTCGCGTCGATAAAGAAGAAGTACTGGCAAAACTACAGTCTCAAGGCTACTTTGTGCAGTTGCCGCCGCAAGATGTGATGCGCCGCCAAGCAGAGCTGCGCGCTCGTGAATCGCAGGACAGCATCTATAATTAATAGGTTTGTCAGCAAGTGAGTGTGGTAGGAAATATCAATACGCTACCTTAAAAACGGCGTTGATAAAAACCTACGACACATTTGCTCACATGCATTTGAGTAGAAAGTCGTGATAAACTGACACCCTACGCAATGCATATATAAGCCTACATAATGCACAAGTTCATTATGTAGTTGGCCTCATTCTGGTTCTACAGAACGCACATATACCGCTAGACACAGATTGTGTCACCGGCGATAAACGCAGGTAAATAAACACGCATGGACTGGTTAAAAAATATCTTACATAGCTTACCGCTAGAGTCTATCAGTGACATTCTCGGTGAGATTGCCATTTGGTGGGGCCAAATGGTAAAGGATGTCCCGCCCGCTGATTTGCCGATGTATGCTTATCTGGGCGGTGCTGTTTTGGTACTAGTGCTATGGATACTCGTTGCTCGTGTACTGCCAAAGCCATTGGGCGGTATGAGTTGGATGGTTCTGTTTGCAGTATTATTAGCACCAGGTACAGCACTTGGCGATCCGAGCGAGCTTGCACCAGCCAGTATCAGCGTCGTCTATGCTGTGATGATGAAAGATTACGCAGGCGCAATTGCCAATATGCTGCCGATATTGGTGATACTGGTCGCAGGGTTGTTCGTTGGTTTTGTATGGCAGCTGATACGCAGCGCATTTGCATCAAGTTTGGACAAAGCCCGTAGCCGCAGCGCAGAAGATACGCAGGCCACGTTGCAAATGACCACAGGCAGTTATTTGCCAGAAAGCGCTACCGTAACTGAACAGCCTGATACTAATGTAAGCTTAAAAAAAGACAGTACGTTGGCTAAGAAAACGAATAGCGATACATCTGACAAGTGATAAAAATAGGCTAGGCGTTGAGACAACATGATTGTCTTAAAAGTTATTTGATACCTGAATAAAAAGACACCATTGCGTGTCTTTTTTTGTGCTCGACTGTTTATTAGGCATATAAATAATTGCTCACTATACATTGCACATAACAATTGTTAATAAATGCGAACGCATGAGTATTTTGGCAATGCATCAGGCTGTGCTAATCTAATTTATCCTTTATTATTCATTTATGTTTTAGACCTATGCATTTATAACAACTCATCTATAACAACAATCGAGATCTGATTATGACCACAGCTGACAATACTAAGCAAAACTTTACTGGTACCAGTAGTTATATTGCTACCGATGATTTGCAACTGGCCGTAAATGCCGCTATGACCTTACAAAAGCCATTGCTGATCAAAGGTGAGCCTGGCACAGGTAAGACGTTGCTTGCCGAAGAAGTTGCTGAGAGTTTGGGTATGCCACTGATTACTTGGCACGTCAAATCGACGACTAAGGCTGAGCAAGGACTGTACGAGTATGATGCAGTATCACGCCTGCGGGATTCGCAGTTGGGTGATGATAAGGTCTATGACATTGCCAACTATATCAAGCCGGGCAAGCTGTGGGATGCTTTTACCAGTACAGAGCGTAGCGTACTGCTGATTGATGAGATTGATAAAGCCGATATCGAGTTCCCAAATGACTTGCTACATGAGCTTGATAAGATGTCTTTTTATGTTTATGAGACGGGCGAAACTATTACAGCGGCGCAGCGTCCAGTGGTTATTATTACCTCAAACAATGAAAAAGAGCTACCAGATGCGTTTTTGCGTCGTTGCTTCTTCCATTATATTGATTTCCCAGAAGAAGAAACCATGCGCCAAATCATCGAAGTGCATTTTCCAGATATTCAAGAAAAACTGGTCAATGATGCATTGGATATCTTCTATAAGCTGCGTGGTATTCAAGGTCTTAAAAAGCCGCCATCAACGTCTGAGTTGGTCGATTGGTTAACCTTGTTACTTGCTGATGATATGGCTCAAGACGAGCTAGAAGAAAACCTGCGCGGCGAAAAGTCTATTCCACCTCTATACGGTGCGTTGCTCAAAAACGAGGCCGATGTGAATTTACTACAGCGTTTTGCCAATATGATGCGTCGTTAAAAGGAGCTCTATATTGTACTTTGATCAACAGTTTGATGCGTTTGTTTTAGAAAATAAAAACAATGATGAAGCATTAGCAAAGACGCTTGATGTACTGCTTTTCAGGAGTAGTACATCGAGTAAGTTTAACCGTATATCTGATAAGCTAGACGACTTTTGGCAGTCTCATTTTATAGACAATCTGACAGCGGAGCAGATGAGCAGTGAGAACTTCATTCTTGCTTTGAGTCAGTACGTTCGTTCAAAATCAATTGATAAAGAAATAGTGACCAAGTTGTTAGAACGCAATCCAAACAGTGTGGTCAAAGCAATACGACAGTCAGGGATTATTGCTCAATCTGACCATTGCTCTTGGTCAGTTTTGAGCGAAATAAACAGTCAAATTGATCTGTCAGAATTTAATGATTTTTTATGTACCGCCAAGTATATTCAGCTACAGTATCAAGAGCGTCTCAGTGCCTATAAAAATCTTAAAAACCAGCTGCAATTGGATCAGATTACAGCCATGATATTTAGTAGTTTATATGCTTGTGAATATTTGATACTGAATCCAAAAAGTATAGACAATCTTTATACCCAAATTCCTTATCAACATGGCATTGAAGGATACATACCAGTTGAGAATGTATGGAGAGCATTTAATCACATTATTACCAGTGCTAATATTCAAAAAAAAGAATTTACAGAAAAAACATTAGCATCAATTTTTAAAAATAATATGATGCCTTTTATATTAGGGCAGACACCGAACGACAAACTCATGAGTCGTTATGATGATTTTAAAAAAATGGTTGCTTGTCAGGTTGAGATTGATTTGTATCGTGATCAAGTCATAAATGCTTATTGTTTTGACTTAGAAGTAAATTACTATATACAGAATGAAAAAATAAAACTTGTGTACATTAATAAAGAGACTGATAAATTTTCAGATAAACTATCTATTTTATCTAGTTATTGGTTATACAGAGCATTTAACTCTTTAGATAAAAATCCTTATCTAATTCGATTGGATAAAGGAGTCAATTATGAAGCTAACATAACAGCTTTGGCAAAAACGCAAGGTATTATTTTACAACTAGAAGAGATTTATGGCATTAATAAAGCTGAATTCGGCGAACAGTATGATTTATCTGCTTTAATATTCACTATGCTAATGATTCAGGCACATTTTGAATATAACTTTGTTAAACCATTTAAAGACATTGCTTTTAGCATTAAAGCTCATCCTTTCATGGTATTAGAAAAATTAGTGATGCAAGGTCTCTCTAGAGGTCAAGATAGAATGCCTTTAAATCACGCAAAAATTAAAGATAAAGCTATTAAGATGTCAGATTGGATATTAGAAGGTAGCGGAAATTCAAAAAAGAGAGAAATGAATCGTATTTTGGACTTTTGGTCGCAAGATTTACGAGAGGATGAAAGCTCTTCTTATGGGGAGAAATCTTTTTATAAGCTTGATGGTTATATGTTTTCATTACCATGGGTAACTTTTCAAAAAAACTTCAATACAGCTACCATAAATACCTTTAGAAAATTGTATAAAAACCGAGCTGGCTTGAAATCTGAAACCGATTTGATGGAGCAGAATTTAGCTGGGCTATTGGCTAAATATAAAGGTGAAGTCTATAGTCAGTATGAGCCTTCAGAGGCTGGAGTGGGTGAGATAGATGCGATTGTAGTAACAGATAATAAGGTTTTGGTTATTGAGCTTAAATCCACTTATGTAAAAAGTAGTGTGAAAGAAATATATGAGTACAAAAATTTTGTACTGAAAAAAGCTGCGTACCAATTGTCACGTAAGTCTAGCTATGTTAGCGACGTTTTTTTACCTAGCCTAGGACTTGATAGCTCTAAATTTAGCATACACTCGTGGATTGTAGACACGACGTTAGAGTTTGATCACGAGTATATTGACGGGTTTTTAAAAATATCTTTTGAAGAGTTGGTTATTATTTTAAACGGACATAAGCAGTACTTCTCAGATATGCTCAAAAATAATGATGATAAAAGCGGCTCTGGTACATTGGAAGAGAGTTTAGATGCAGTGATTGAGACTGTTGAGGACAATAAGTTTTGGCTTGATAACTTACCGCTTATAAGTTCAATCCAAGAGTCAAATCCTGCTTCTACATTAAAGGCATAATCATGTTCATAAAACTATTCTATACCTTGCGGACCTACGGCGTACCAGTCAGTACGCGTGAGCTGCTTGATCTCAATGCCGCGTTAGATAAGGGCCTGATGATGCAGCCGCATCCTGAAGATCCAGCACTGACTACTTTTGCTAGCCGCGAAGATATGTATCGGCTGATTCGACTGTGCATGGTCAAAGACGAGCGCCATTTTGATAAGTTCGATCGGGCCATGGCGGATTATTTTGAAGGTGTCGATAGTCTCAATATGGATGAGCTGTTGGCCAAGCTAACAGATGTGCCCAAAGAGTGGCTGGATCTGAAGCTCGATCCCAAAAATCTGACCGAAGAGCAAAGACGATTACTGAAAAAATATGGCTCGCTTGAAGAGCTGATGAAGGCGTTAGAGGAACGTTTAAAAGAGCAAAAAGAGCGTCATCAAGGTGGTAGTAAATGGGTAGGCACAGGCGGTACTTCGCCATTTGGTGCCTATGGCGATCATCCAGAAGGCGTACGTGTCGGCGGTGAGTCTCGCAAACGTAGCGCAGCAAAAGTCTGGGAGCAGCGTAAATATCGTAACCTCGATGACGACAATCAGCTCGGTACTCGCCAAATTCAAATGGCGCTACGCAATCTGCGTCAGTTTGCGCGGACTGGCAGTGCTGACGAGCTAGATATTCATGAGACTATTAAACGCACGGCAAAAAAAGGTGTGCTCGATATACATATGCAAGCAGAGCGCCGTAACCGAGTCAAAGTGCTGATGTTGTTTGATGTGGGCGGCAGTATGGATATCCATGTCGAAGCGCTCGAGAAACTATTTTCTGCGGCAAAAAATGAATTTAAAACATTAGAGTTCTTTTATTTTCATAACTGCCTGTATGACTATGTGTGGAAGGACAACAATCGTCGCCATAGTGCACCGATGCCAACGTTTGAGCTACTCAATAAATATGGCCGAGAGTATCGTGTTATCTTCGTCGGTGATGCATCGATGTCACCTTATGAGCTGATGACAGTCGGTGGTAGCGTAGAGTATATGAATAATGAAGCGGGCATCGTATGGCTGAAGCGTGTACTTGATCATTTTGATAAAGTAACTTGGCTCAATCCTGAAAACCCAAGTTACTGGCAGTACACTCAAACCATCGTTGAAATTAAAAAGCTATTTGAGAATAAGATGTATCCGATGACATTACATGGTGTTGAAGAAATGACTCAATATATGGCACGGTGATTTTAATATATAGTCTGATTGATAAAATCTGTTAACACAGCTTAAACCCTTATGATAACAGCCGTTATGACAATATAGCGGCTGTTTTTTATCGATGCAAATAAGCTTTATATTGATTGTATATTGGTATGCCTAGTAAATTGTGTTAACATTCATTTAAAATGAATGTTATAAATATTCTGAATTGGTCGGCTAACAATTTTGATGACTACTGTAAAAAGGTCTACTCATTATTGCCAGTTTAGACGGATTATTTTTAACATCTCAATTTATCACTGTAGTTAATGACTAAGAGAAACAATATGGCCTCACCAAAAACGTTAGAAATCGTCACCGCAACTGTTCCTGTACTTGAAGAACATGGCGTTGCGATTACCACTGTGTTTTACAAAAATATGTTTAATGAGCATCCTGAACTGTTAGATATTTTTAATGAAACCAATCAAAAATTGGGAAGACAGCAGACGGCGCTAGCAATGACGGTATTGGCTGCTGCCAAGCACTTGGACAAGTTGGCTATGTTATTGCCACAAGTGACCCAGATTAGCCATAAGCATAGAGCCTTACAGATATTGCCTGAGCATTATCCTATCGTCGGCAAACATCTAATTGGGGCGATAAAAGAAGTGCTAGGAGAGGCAGCCACTGACGACATTATTAACGCTTGGACAGAAGCTTATGATGAGATTGCTTCAGTATTTATCCAGATTGAACATGGTATGTATGAAGCAGCAATGTGGCAGGGGTTTGCACCGTTTAAGGTAACTAAAAAGGAAGCAACTGCTAAGGATATCGCAGCCTTTACGGTAGTGCCAGTTAATCAGAGTGAGAACAATGCAGACAATGATTTAGCAAACGCTCAAGAGATTGATTTAAGCAAGTTGACCTTAACCGCTGGTCAATATATCACGGTGAAAACAGACCCAAAAGACAGCGACCATATAGCATTGCGCCATTATTCTTTATACTCTGCCAGTACAGATACGGGCATTCAGTTTGCGGTTCGACGTGATAACCGTAATGCGCATCATGGGTTGGTTTCTAACTATATGCATGATCAACTAGAAGTCGGTGATACGGTTTTATTATCAGCGCCAGCTGGTGACTTCGCGCTTAATCAAGATTTGGTACAGCAAAATGATATTCCATTGGTGTTGATGAGTGCAGGAGTCGGGGTGACGCCTGTACTGTCTATGCTAGAGGCGCAAGTATCGGTCAATCCAAAACGACCTATTATCTGGGTTTACGCATGTCAAAATATCGCTCATCATGCTTTTTCTGATCAAGTTAGTAAGTTACTCGAACAGGCTGAGAGTGTAGAAAAGCATATATTTTACTTTGAGTCTGGGCAGTTATTGGATGCCGCGTGGCTTGCTACCTTGCCTAAGCCTGCTGATATCTATGTATGCGGCTCGATGCCATTTATGGAGAGCATGATTGATGGGTTAGTAGCATTAGATCATGGTGTCGATAGCGTCCACTACGAACCATTTGGCCCTAAGATGAGCTTGGGTGGCTAGTTTTTAGCTTGGTTTCGTTAATAGTTAGCTAGCTGTTACTGCTAGCCGACTATTGCCAGCAATAAAAAAGCACTTAGCATGAAATAATCACGCTAAGTGCTTTTTTAATCTTAGCTGAAAAAAAGAGTATCAGGGTACATTACTCTTTATTTTCAACCAATCCAATCATCACGCCCATCTCCTTTTTGTCTTGCTTATCGATACTAGGCGCATACAACGCTGAGGCAATACCACCGTCTAAAAACAGCGCGTTTGAACAACCCAGCTCATCCTTAAATAGCTCTGCAAACTGATAAAAGGTTACAGGCTCATCGCTATTAACGAGCTGTATACTGCCATCACGGCAAACGCCTGCACCATTACGCAGTTTGATTGAGCTGCTATCAGGGTTGAACTGAGGGTGGATCTCGTCATTGATGACTAGCATAGGACCCGATTGCGTCGCATACCAAGGCTGCACATCACCATTGTTTAGCTGCTCATTTAACGCATTACTTTCGGTGATTTGCACTGTGCCAGCTTTGTCCCACCACATAACCCCATTAGGTAATAGATGAAAATTACCGCCACCTTCTCTTACATTTATCGATTTGAGTTCTTTGCCTTCGATGACGGTATAGCCAATCGGCGCATAGTTTTCATTGTACATGCCTGCATTCATCGCAAAGTTAAGGGTCTTATGATTCGGTAATGTGGCCAATAACGTATCAAAGGTTAGCAGAGGCTTATTGTTATCAGAGGATTGCCAAAACAGTTGTAATGAATAACGCTCGCTCGCTAACGCGGTAGCATCCACTCGGCAAACGCTATAAGTAAAAGGCGTGTCTTCAGTCTGGCACGCCCAACTATCGGTATCGCTACTAGCCGCATTGGTATTTGTCTGCTGGCAGGCGCTCAGGCCTAGCGCGAGCACTATCGTTGATAGGGATAAGGTAAAAATAGAACTTGGCATCAATCACGCGTCTTTTAATGTACAAATTATTTAAGTTTGGCTGCTATCTACTGCTTAATTACACTTTCATTACTATTTTTGATGGTGTGTCAAAAAGTATGCTGATTAAAATTTGAACAATTTTTGAAGCCTTGAAAGCCCTATAGAATCAGAGAACTTAGCATAGATTTCGTATTGACTTTTATCGCCAGCATACTTTTTAGAACACCACCCTATTTTTTAAGTACAACGATTTAGGCACTGAATCAGTCGCTAGCAGGCGGGAAGTCGCGGATTGTGTTATTCACATTACCAATTAATCGCCCACCATCGGTGAGATTGGTCAAATGCTCAGAATTATATCCAGCGCTGTGTTCTGTTGGCGCGCCAGTTTCTTTGCCTTTATCGCGCGAGTCTTTGTTATAAGCAATGAGCGCATCATTATTGGCTAAAAAGCTATCAGGGTTTGCCATGACCCACATCTGGTTAAATACGTCGGCACGAGCACTATGATCGAGTAGTGCGCCTTTATCAGCAAAATAGAAGAATTTGGATAGCAGCTTAATTTGCCCATCGTCTAAGCGGCGTGCGATATGATACGGCTGTAATTGGCTAGGATGCTGTAAACCGACCGCGCCTACGATACTGGCAAGCGATTTTAGCGTATTTTTGTGGAAACTTGCAACACGCTCAGCCTTACTAGGGACGTCGAGCGCCTTTTGACGGTAAGGATCTTGGGTTGCCACCCCCGTCGGGCAAGTGTTGGTATGACAAGAGCGCGACTGAATGCAGCCGACGGCAAACATGAAGCCACGTGCTGAGTTACACCAATCGGCACCTAGCGCAATCATGCGCGCAATATCAAAGCCTGATACGATTTTGCCACTAACACCAAGCTTAATTTTGTCACGAATACCTGCACCGACTAAAGTGTTATGCACTAGCAAAAATCCTTCAACCATCGGCATGCCGACATTGTCCATAAACTCGACGGGCGCTGCACCTGTGCCGCCTTCTGCACCATCAATAACGATAAAATCAGGATAGTTATCCGTCTCTATCATCGCTTTGACGATCGCCATAAACTGCCATGGCTGACCAATACATAGCTTAAAGCCAACTGGCTTGCCGCCTGATAAATCACGTAGCTGCTGCCAAAAGGCGACTAACTCGCGCGGGGTGCTAAATGCGGTATGCGAAGAGGGTGAGATACAGTCTTGACCCGTAGGTACTTGGCGTGTATCTGCAATCTCTTGCGTGATTTTGCTAGAGGGAAGGACGCCACCTTTACCAGGCTTGGCACCTTGTGAAAGCTTGATTTCAATCATTTTAACTTGCGGATCGACGGCTTTTTCAGCAAAAGACTGTGGATCAAAGTTACCTGCGTCATCACGGCAACCAAAATAACCCGTACCCAACTCCCAAATCAAATCACCACCGAACTTACGATGATAAGGGCTGATCGCGCCTTCGCCCGTGTCATGAGTAAAGCCGCCGAGTTTTGCGCCTTGATTAAGTGCCATGATGGCGTTGGCTGACAGACTGCCAAAGCTCATCGCGGAGATATTGAATACCGACATATCGTGTGGTTGCTGACAACGCTCACCGCCGACCATAATACGAAAGTCTTTGTTCTCTAGTGGTGCACTGATGGTGGATTGCAAAAACCACTCTTTACCATGAGTATAGAGGTTATCCAACGTACCAAAGGCATTGGTATCGCTGACGTTCTTAGCACGTTGATAGACTAGCGCACGCTGCTGGCGTGAAAACGGCACTTGTTCTTTATCATCCTCAAGCAAGTACTGGCGAATCTCAGGGCGAAAATCTTCCAACACATAGCGAATATGTCCAGCGACAGGGTAGTTGCTCAATATCGCGTGCTTGGACTGAATCAAGTCATAAATACCCAAACCAACCCCAAATCCACCAATGAGAATCAACCACCAGTTCAGCAATAATAGCCCTGCTAAAAACAGCAATATTGCGGCAGCAAAGGTGCTGTAGCGTAATAAAACACCTGTTAGATAAGGCGAATTGTTGGTAGGTTCGGGATTCAGATTGGTACGAGATTGGGGCATAGCGAGGCTCGGTAATAAAATATGGAAATTAAAAAACGCGGTAATTATATATAACAGATAAAAAGAATTTGTCTCAAGCATCCATACGTATGATGTCGACGACAGATAATATTTATCTTAACTTATAATTAACGCGCATATTGTACGGTTATGATATCACGGCTTAGAGGGAATTGAGTAAGGTATGCTTGTGCCATGACTTTTTCAACAAATCACTCGCACCAAAGTTTTCTGCTCATTGATAGCCTCAAACTTAATGTCAACGGGCAAAAACTGCTCAATCAGCCATGCTTGGGTTTCCGTGTGTTGGCTGATGATTCGTGCCGTAAATTCGCCACCACCAGATAACGCCAGTGGCAACAACAACTGGTCTGTTAAGTACTCATCGACCAGCGCATTGGTTTTAAAGAGATAACGTTTAACCAAGCCTGCTAAGCGATGGCCCATTTTCTCAGCTGAGCTGCGTTTTTCACCCAACAGCGTAAATATTTCGTGATGCAGACAATCGCCACATTCATGAGTGACTTGTGCATAGCACGTATTGCCTTCACCGATACCGTCCAGCTTATTAGCTCTAGTAGTAATAAGTGAGGCACCCACTCCGCTTTCAAGCAGTACGGATTTAGCGCTGGCAAGTTCACGTTTACCAATGTCATATTCTAAATTTAGGACACTGGCTACTAATGCGATATTCGTCAGCGCTCCACGTTTGGTTAGCGTCAATGGCTTGGAATCAGCACGGCGCATAAAAGGTGTAATGATTGCTTTTATCACGCCGCCACCGATGGGCGCAAAGCCTGCTTGCACGCACTCAATATCAACGTGCATGTCTAATTTCGCCAATGCAGGGACAAATGCGTGCTGCAAAAAGTCCGTAGTTGGCGCTAATGGATTATGCGTACCGCCTTTTATACTCACTGTTGAATGAGTATTTTGATCTGTATTGGCAAATAATAGGGCAGGGAGTAGCGTTTGTAGCACGAGACTAGTGCTGCCAGCCGAACCAATATCAAAATGATAATCACCAGATTGAATCGCATGAGGGGCAAAGCAAAACGATGCGCTGCCCAACGCTGCACCTGTCACGGTGGCATTTGATATTTGCTGTGAGGCTTGTACGCACATTAAGTGTTGACGCATCAATCCTGATTTGGCTCGCCCAGCACGGATATTAAACATTTCAATGGGTATGCCTGTCAGCATCGATAATGAGAGAGCGGTACGAATGATTTGTCCGCCACCTTCGCCAGTGCTGCCATCTATTTTTAGGGTCGCACGTTTGGTGCTCGCAGTATGGGCACTGGCATTACTGGCGCTTTGGTTGGACATAAAGCTCATTGGTATACTCTCAAATTTTAATTTTTCGTAAAGCGGGATGTGATTATTTTATCGTGCGTGCTTAAGTTGCTATCAATTACTATCAAATAAAAGAGCCTAAAAAATACGTTATAACGCATATTTTTTAGGCCCTGTTGATCTATCAATCTATCAACGATTAGCTGTCGAATTTTTTCGCTAATAACTCTTTGATAAATGTTACGACGGCTGCGCTGTGCTCAGAGTTTTTGATTTCATCTAATAGCTCAGCTTTTGACATGCTTTGGTATCTTTGTATATCTTCGCTACTGATGTTTCTTGCGCTGTCGATCAAGCCTGATAGGCCATTGTTATCGTTATCACCACCAGTTACGGCGCCTAACATATCATTCATGTTCATCATGGGTATTTCCTCATATAAAAGTCATTATCAAATTTTCAATGTGAAAATCATTATAAAAATGCGCCGTGGTTACATACCACACACACTTTAGTTTACCGCATCTATATTCGTTTAGGGGTATTAAAGTCGCCCTTTTTAGATGATAGTTATTCATAGGAAAGATGGGTTTTAGCCAAAATTTTCACATGGCTTATGATCAATGGTTTTAAAAATAAGATTGAAACCGACTGTCAGTGTCTGGTGATAAGGTCTAAATAGTGCGGTGTAACAAGTGACGAGTAGGGGCATGAATAGTAAAAAAGACGTTTGCCCGCAACGCCAAGTAGCCACTGCAGTATTTGTTCAACCCCCTGTTGTGGAGTGCGGGGTCTTAACACTCGCCCAGTCGGTTCCAAAAGGGTGTTCTATAGTCATTTCACTATAAAAGTAGTGATTTAAAAGTAATTATTCTGCTAAATCGATTTGCCAATTATTGGACTGAATCACAATATTGATTTGCCGCAGTTTCATGGCAATATCATCCGCTTGCTTCTGTAAACTAGCGACCGACACCATGACATTATATTTAATCTCACGATGGCTATAACGGTCTGTTTCGGTATGCGTGGCGGCTATGGCATCGACCAATAGTTTATGGCGCATCTCTAAGGTATCGCGCTCTACCAACAGCGTTAGCATCGATTGACCGTTATCCGTCTTGGTAATTGCATTGGTACGGTGAATACGTTCAATCAGGTTGGACAACTCAGCGATGATTTGGCTGGCGTCAATCATCAATGTGTTTGGGTCCTCAGATGGCGTATCGCCTTCTTGCACTTTGATATTAGCGTTGATACGGTCCTTAAGCTGAGCCAGCTTTTTTTGCATATCGCTACGGATAAGTAGGGCTTCTGCGAGTTTCATTTTGGTTTTCCTTAATTTGTTTTTAATCGTTATTTATTCTGTTTTGACGATACTGCCGATAGGCCTGTTTAATTTTATCGTAACGGGATAATTGGTCTTGAGTTAATGGTGCATGTTTGAGTTTGCGCAACAATCTTTTGTATAGATAGCCAAAGCGAAAGTAATAAGGTCGCAGCTCTATAAAGCAAATGGCAAACTCTCTAGCGTATACACCATTCGCGCTATCATGAGCGAGCAACCCTATAAGATTCTCTTCACCTTCAAAATTATCACTATGAAATACCAAAGCGCTATAGTTCTGATGAAAATTGGCACACGCGCTTTGCCATGACTCGTAACTTTGTTTATTATCATCTCGCTTCGCAAAAGTACTGCCAATCAAATGATGGAGCCTTTGAATTTTTGCTTCACTTTTTAAGATGTTTTGATGAATAAAGGTTAGTTTTTTCATAGCTATCCAAATAACTGATTTTATCTCTATGATTGTCTAATACTAGGGCATGTCCTCAATTCAAACGAGTGTCCTCTAAATGGGCTAAAAACAGCTAAATTTTGCCAAACATCGTCAAATAGCTGGTTAATATCCCGATATTATCTGCGCTATTTTTCTTGTTTGACGGCAATTTATCTCATTTTTATCACCATTTTTGAAATGAAGATACGCCCTAATAAAACTAGAGAACAATTCCTGTTTGTTCGCAATATTGTTTGATAGCTTTAAAATATTGAGGTTTAGAGAATGTTAAGTCGATCGCTGGTTCAAATACAGTTTGATATTCAGTATATTCCCACGCAATAAGCTTCCATTCTACGGTTTGATCGCCAACGACTATTTCTGTAGAAAAAACGCCGCAATGATCACAAGTACAATGGCAGCGATAAAGAACTAGCCGAGTTGACGCTAAGCCGTTTGTAAATGACTTTTGACCTAATAGCTGCGATATGTAATTGCGTTGTAAAAAATCACAGAAATCGAGGTCATTGCATATGTTTCCTAAATGGCGACAGTCTCCAAGCAATTCTATTAATGGTTTGCCATCAATATAAAATTCAACGATTTTTATATCATTTAATTCAGAGTCATCAGGAAAATCGTAATTGACCAAACCCATTTGAAAATGATTCATACTTTAGCCTGTATCCTTTGGCTCTGCCCAAAAAGTAATATTTGCTTCTTCTAAATCGTTTACATCTAGCCCACAGTATTTGACAGTAGTATCTAAATGAGGGAATTCAGCCTTGAGTTGGTAGCCTCATAGCTTGGCTTTTGCGAAGCTAAAAAGGTCTCCCAGACCTTTTATTAAGACTTCTCACCCTTTAACACAAACCACCTGACGCAGTGTATGTACCACTTCTACCAAGTCGCTTTGCGCTTGCATCACGTCATCAATATTTTTATAAGCCGCTGGAATCTCATCAATCACATCCGCATCCTTTCGGCATTCTACGCCCGCAGTCTGCGCAATTTGATCGGCGACCGTAAATACCTTTTTGGCTTCGGTACGTGACATGATACGACCTGCACCATGCGAGCAAGAGCAAAACGATTCTTCGTTTCCTTTACCGCGCACGATGAATGACTTGGCACCCATTGACCCCGGAATGATGCCGTATTCACCAACGCGAGCACGGACAGCGCCTTTGCGGGTCACAAACACTTCTTCGCCATAATGTTGCTCCTTTTCTACATAGTTATGATGACAGTTTACTGCTTTTACGGCTGCATCAAACGGCTTGGGTATGATTTGGCGTAGGGCTTTAATCGCTTTTTCCATCATGATTTCGCGGTTTTTAAAGGCAAAGCGCTGCGCCCAACCAACGGCAAACCAATAATCATCGAAATGCTCTGTACCCTCGGCAAAGTAGGCCAAATCTTTATCAGGCAAGTTGATAAACCACTTGCGCATGTCCTCACGTGCCAGCTCAATAAAATAGCGACCAATGGCGTTACCTACACCGCGTGAGCCTGAGTGCAGCATGATCCAAACTTGGTTAGTCTCATCAAGGCATACCTCGACGAAATGGTTACCCGTACCCAACGTACCCAAATGATTAAGGTTATTGGTATTTTTTAGGCGAGGGTGCTTTTGGGTTATATAGTTAAAGTCATCAACCAGCGTTCCCCAACCGTTCATTACGGTATCATCAGGGTTTGCCCATGCGCCGACATCGCGGCGTGACCCGCGACCACGCGTTTTACTACGACCATGTGGAATGGCTTTTTCCAGTTCGGTACGCAGACCAAGCAAACTGTCTGGCAAGTCGTTCGCGGTTAGCGTGGTTTGTACGGCCATCATTCCGCACCCGATATCGACGCCAACGGCAGCCGGAATAATCGCTTCTTTGGTTGGTAGTACCGTACCGATAGTCGCGCCAATACCGACATGCACATCAGGCATCACCGCAAGCCATTTATATACAAATGGCATTTTTGATGCTTTGATCAATTGGTCGTGTGCTTTTGGGTCAACGGGCACGCCCTTGGTCCAAAGTCTAATTGGCGTTCCACCGTCTTGAATGATGTTATGAGTAGTTGGTTGCATGGCGTTTTCCTTAGCGTTGCAAAGTTTATTAATTATGAAAGATGATTCTTACTTTATATAATGCTAAGGGTGTGCCAAGTTTTTATAATATGCAGTATTTAATCATAAGTAACTGATATTATTATATTAAATAAATTAAAAACATTTCTTAAAGTATAAGCTATAATCTAAGAAATTTATTAATAATAGAAAAAATTCTATTTATATATATATAAGTATATTTTAGGAGAGGTAGGTAGATATGGACAAAAGATACCAAGTATTTGTGAGTTCTACATTTGCAGATTTGAAAGATGAGCGAAGCAACGTCATTCAAACGCTTATGGAAATGGACTGTATACCCGCTGGGATGGAGCTATTCCCTGCTCTAGATGAAGAACAGTTTGAATTCATAAAGAAAGTTATTGATGACAGTGACTACTACCTACTTATCATAGGGGGTCGATATGGAAGTATATCTGATCAAGGCTTTAGCTATACGGAAATGGAATACGACTATGCTATCAGTCAAGGAGTAAAGGTCATAGCGTTAGTCCATGGTAGTCCTGAAAAGCTATCGGTTGAGAAGGTGGAGATGAATCCTGAAGCTCAAGATAAATTAGAAAAATTTAGGAATAAAGTGACAACAGGGCGTTTGGTAAAGTTTTGGAGTGACGCAAGAGAGTTGCCAGGTCTAGTTGCGCTTAGTTTGCCCAAAACGATTAAAACTTATCCAGCCGTTGGTTGGGTAAGAGGAAATGAAGCAACGGACAATACTGAACTATTAAAACAGTTGAATGATCTTAGACAAGAAAATAGTAAACTAAATAGAACAGTTAAAGAGTTACAGTCCAAAAAATCTAAAAAATTAGATTTGGCTCAAGGTGATGATGAGGTTCCAATACTAGTGAAATGTAGGGTTGTAGAAGGTGGGCAAGAAAAACTTAAGTCTTGGAAGCAAAAGGTAACTTGGAATGACTTAATTAAATGCATTGGTCCAAGAATTCTTAAAAGAGAAAGAGAAAATATAATTTTTGATGTTTTAAGTAATTATGTCGCTTCGAAAAAATACGAGGAGTTCAGCTCTTCGCAAATAGAATTTACGGATTTTGAAAAAATAAAAATTCAATTTCTAACTTTGGATTACGTTGACTTTACTGGTGTAGGTTCTACCAATTATTGGGAAGTAACGCCTGAAGGTCAAAGATTTTTGCTGGAAATAATGTCGATTAGACGTGAAATCAATGAAGAAAATGATGAATAAAACAGCCGTCATCGGCTTCCTCGGCACTACCTTAGACAATGGTTTTAATGATAAGCGTTGGCAACGTTGGCGACCAACCGTCAGTTTGGGTCTGCATGATGAGTTACTGGTCGATGAGCTGCATATTTTATATAGCAAGCGCGATAAGCGCCTGTTTAAAATCATTGTCGATGACGTGGCACAAGTCAGTCCGAACACTACCGTTATTGGTCATCATGTGGCATTGATTAGTCCGTGGGATTTTGCCGACGTTTATGCTGAGCTGTATGACTTTGCCGCAGGATTTGATTTTCAGGACAATACCGATTACTTGCTACATCTCACCACAGGTACGCACGTGGCGCAGATTTGCTGGTTTTTATTGGTAGAAGCAGGCTTTATACCTGCTGATTTGATTCAGACCTCTCCTTGCCCAAGACCTGACCAAGCCGATCCGCAAGGGCGCTATCAAGTGATTGATTTGGATGTCTCACGCTATGATGGCTTGCGTGAACGTTTTGAGGCAGAAAAACAACAACTTTGGCAAACCTTGCAAGCCAATCTAGTCACCCAAAACGCCGCTTATCAAAAGCTCATCTCCGATATCGAAAAGGTCGCCACGCGATCAACCGCACCCATACTACTGATGGGCGCAACAGGGGCGGGCAAGTCGCAACTGGCAGGCCAAATTTACGCGCTTAAAAAAGCCAAAGTTAGCAGCACGCAAGGCAAAAACACGCTTGAACAATTCGTCGAGGTCAACTGCGCCACGCTGCGTGGTGACACTGCCATGAGTGTGTTATTCGGTCATGTCAAAGGCGCGTTTACAGGCGCTGCGAGCAATCGCGAAGGACTGCTCAAATCAGCTGATGGTGGATTATTGTTTTTAGATGAAATCGGTGAGTTAGGACTGGATGAGCAAGCGATGCTATTAACCGCACTGGAGGAGCAGCGCTTTTATCCGCTCGGTAGTGATACGCCGATTAGCGTGTCGTTTCAGCTAATGGCAGGCACCAATAAAGACTTGCGGCAAGCAGTCGCTAATGGCGAGTTTCGGGCAGATTTGTTTGCGCGTCTCAATACATGGACGTTCTTTCTGCCATCACTCAAAGATAGGTTGGAAGATTTACCTGCCAATATCGATTACGAGCTGGCGCGCTTGGGTAGCGAGCAACAGCAGCAGTATCGATTTACCCCAGAAGCAAGGCAGTTGTATGAAAGCTTTGCAATGAGTCAGAATGCGACATGGCAGGGGAACTTTCGTGATTTGACTGCCAGTATGATTCGTCTGACCACGCTGGCTGAGAGTAAAGTGATTCGCGATGATGATGTGCAAGCGGAGATTGAACGCTTAACGCATCTTTGGGAGCTGCCTGATCGTTTAAATGGTTCGAATAGTTTAAGTAAGAAAAGTGCTACTTTAGATAGCGAAACCATCGAGCAGGGTAGTCATAATGTTTTACGCCAATATCTCGATGAAGACATGCTGACAACTATTGATCCGTTTGATGCGGTGCAATTGGCATATGTGATTGAGGTATGTATGAATCATAAAAACCAAGCGACGGCTGGGCGCTATCTATATGCGAACTCCCGCGATAAATTAAAAAGCCCGAACGATAGCGATAGATTGCGTAAGTATCTGATGAAATTTGGGCTGAGGTTCGATGAGCTAAAATGAAGTATCTTTCATAAGATAAAACCCGTCAACTAAGTCAAGATACCTGTGCTATAACTTTACTGTTTATTTTCTTTTAAACCCCACCACCAATCCGCTCCGCCAATGCCTGCAATTTTGGCACTATCATCGCCGCATAGTCATCCGCTTCCCAGTTAGCACTTGGCACACTGGCATTAAGCGAATAGGCGTATTGTCCAGTGGCGACATCAAACACGCCAATGGCTACCGCCAATATGTCAGTAGAGAACTCTCCATCAGACACGGTATAGCCGTATTCTTCATAATGCTCTGCCGCGCTGGTTAGGGCAGTTTGCGCATGGTCATAATCCTCGGTAGATAACTGTTCTTGTAAATTACTTTGAATCACAGCCTGTCTCGCTTGCGTACTTGCCGCATAAAAAGCACGTCCAATAGCAGTGCGTGCCACAGGTACGGCGGAGCCAACCTGTAAGTTGACTGATAGACGAGCAGGACTACGGCAGCAGGCGTGATAGCGCATTTCTCCTTCGACTTCGGTTGCCAAATTCACCGATACTTCGTTTTCACTAGCAAACTGACGTAATAGTGGTTCAGCCGCTGCCACCATATCATGGCGGCTCCATGCGGTCGCGCTTAGGCGTACAGCACTACTGCCCAATTGATACTGACCATAATCATTCGTTCGTAAAAAACTAAGCGTAGTCAAAGTATGGATAAGGCGAGTAATGGTTGCTTTTGGCAGTTTGGTCATCTGACATAGCTGTTGATGGGTGAGCCGCTCATTATGCTCAAAAGCCGCTAGTATGATCAGTCCCCGTCCCAATGCCGTCACAAACTGTCGGTCATTCTCTTCCTTATTTTGACTCATTGTTGCATGCATGCGTTCGAGTAGTGGAGTAGCTGTTGATAAGGGTTTTGTCATTTTATACTCATCTTTTTTTGATAAAGGTTTACAGCGCAGCGAAAGTTTGGTTAAATGGTTTTAAATTATGAAACTAAGTTTCGCACAGCGGAATAATGAAGTCAATGACTTGTTAGACCAAATGATGTATCAATCACTATTCGTCAGTCAGGATGACTGATACCAAGGAGATCCACATGGCAACATCTACTAGCCCACGCTTTGATTGGGAAGATCCTTTTTTACTACGTGATCAGCTCACTGAAGAAGAACGCATGGTCACCGACAGCGCCCGTCAGTTTTTTCAAAAAGAGCTGATGCCTGGCATTATCGAGGCCAATCGCAATGAGAATTTTGATCGTAATATCATGCGTCAAATGGGTGAAATGGGTCTGCTTGGTGTAACCATTGAAGGTTATGGTTGTGCTGGCTTATCGAGTGTTGCTTACGGTCTGATTGCCAAGGAAGTGGAAGCTGTTGATTCGGGCTACCGTTCAGCGATGAGCGTGCAGTCAAGCTTGGTTATGCATCCTATTTGGGCGTATGGCACAGAAGAGCAAAGAGAGCGTTATTTGCCTAAGCTTGCTTCGGGTGAGTATGTCGGCTGCTTTGGTCTGACTGAGCCAGATTCAGGATCTGATCCTTCATCGATGTCTACTCGTGCGCGCGCCGTCGATGGTGGTTACGAGCTGACGGGCAATAAAATGTGGATTACCAACAGTCCTATCGCTGATGTGTTTGTCGTGTGGGCAAAAGACGATGCTGGCGAGATTCGTGGTTTTGTTTTAGATAAAGGCATGAGAGGATTGTCTGCGCCGAAAATCGAAGGCAAGTTTTCACTACGTGCATCAGTCACAGGTGAGATTGTCATGGACAAAGTATTCGTCCCTGAAGCCAATGCTTTCCCAGATATCCGTGGTCTAAAAGGGCCCTTTGGCTGCTTAAATAAAGCCCGTTATGGTATCGCTTGGGGTTCGATGGGTGCGGCTGAATTCTGCTGGAAAGCCGCCCGTCAATACACGCTTGATCGTAAGCAGTTTGGTCGTCCGCTAGCCGCAACGCAGCTGGTACAGTTAAAGCTTGCCAATATGCAGACAGAAATCACCTTAGGTCTACAAGCAGCGCTACGTGTCGGTCGTCTGATGGATGAAGACAATGCAGCGCCTGAAATGATCTCACTTATTAAGCGTAATAACTGCGGCAAGGCGCTTGATATCGCTCGCATCGCTCGTGACATGCATGGCGGTAACGGTATTTCTGATGAGTTCCATATCATCCGTCACGTGATGAACTTGGAAGCTGTCAATACTTACGAGGGTACACATGATATTCATGCGCTTATCCTAGGCCGTGCCCAGACAGGCATTCAAGCGTTCTTCTAAGCGTTTTTAGCTACAAGTGTTTGGCACAACTGTATTTTATGACGTACGTTACTGCTTGGCTTTTTATTAAAAAGAGCATTAACAGTAGCGTACGTTTTTCAGTTGTTATTCATGATTTAACTGCTTAGCAATTACATCCTGAATAACAATTTTATGATTAAAAAGTCAAAAAATACGCGACAGAGTAAGGGAATCTCATGACAGATATGATTGATATGGCTAATATGCCAAAGGGCGCGTTGCATGGTATCAAGGTGCTCGATTTATCGAGAGTGCTGGCTGGCCCTTCTTGCACACAAGTACTTGCTGATCTTGGTGCCGAAGTCATCAAGGTTGAGCGTCCGCATATCGGTGATGAAACGCGTCATTGGGCACCGCCAGTATTCAGTGACGATACCTCCGCTTATTACGCTACGATTAACCGTAATAAAAAATCGCTGACGGTTGATATCACTACGCCGGCAGGGCAAAAAATTATTAAGCAGCTAATCGCTGAGAGTGATATTTTGGTTGAGAACTTCAAAGTCGGTGGTCTAAAAAAATACGGCTTGGATTATGACAGTCTAAAACAGTCCAATTCACGGCTGATTTATGCGTCATTGACAGGGTTTGGTCAGACAGGACCAGATGCCAAGCGCCCCGGTTATGATTATATTATTCAAGGATTGTCAGGGCTGATGAGTATCACGGGTCCAAGCGATGGCGAGCCGCATAAAGTTGGCGTCGCAGTCGTCGATTTGTTTGCAGGCTTGCAGCTAACGATTGGTATTCAGGCAGCACTATTGGCGCGTCAAAATACTGGTGTTGGTCAACACGTTGATGTGGCGTTGCTCGATAGTGCGCTCGCTATGCTGGCCAATGTCGGTATGAATCATTTGGCATCCGATAAGATACCACCAAGACTGGGCAATCAGCATCCTAATATCGTGCCATATCAAGTATTTGCTGGTGAGGGCGAGCAGCACTTTATTTTAGCCTGTGGTAACGACAGTCAGTTTGCCAAACTGTGTAAGGTGCTAGCAGTTGATTGGCATACCGACGAGCGTTTTATGACCAATCCACAACGCGTTGCCAATCGCGAACTGCTGTGCGGTGAGCTGACTAAGCATTTTACTAATCAGCCACGCGCCTATTGGCTAGAGGTTTTAGACCAAGCAGGTATTCCATGCGGTGCGATTCATAACGTGGCTGAAGCCTTGGCTATGCCACAAGCGCAAGCAAGGGAGATGATCGTTAATTTTACCGAGCAAGGTAGTCCAGTCAGAGCACTTGGCAATCCTATTAAGTTGTCTGCATCACCGGTCACTTATCGTACGCCACCACCACAATTGAGCGAGCATACTGACAGTACGCTTGCTGAATTGGGCTATGACAGTGAGATGATTGCTAAGCTAAAAGCCGATGGGATTGTCTAACAGAATTTTTTGGATTATATTTTTTAGACCTGCACTGATATTCAATCCTAACGCTACCTTTCAGCGTTAGGATTGAAGCCTAAATGCTGCTCAATTTGCTCGGCCAATTCAATCAATACCGCACTGACCTCAGCCCGTTTAGACTCATACTCTCCTTGCAGAAAACTCACTGCCATACCAGCGACCGCATTACCTGACGCATTGCGAATATAAGTGCCCAAGCAATACATTCCATTGCGCAATTGTCCATCATCGAGAGACACTCGGCTTTCTTGTATCGCTGCAAGCTCAGTTGCCAAATCGGTAAAATTCTTGACCCCATACTGTGTCATCGGCGTCGGAAACGTGTCTTTGTATAATGATTTGATACTGTCCATCGACAACGTGGATAGCATGGCTTTGCCTGTCGCCGAAAATACAGCGGGTACGCGAACGCCTGCACGAAAAGTAAAGCCAAGCGGCGCAGGTGACTCATGACAAGCCAAAAATACCACTTCGCCCAAATCAAGTTTTGACAAGGTAACAGTGTGCTGAAGAAGTACCGGATACTGCACAATCAAATCTTTAAATAACTGCACCACGCCTTGCTGCTGCTCGTACTTACCTGCCCAGTACATCAAATATGAACCCAAATAAAAACGGCTTTCAGGGTCTTTGTAAATGACATGTTTGGACAATAGACTCTGCAAGATATTGTGAGTGGAGCTACGTGGTAGCCCAAGCTCTTTTGCGATATGAGCCGCTGTCAGAGGCTGTGAGCTATCAGTAATCAAGTCCAAAATCTGAAACGTTTTGTCTAGCGCAGGCACGGCAGTCGAGCTCATAAATAACCTATAAAGTGAAATAAAAGAAAGAAGTACAAGATAATTTTTAAAATAATGAGATTAAGGGTTGCAAATCGCGTCATATCGTTCTTATAATGACGTCTCGTATATAGAATACGTGTTCAGTATATTGAACAAATAATGAATTATCAATAATTATTTACGACTTACCATTGTATCCATTCTTATAAATACACCCTATATGACAAGGAGCGTCAACATGTCACACGCGCTGCAGTTATCAAATCCAGATTTACTCAAACAATCTTGCTTCATTAAAGACGGCTGGTATGCTGCTAGTGATGAAGCTGTGCTCGATGTCAACAACCCTTTTAATGGTGAGCTCATTGGTACTGTACCAAGCCTTACCACAGAAGATGTCAACGAAGCCGTTGCTTACGCTCATGATGTCCAAGCAGACTGGGCAGCAAAAACAGCCAAAGAGCGTGCAGAGTTATTGCAAAAGTGGGCTGATCTAATCGATGCCAATAAAGAAGATTTGGCTATTATCATGACCGCTGAGCAAGGTAAGCCACTGACTGAATCACGTGGTGAAGTAGGTTATGCCAACAGCTTTATCCGTTGGTTTGCTGAAGAAGGCAAACGCGTCTATGGTGATGTGATTCCTGCTAATAGCACACAGCTACGTCATGTCATTCTCAAGCAGCCAGTCGGTGTTTGTGCCGCTATCACGCCTTGGAACTTTCCAGCTGCGATGATCACGCGCAAAGTTGCTCCTGCACTAGCAGCAGGCTGTACGATTATCGTCAAACCTGCTACTGAAACACCGTATTCGGCATTGGCACTTGGCGTATTGGCAGAGCAAGCGGGTATTCCAGCTGGCGTCATTCAAGTCGTCACTGGTAAGTCTTCTGTCATCGGTGACATCTTAACGGGTGATGCACGCATCCATAAACTGTCATTTACAGGTTCTACAGAAGTAGGTCGTACGCTGATGGCACAATGCGCGCCGACTATTAAGAAGTTATCGCTAGAGTTGGGTGGTAATGCGCCATTTATCGTCTTTGATGATGCCGATCTAGAGAAAGCCGCTGCCGGTTTAATCGCTTCTAAATATCGTAATGCTGGTCAGACTTGTGTCTGCGCCAACCGAGTATACGTTCAAGACAGCATTAAAGATAAATTCTTAGATGTCTTTGTCAAAAAAGTCTCTGAATTAAAAGTAGGCAACGGCTTAGAAGAAGGCGTAGATATCGGCCCTCTTATCAACAAAAAAGCGTTGGATAAAGTACAAGCCTTGCTAAAAGATGCGCTAGATAAAGGCGCAAAGCTGGTCACTGGCGGTAGTATCAATGACGCATCAGAACTGACTTACAACCCAACGGTTATCACCGATATTAGCAGTGATATGGACATCGCTTCTGAAGAAATCTTTGGACCAATTGCGACCATCTTTACCTTCAAAGACGAAGCAGAAGTTATCCGTGCTGCTAACGATACGATTTATGGCTTGGCCGCTTACTTCTATAGTAGCGACTATGCACGTTCATGGCGCGTTACCGAAGGTCTTGAGTATGGCATCATCGGTCACAACACTGGTTTAATTTCTACAGAAGTTGCCCCATTTGGCGGTGTGAAGCAGTCTGGCTTTGGCCGTGAAGGTTCAAAATATGGTATCGAAGACTATATCACGACCAAATACTGGTGCTCTGATATCACCTAATAGCCATAACCTAATGAGTTGGCTTAATGGTTAGCAAAGTAACAATTAGCAAAGCATCAACTAGCGCAAATTTTTGGATATCTGTGGTGTTTTGGGTCAAACAAACACCATTTGATATCTACTGAGTACAAAAACAGACATCAAATAAACCGCCAATCTTTAGATGGCACTTATGTTACGAACACAGAAAAGGACATTCCCATGACGACTACCAATCAATCATTACTTGAGCGCCGCAAAGCTGTCTTACCAACAGGACTTGGGGTTGCCTTTCCTATCTTTGCAGAAAGAGCAAAGAACTCAGAAATCTGGGACATCGAAGGCAAGCGTTATATCGACTTTGTCGGTGGTATCTCAGTATTGAACACGGGTCATAGCCATCCAAAAATCACTCAACGTGTCCATGAGCAGCTAGACAAATTTACGCACACTGCAGCGCAAATGATTAACTACGAATGCTACGTGGATTTGGCTGAAAAGCTGTGTGAAAAAGCGCCTATCAGTGGCGATACTAAAGCATTCTTTTTGACCACTGGCGCAGAAGCGGTTGAAAACTGCATCAAGATTGCTCGTGCTAAAACCCGTCGTCCAGGCGTGATTTCTTTTGTTGGTGGCTGGCACGGTCGTACCATGATGTGTATGAGCCTAACAGGCAAAGTGTTGCCATACAAAAAGAACTTTGGCCCGATGCCAGGACCTGTGTTCCACGCATTGTTCCCTGCAGAAGAGTTGAACGTAACAGAAGCGCAAGCGCTACATAGCCTTGACATGATTTTCCAAGCAGACATCGACCCTAGTGAAGTAGCGGCAATGATTATCGAGCCAGTCCAAGGCGAGGGTGGTTTCCATCAGGTCACGCCATCATTTGCTAAAGCCTTGCGCGAGATTTGTGATGAGCATGGCATCGTGCTTATTTTTGACGAAGTACAGTGTGGTTTCGCGAGAACCGGTACCTTGTTCGCCACTGAACAGCTAGGCGTTGAGCCTGATCTAATGACTGCCGCGAAGAGTTTGGCTGGTGGCTATCCTATCTCTGCGGTCATCGGCCGTGCTGACATTATGGATGCGCCGCAAGTAGGCGGCTTGGGCGGTACTTATTCTGGTAACCCACTGGCTTGTGTGGCGGCGCTTGCTGTCATGGAAGTTATCGAAGAAGAGAACTTACTTGAGCGTAGTGTGGTGATTGGTGACACCATCGCCGCGTTCTTAAAAGGCTTAAACCTAAGCAGTATCGGTCATATCCGTTATAAAGGCGCGATGCTAGCGTTTGAATTGATTGATAGCGAAGGCAAGCCTGATGCCGCCGCAGCTGCCAATCTAAAAGCAAAATCATTTGAGCAAGGCTTGCTACTAGCGTCTTGTGGTATGTATGGCAATGCCATTCGTGTGATGGTGCCATTGACAGTTGAAGATGAAGTACTACAAGAAGGCCTTGATATTATCAAAGGTATTCTAACAGCATAAGCAATACTGAGTGTCATTTACTTTAGCGATGGATCGTTTTTAACCAAGTACAGCTAGTTCAAGTACCAATATTGGTTAAAAGATTGTATGAAAGATAACGGCAAGGTTGCCCTTATGACACTCGCTTTGAGTGAGTTTTTTAACGGCGCCTTGCAAGTCAAGACGCCGTTTTTGTATTTGCTGTTTGAATACTATACCGACGGCAAATACAAGTTTTTCGGCGACACGACAGACACAACAAACATGATGGGTATGATCCCATGAAACAAAAATAGTGTAGCTGTAACAGGCTCACACGGATGAAACACAGACAAGGAGTAAGTTATGTCTGAACTAAAGAAATCGTTAGGAACGCTGGATATTATTGCATTAGCATTTGGTGCAATGGTTGGTTGGGGTTGGGTAGTGTTGGCAGGTGGTTGGATTTTATCTGCGGGTACGTGGGGCGCGATGTTGGCGTTCTTGATAGGCGGGCTAGCAGTGATACTGATCGGCGTGACTTATGCTGAGCTTGCGGCCTCTATGCCGATTACTGGTGGCGAGCATACCTATACGCATCGAGCGCTAGGGGTCAATGTCTCCTTTATTTGCTCGTGGAGTATTTTATTCGGCTATTTTTCAGTGGTCGCGTTCGAGGCGGTTGCCTTACCGACAGTCGTAGAATATTTCATTCCTAATTATAACCAAGGGTATCTTTGGACCATTGCTGGGTGGGATGTGTATGCCACTTGGGTGGGCGTTGGAATGCTGGGGTCTGTCATCGTCACTTGGCTGAATATACGCGGCATGGAAGTCAGTGCTTGGTTCCAAAAAACGGCCGTATTGGGCATTTTATTCGTTGGTACGTTATTGTTCATCGGTGCGGTCTTGTTCAATCCCGAAACCTCAAACTCGATACAAGCGCCAGCATTCATTGGTGGGGTTGGCGGTATCATGGCAGTGATTGTCATGGTGCCTTTTATGTTTGTCGGTTTTGATGTCATTCCACAAGCGGCAGAAGAGATTGATTTAACTCGGCCCAATATTGGCAAGTTTTTGATTGTCTCTATTGTGGTTGCCGTGCTGTGGTATGTGGGTATCGCTTGGAGCGTCGGCACGACTTTGCCACTTGTCCAAGCAGAGAACTCAACCCTCGCTACTGCTGATGCGATGACCAATGCGTGGCAAGGTAAGTGGGCAGGTATCTTACTGGTTATCGGTGGTGTGCTGGGTATTTTATCAAGCTGGAATGCATTTCTTATCGGTGGTAGTCGCCTGTTGTACGCGATGTCAAAAGCACATATGTTGCCAGCGTTTTTGGGCAAATTGCATCCAAAATACAATACGCCATCAAATGCTATCTTATTGATTGGTGGTTTGGCGACGTTAGCACCATTATTTGGTCGTAAAATGCTGGTTTGGATCGTAGATGCAGGTGGTTTTGGTATCGTCATTGCTTATACCTGTGTGGCGATATCATTCTTAGTATTACGCTATCGTGAGCCTGATATGGTACGTCCATTCAAAATACCCGCAGGTAAACTGGTCGGTATGGTCACGATTGCGCTCAGCATTGGTATGTTGATGCTGTATATGCCAGGTATGCCATCGGCACTGACACCAATCGAGTGGTGGATTTTCTTTGGCTGGACTGTCTTGGGCATCGTGTTGTATGGCTATGCGAGAGTGAAATATCCGGGTATTAGTGAGGCAATCATGGCAGAAGAGCTGCGTGAATTAAAAATCGTCAATCAGTTGTGGTTAAAAGAAAATTCATATAAAAAGTAGACTTACTTAAATTACCTTTATATAAAAAAGCCCAACGTCAAACGTTGGGCTTTTTTTTCATTCAACTAAGGTTTTAATCTATTAAGACTTATCACGAATCAGCTTATAATTTAAGAACTCGGTGATACCAAGAGTGCCAAGCTCACGGCCAAAGCCTGAACGTTTCACACCGCCAAATGGTGTATTGGCCTCAGAACCAGAAGGCGCATTGATAGTGACCATACCCACTTCTAATTTGTTAGCAATTTCAGCAGCCAGTGCCGCATCTTGCGTTTGGATAGACGCACCCAAACCAAAAGGCACGTCGTTGGCAATCTTGATAGCATGGTCGATATCATTTGCTTTATAGACGACTGCTACAGGACCAAACAGCTCCTCACGATATACGTCCATGGATTCTGTCACATCTGTCAGTACTGCAGGCTTAAACCAAGCGCCAGGCTTGTCTTTGTCCATGCCGCCTTCTACCAATACTGTCGCCCCTGCTTGGATAGCGCTGTCTAACTGCGCTTGCAAGTTGACCGCAGCGGCTTTTGATGACATTGGGCCAATAAACGTATCTTCTTTAAGCGGATCGGCCAAAGTCATGTTATTGACCGCATTGGTAAAGCCTTCGACGAATTTATCATAGACTGATTCGATGACGATCAAACGCTTAGCTGCGTTACAGGCTTGTCCAGTATTACCAAAACGACCAGAGATAGCGCCTTGTATCGCTTGCTCGATATCGGCATCGGCTGCGACGATAAAGGCATCTGAACCGCCCAATTCTAAAACGACTTTTTTGAGTGCGCCGCCAGCTTCTTTTGCCACGGCTTGTCCAGCGCGTTCAGAACCCGTTAGCGAGACACCTTGTACGCGTGTGTCATTGATAATGGTCGCTGATTGCTCATTGGTTGCAAAGATATTGTTATAAACGCCTTCAGGCACGCCTGCATCTTTAAAGATATCGACGATAACTTCTGCGGTGTTTGGACACTGCGGTGCGTGCTTTAGAATAATTGTATTACCTGCCATAAAGTTTGGCGCGACAAAACGGGCTACTTGGTAATGTGGATAGTTCCACGGCATGATACCTAGTAGCGCGCCCACAGGGTGTTTTTCTACCGATGCTGATCCTGAGTCTACATCAATAGTGCTTGGCGCTAGTAGCTGCTCAGCGTTGTCTGCATAGTAACGATAGATCTCAGCGACCAGACCGATTTCACCCTTGGCTTGTGCAACGGGTTTACCCATCTCACCCGCCACGATACGGGATAGCTCGTCTTGACGCTCAAGATAGATATCAGCGATTTTATGCAGTAGTGCACTGCGCTCGTTTAATGGCACTTTACGCCAGTCTTGATAAGCGGTATCTGCTTGCTCAATGACTTGTTGGATATCTTGTTCAGTGGCGGTAGGGTAAGTGGCTTCTATTTCGCCAGTGGCTGGGTTATTAACTTGATAATCGCTCATATTATGTCCTTTATTTTAAAATATTATTGGGTTCAAAATCCATTTGTGTCTATATTTTTATGCTGCTACTTTTAATTAAAGCTTTTGATTAATGCTTTTAGTTATTGCCTTTGATTGATGGTTTTGGTTGCTGCTGCGTAATACAGTGAATATTACCGCCACCAAAAACAATCTCTCTTGTTCGTACTCCCACTACCTGATGCTGAGGAAAGACTTTTTCAAGCTGCTCGATGGCGAGTGCATCATTTATATCATCATATTGCGGTACGATGACCGCGTCATTACAAATCAAAAAGTTGGCATATGAGGCGATACAAACATCACCCGTTAGGCGAGGTTTGGCATCATCAGACTGCACAATGTCATAATCATCAGGCAAGGTCACTGGCTGTTGGGTACAGCACAGCTTATGGACTTTTAGTCGTCTGCCTTTTACATCGGTCATATTTGAGAGCTGCTTATAGACTTTTTGTGTTGCTTCATAAAACGGATTTTCAGGATCATCCGTGAATAAGCAAACCACTTCACCAGGGCGCGCAAAGCAAGCGATATCATCGATGTGACCTGTAGTCTCATCAGGGTCGATACCATCATCAATCCAGAGCACTTTTTGGACATTGAGATAGGCTTTTAGCTTGTCCTCGATTTGCTGTTCGTTCAGATGTGGATTGCGCCCTGGGCTTAGCAGGCACATGCGCGTGGTCAGAACCGTACCTTCACCATCGACATGAAACGCGCCGCCTTCCATGACAAAGTCATCCGTTCGATAGCGCGGAATATTTAGCTGCTCACACAGTCGTTCTGCGAGTTTATCATCGTCATCCCATGGCGAGTAGAGGCCATCATAGTCTCCGCCCCACGCATTGAATGTCCAATCACAAGCGCGTAGCTCGCCTGCGTCATTGATTAAGAGTGTCGGTACAGTATCACGTGCCCACGCATCGTTGCTAGGCATAGAGATAACATCGATATCATCAGGCAAGCTATCGCGGCACTGCTGATAATCGTCAGGATTGACTAGTACGCCAACTTCACAAAACTTGTTAATTGCCAGTGCAACATCAGCATAAGCCCTCTTGGCAGGGACCGCTTGTTGTCGCCAGTTATCAGCACGGTATGGCCAGACCATCCATACCTTTTGTATTGGCTCAAACTCTGCTGGCATGTAAAAGCCATCTTGCTGCGGGGTTGAGTCTGTCAGTAATATAGACATAAAATCACCTTATCGTACACGAGCGACTATAAAAATAGTGAGAGTAAACTAAAGAAACGGAAATCAAATTAACCGTGAGTGAGCAGCGTGCCATACATCGATGGGCGACGGTCACGGAACACACCCCATTGCTGACGATCGATAGCCAGTTGATCTAAGTCAAAGGTAGTACTAATCACTTCGCTAGCATCTGCTGACGCTTCTCTTATGATGTCGCCGCGGCCATCGGTAATGAATGAGCTACCATAAAACTGCATCGTGCTGTCATTGCCATTTTGGCTTATGGTTTCAGTACCAATGCGATTGGCTGCAATAACTGGCATCAGGTTGGCGGCGGAATGGCCTTGCATACAGCGCTGCCAATGGCCTTTTGAGTCGATACCAAGTGTTGGCTCATCACCAATGGCAGTCGGGTAAAACAGCAACTCGGCACCCATCAATGCCATACTACGGGCGCATTCAGGGAACCATTGATCCCAGCAGATACCGACACCAATCTTAGCGTATTTGGTTTGCCAAACCTTAAATCCTGTATCGCCAGGGGTAAAGTAGAATTTTTCGGCATAAGGAATACCATCTGGTATATGAGTTTTGCGATAAGTACCCAGTATCTCGCCATCAGCATCGATCACAGTGATGCTATTAAAGAAAGTATTGCCTGATTTTTCATAAAAGCTAATTGGCAATACCACTTCTAACTCTTTTGCTAGTTTTTTGAAATGATTGATAGCTGCATTGTCTTCGACTGAAGTTGCCAGTTTAAAATAATCAAAGTCATGAACTTGGCAGAAGTAGGGCGTCTCAAACAATTCTTGTAGCAAGATAATATTGGCACCATCGTTGGCCGCTTTTTTGACCAAGTCAGTCGCGGTCGCAATGTTTTTCTGGATATCCCAGCCGCATGTCATTTGCGTGGTCGCCACAGTAACGTTTCGCATGATCTCAATCCTTTTATTGATAGATAAGTAATACTATATATAGATGATAATTCGTATTTACTAACGAACAATTTCTTATCATTCGTTAGTGTATAGCGACAATAGTTAAGTCCATATTGGTTAAGTTTTATCGGCTTAAGCCATCATATAGCCCAATCCTAAGAAGGTCACGACGGACAGTCCTGCACCTAACATCGCATACGGGAACTGGGTAAAGGCATGCTGCATGGGTGAGCAGCCAGCACCTTGCGCGGCAAGTAATGATGAATCACTAAAGAAACACGCATGACTACCGAATGATGAGGCCGATAACAATGCGCCAATCATAAGTGGTGTGCTCACGCCAAGGGCGAGCGATATTGGGAACACGATAGGCATCGCCAACACGTATAGGCCCCAGCTTGATGAAGTGGCAAAGGTCAAGAATGCCATGACCGCAAAGATAACCGCAGGGAAGATAATAATGGTCATATAAGGCGTGATAGCCTCAATCACATACATAGTCATACCAAGCTCATCGTTGATTGCTTTTAAGAAAAAGCCACCAATAACGGTCGAGAGTGGATAGAGCATGACTTTAAAGCCTTTAAAAATGGCTTCAACTTGTGTCTCAAAGCTCAAGATACCTTGCATCCAGTAGACAACGACAGTCACAAAACAGGTTAATAACGCCCCGCGTAACAGATCGATTTCAAAGTAAACGGTTGAGACAATCAATAGAATCATTGGAAAAGCAAAGTTAGCGATGTTGGCTTTGAACGACAGCTTACGCTTGGCTTTGACGTTTGATATCAGTTGTTCTTCGACAAATGCTTCAGGAACAGGGTTGCCAGCCTTGGCGCGTTTCTCTGCTTTTTTCATCGGTCCCCAATCGCCCAATATGCCATAAGCAACCAAGAATACAATCAGTAAAGCAAACCAAGCATAGGCCATATAAGGGATAGCGCTGATATAAAGCCCAATGCCTTCGCCATCTGCTGCTACGCCGTTTTCTTCTAGCAGACCTGCAAAGTAAACGGCCCAAGTCGAGATAGGCACGATAATACACATAGGGGCAGCGGTTGAATCGACGATATAGGCGAGCTTTTCACGGGAGACGTTATAGACGTCAGTGAGTTTTTTGACGGAGGTGGATACGGCCAAGCAGTTCAAATAATCATCGATAAAGACCACAACACCCAAAGCAAAAGTGGCCAACAATGACTGACGACGCGACTTGATGATTTTTTGTAGCCATTCACTAAAACCATCGAGGCAGCCACTGATTTCAAGAAGTTGAATTAACCCGCCCATCAGACCACAGACGAGGACAATCCAGATAATGGTCTCGTTGCCCAAAACCATCGACATATTGTCTGCAAAGGGGGAAACCAGATCAAAGGGGTTGAGCATCACAAGGCCAGCGACGCAGCCTGCGATCATAGATTCAAACGGTCGCCTAGAGACAATGGCGGTGACTAATACTAATAATGTGGGTAATAAAGATAAAGCACCCCAAGATTCATCTGGACCACGGCTCATGGATAGCCAAGCAAAGGCCAGATAGATGACGACGGCTACTATTACGGTGAGAAAGACTCGCTTGTTATGATAGTGCCCTTCGACAGCATCATTGAGTTTCATGTTCATACTTACGCTCCCTGTAGAACCTCATTTTTTAAAACAAACTCTATTCGGTGGTTGATGCTCGATAGCCAGTAGCGAATCAACTTTCTATCGAGCGTCCTATCACAGCAATCCATTACTGTGATAGGTCAAGGCAACAGTAGTTTTTATGATAAAAGCGATGTCTATGTCGACCGCTCTTATGTACGGTTGGTCATGTATTTACAGGCCAGTGGTGTCTTTTAGTGCATACCACCACGAGCCCATGACCGAGTAAGGGACTCGTAGAGCCCTGCCACCTGGGAATGGAATCCAAGGAATCTGTGCAAAGGTGTCAAACTCTTTGGTTTTGCCATTGATGGCATCAGCCAAGATTTGCCCGAACAGATGAGAGCCTGTTACACCGTGTCCACTATAGCCGTGGGCGAAATATACGCGTTCATGTAGCTTGCCCATTTGCGGTACACGAGAGAAGGACAGGGCAAAGTTACCACTCCACGCGTAGTCGATTTTCACATCGCGCAGCTCTGGGAAAATCTTATTCATATTGGGTCTGATTTTGGCCGTGATATCAGCAGGATCTTGACCGCCATACACCGTACCGCCGCCAAACAACATGCGTTTGTCTGCTGAGAGGCGATAGTAGTCAAGAATGTAGCGCACATCTTCGACACAGACATCAGTAGGGAGTAATTGATCGGCCAAATCACCCAATGGTTCGGTCGCGATAATCTGCGTCGATACTGGCATTACGCGATCAGTCAGCTTAGGAATGACTTTATTGAGATAAGCGTTACCGCATAGAACGGCTTGCTTACAAGTCACCGTGCCAAACTCAGTAATAACTTTGATAGAATCGTCAGCGTATTCAATATCTACGACTAAGGTGTTTTCATAAATCGTGCCGCCATTTTTTTCGATAGCTGCCGCTTCACCCAGTGCAAGGTTTAATGGATGAAAATGTCCACCTGAATGGTCGATGACGCCGCCTACATAAGCATCTGATTTGATATGCTCTTGAATGCCGTTTTTGTCTAGCATTTCTCGGTCGTGCATACCGTGGCTTTCCCACAGTGCATGTGTCTCTTGCAAGTCTTTTAGCTGTCCGTTATTCAATGCTGCAAAGATGTTTTTTTCTTTCAGATCGCAACTGATATCGTAGTCACTGACAAAACGGCGAATAATTTTGCCACCGCGAGTCACGATTTGACCGACGAAGTCTGCGCTTTGCTGACCGTAAGATTTTTTGATTTTTTGCAGGCTAGCATTTAGACCGTTGACGATTTGACCGCCGTTACGTCCTGATGCACCCCAACCAATCTGTGCGCCTTCAAGCACGACGACTTCATGATCTGTTTCGATAAGATGTAGGGCAGTTGATAAGCCGCTGTAACCACCACCGACCACGCAGATTTCTACTTGAATATCGTTTTTAAGCGTTGGTCTGTCAGGCTTAGGGTTGCGACTGGCTGCATAATAGCTATCAGGGTATTGACCCTTATCCGAGTAATGCGGGATATTGCGCGTGTTATTAGAAGGTGGGTTTTGGTTCGTTGCCATATTGCTACTTTGGTTGCTATTTGGGCTACTATTTGACATATCAAACATCCTGTAAATAGGTGAGGTATTCAAGGTTGGTCACTTGCTGAGCAAAGCGTTTGGCCTCTTGCTTTTTGACTGCAATCAATAGCTCAATCATCTCGCTTGGGAATAGTGAGTCAACCACATCGCTGCTCTCAAATTGACGAATGGCTGAGAGCCAATCCAACGGTAAGGTTTTTAGTTCTGCTGCATCATAAGTAATGCTATTAATCGGCTCAGGTGCTTCAAGCTTGTTTTCGATACCATACAGCATACCTGCTAGTACTGCGCTACAAACTAGATAAGGGTTGGCATCTGCGCCAGATACACGGTGCTCGATACGGCGTGCTTTTGTGTCACCGCCGGGGATACGTACAGCTGCAGTGCGGTTTTCATAACCCCATGACACGTTGTTTGGGGCCAATGTACCAGGGGTAAAGCGGCGGTAAGAGTTGACATGCGGTGCAAACAATAAGGTGCAATCTGACATGGTCTTTAGCAGTCCAGCTACTGCGTGACGCAACATATCTGAGCCTTCATCTGACCCATCATCGAAGACGTTGTTGCCATCTTTATCTAACAAGCTGCAATGTACATGAAAGCCATTACCAGACTGTAGGCCAAACGGTTTCGCCATAAAGGTCGCGGTAAGCTTACGACGAGCTGCCACGGCTTTGACCACTTGTTTAAACAAAATCGCGTCGTCAGCAGCTTTTAATGGATCATCGACGTGTAATAAATTGATTTCAAACTGCCCACAACCATTTTCAGCCAGTGCCGCATCAACAGGGATATCGAGCTTTTCACACTGCTCGTAGACTTCATCTAAAAATTCATCAAATTGTAATAGGTCATTGATACTTAAGATGGATGTCTTATTCAGTCTTAGACCGCTCTTGGGGCGAATAGGTGGCTTAGGTGTCTCTCCCTCGGTATAGTCAACCAGATAAAACTCTAGTTCGGTTGCCATCACTGGCGTCAGCCCCAGTGCTTTGAACTTTTTGCTGATGTAGTCCAAAACGTGGCGGGCATCACCGTAGTAAGGCTCATTGTCTTCGGTATATAGCCAAATCGGTAGTAGCGATGAAGAGGCACTGGTATTGAGAAGCGGATAAGCAGCACGACCAGTTGGACGGGCAATGGCATCGATATCACCATTGCACTGCGAAGACTCGATGACATCAGCGCCCCATATATCGACACCTAAGATTGACAGAGGTAACCGGATTGCGCCGTTTTCTGCTTTTTCCATTTGATCAAAAGGGATGCGCTTACCACGAAGTAAGCCATTGATATCTCCTGCGGCAACATAGACGTACTCTGTGCTGTTTGCAGATCTGACCATTCCATTGGTTGTCATCATGTCTGTTCTTCCTATGAATTTGTAGAATTACTGGGTTTGTTACTGCTACTACGTTCTGGCTGTGGTGTCTAAATTCTCTGCTAGTGGCATTTATAACGAACACTTAATAAATAAGTATTTGATGAATGACGGGGTGAATCTGAGGTGTTTGTACTACTGCTAAATTTTTTATCAATGATATTAGTGACTTATAGATTGTGCTCTTAGGCATTTTTATTCAGTTTAAAAGTTAAACTATGTTGGTTATCATTGCTGCTGACTTTTAATATATGGATGAAAACTATAATTGTCAATTTTTATTTAAAATTATCTTAAAATAACTCAAATGCGGGTTTATAGTACAAATATCGATATTAATGAAGTTTATAGTTTACATTTTACGAGGCGTTGTGTTAAATTTTAGCTAAATAAGGGATTAGACAACATAGACAGCCTAGGTCTAGTTGTTATAACGAGGGAAAATAATATGAAAAATTCCAGACCTATTATTGCTATTGTGTCTTGTCATAAGATGGTTGACGGACAGCCAGCACAGGCGGTATATCAAAAATACATCGATGCAGTAAACTTTTATGGTGGCAATCCTATACTGCTGCCAAATACAGCTGCCGATAGCGAAAATTTCGATGCGCTGCTCGAAATAGCAGATGGAATTTTATTGACCGGTAGTTATAGCAATGTAGCCCCAACTCGTTATGGCGCGACGCATACCGAAGCCAAACAAGACCTAGGCCGTGATGAGCTGAGCTTCAAATTATTGGCTTATGCAGACGAAAAAAACATTCCGCTATTTGCAGTTTGCCGAGGCTTGCAAGAGATGAATGTTCATTTTGGTGGCACGCTATATTCTGACTGGCGTGATATCGATGGATTTTATGAGCAGCATTTAGAAGACAATACCCAGCCGCTTGAGGTGCAATATCAGCCCATACATGATGTCATCATTCAACCTCAAGGAAGGCTGGCAGCATTTGGTGAAAAGTGGCACGTCAACTCATTACACAAACAAGCCATCAATAAAGTAGGCGAGCGTTTATTCGTCGAAGCGTTAGCGCCTGATGGCTTGGTTGAGGCTATCAGCTTGTTACAACATCCATTTATGATTGGTGTACAATGGCATCCTGAGCTAAATTATGCGCAAGATAGCTTGTCCAAGTTTCTATTCACGGAATTTATTCACCATGCCAGAGAACCACAAACCGAATAGCACAACTAAAAATAAGGCAGAAACTGCTGTCACTGATAGTGATAACATTGAGAACGATGTTGATAGTGTCGATGACAAAGATGTAGCTGATGTTGATATTGAAATAGATGATATCGATGATGACGAATTGAATGATTCTGAAACAGATGAATCGTTGAAAGAAGATATTGGCAAAAAGATTAACCAGCTGCGTCTAGCAAAAGGTTACTCGCAACGTAAATTGGCAAAACTGTCAGGGTTGACGAACACATCTATTAGCTCGATTGAACGCAATAAGGTCAGTCCAGCGGTAAATACGTTAAAGGCGATTTTGACAGTGTTGGGTTCTGATCTGACTACGTTTTTTAGTGACGAGTGGAAAGAGCCAAAGGCTAGAGTGATTGTAACGCCAAAGGATCTATTAGAGCTCAATGAACCTAATAGCAAAGTGTCGCTAAAGCAGGTCTATAACTGTAGCAGGACAAGAAACTTGGGGTTCTTAATCGAGACCTATCAGCCAAATAGTTCAACAGAGGAAAAAATCGCTCACGAAGGTGAAGAGATTGGTACGGTCATCGAGGGTAAGATTATTATCCGTATCGAAGACAGTACCTATTTACTAAATCAAGGCGATAGCTATGTGATTGATACCATTCAGCCGCATACTTTTATTAATCCTACCGATAGCATCACCCGTATTGTAAGTGCCCATACACCGACGACTTATTAAACCTAAGCTAAATTTCGTTAGGTTTGATATTGCCCAGTGATGATTGAACAAAAAAGGCTACTTCCATTTTAGAAGTAGCCTTTTTTTAATTAAAAAATTACGTAACGAATAAAACGCTTAGTTTATGGTTGATGATTATCTTCAGTTGTTTCTACCGTATCGACATTATCCGTTGTCTTCGATTTTTCTTTGGTTAGCTTTATTTTTGGATTTTTAGCAACAGGCTCAATATTTTTCACAGCGACGTTAAGGGCAGGTTTAGACGCTTTTTTCAGACTGCGTTTGATCCGTCGAACTGCGATAGCATCTGCTTTGGCTTGTTCTTCGGCAAGCGCCGCATCATGCAAGCTTTGATATACTTCAAGCGTCTTTTCAATCATCTCACGCATGGTGAATTTGTTGGTCATTTCAGGACGCGTCACACTTTCTAACTGATTTCTAACCGCTTTACAAAGCGCATTGGCATTGTACTTTTTTACCAGTCCTTGCGGGTAGAGCGGTTGTAAAATCTCGCTAAAGGCAGCTTGATCCCAACCAATAACTGGCGTACCTAGATGTATGGCTTGTAGGGCATTGATACCGATTGACTCGGGCTCATTAGCAAGTGCCATGACAATATTGGCCGCCGATAGCCATTCTCGCATATCATTGCGCTTGCTGCCCACATAGGTAATGCGTTCAGCTAAGCCTAAGCTGTTGGTGCGTTGGCGAAAATCTTCATGAGCGACATCGCCGTCTCTATAGTCTTCATCCATAATAATGACGTGAATATTGGGGAACTGCTCTTGCAGGTTACCCAAGATATCTATCAGCCACTCTTGCCCATACTCATTGCCAATGACCGTTGGAAATACGAGCCACTTCTTGTGCTCAAGCTCAGGATATTCCGCAAAGGTATGACGCAACCAATAGACCGATGGATTGTGCCGATAAGGATAGCGCCGAGTATCGATGCCGCGGTAGATACGCGTGATGACTTTCGGATCGACCTCTTCACGGCGTAGGCCTTTTTTTAGGTATTGGGTGACACTATCAGATACAGTGATAATTGTATCGACATTGAGTAGGGCTTGAGAGTATTTATTGATGGGATAAAACCCATACATGGTTGAGACCAGCTTTGGGAAACGTTTCACGCGCGCACGGCGCAATGCTAAATGCAATATCCATGCAGGAGTACGAGAGTGCACATGAATGACATCAGGTTCGTGCTTTTCTATCAAATGCCGTAGTGCAGAAACTTGCAATAATGATAGCCAAGACTTTTTATTCACATGTAGCTGATGGTAAATATTGCCATCACGTTTGAGACGTCTAACCAAGTCGTTGTCTTCATCGGCACTGGAGACAATGATAGAGGTATGCTCATTTTTGACCAATGCCCGTCCAAGATGAAAAATGCCGCGCTCGGATTCATCATGCTTTAGAGACGACAGTAAGCGCATAACTTTCATAATAGCGTTGGTCACCAGTTAGTAATATCAATTTGCTATTGTCAGTTAAAAGCGATTAAAACTCAACCATCAAGATAAAAAGATAAGTTCAGATAGGTAGTTTTTAGACTATATGAGCGTAAGATGTGGATTAATAAATACCAAAAGCTATTAGCGTCGTTTTTATAAATGTTCAGCATTGGGCAGTACTTGTTTTTCACTCAAGTATTTCCAGTAGCGCTGCGGGAGATATTGCTTATGCAGCTTGGGGTTTTTACGCTCTTTGATATTGACGTTGGTAAAGTAGCCTTGCCAAAATTTTTGATAGCGCTGCTCATCAGGACTATGGATGCTGGCAGGATTGCGTAGTACCGCATCATCAAGATCAGTGATCGTTTGCAGCTTCGCTGGACGTGATGGCGTGCTACTACTTTTATCATAATAGATGCCATAGCCTCGCGTTAGATCATAGATCGCCCAATGTTGATCTTGATAGCGCTGACGAAAGTGCTCTCCGATCAGTGGTAATACATTAAAATCAGGCTCTACACGTGCAAAATAAATATCATCAGTCGTATGCTCAAAACGTACAAACGCCTCCATGCGATGTTTCTCACGGCCAACCGACTTGACTGTCTGCACTAGTTCAAGTACGTCCAAATTACCCAAATCCTGCATGATCTGACGATTGGGATAGTCGATGGCGTATTTGACCACGCGAAACAATGTCGTGCCGATATCATCCTTTTCTGATAAGAACCCCCACAAGATATTTCGCATACCTGATCGACCCAACAAGGCATTTAATTTGACCAACACGCGCTCGGCTTTATCCTCATCAGTTACCACGCTAGTCGCCTGAGCGATGAGTGAGGGCACATAGCAATCTTGCGCAGTTAGCTTTAGTGACACATCATCTTGTAGACGATTGGCATAGACATAAAACACCGCACTCAGCCAACCTTCAAAGCTAGGCTCATACAGTACAATGCTAGGCGTCAATTGACCGACAGCGTGAGAGTCATTTCGCATAAATGCTGACATGTTTTATCCTACATCTCTATCATAAATACAGTAGCGTGATAGCAGGTTTTTTAACACATGCTATCTAGAGCCATTCTAAAATAAAGCCAACTGCCCAGTACGCTGATCGTTAAACTTGGTCTGCGTTTGAGCCAATACATACTGACGGAAATTATCGCGTGTTAGATGTGCAAGGTGTTCGTTTTTGCCAGTGGTCGCGATAAAGTATTTAGCACGGTTGACCGCAGCGCCCATTTTTTTTAGATGGTATAGCGTCAATTGATTGAACTTACGTGCTTTGACGATTTTCTTGGCAGTCTTTGTACCGATACCTGGGATACGCACTATCATTTCATAAGTCGCTGTCTGGATATTGACTGGGAAATGCTCGCGATGGCGTATTGCCCAAGCAAGCTTTGGGTCGCAGTCTAAATCTAAAAATGGCGACTCCGGCTCTACAATCTCATGCGCACCAAAACCATAAAAACGCATTAACCAGTCTGCTTGATACAGACGATTCTCCCGCACCATCGGCACGGGCGTTCCAATCGTAGGCAAGCGATTATCAGAGAGCATAGGTACATAACCTGAGTAATAGACCCGCTTGAGATCATACGTTTTGTAGAAGTGACTCGATAACTGAATCACTTGCAAGTCAGTCTCGTTACTCGCACCAACGATCATTTGACTGGTCTGACCTGCTGGCGTGAACTTAGGCGCTTTCTTGTGAGTTTTACGGCTTTCACGAATGGTGATGATTTCTTCTTTTACCGTCTCCATTGGTGCTTTTAATTGATCATGTGATTTCTCTGGTGCAAGCAAAGCCAATCCTGATTTGGTCGGAATCTCGATATTGACGCTCAAACGATCCGCATATAATCCTGCTTCTAGCAGCAGTTCTTTTGACGCACCTGGAATGGTCTTTAGATGGATGTAACCATTAAAGCGCTCACGCGTACGTAAGAGTTTGGCAACTTCGACCAGTCGCTCCATCGTATAATCGCCACTTTTAAAGATACCAGAGCTAAGAAATAGCCCTTCGATATAGTTACGGCGATAAAACTGCATGGTTAAGTCGACGACTTCTTCGACACTGAACGCAGCACGCGGCGTGTCATTGCTTTTACGTGAGGTGCAATAAGCACAGTCGTAAATGCAGTGATTGGTCAAAAGAATCTTTAATAGGCTGACGCAGCGACCATCTTCGGTATAGCTGTGACAGATACCCGTTGCTGAGGCATCGCCTAGTCCGCCGCCTTGGTTTTTTCGAGTACCAGCGGAGGATGAGCAGGAAACATCATACTTGGCAGCATCAGCCAAAATATTGAGTTTGCCCTGTAATCTTTCATAATTGATGTTTGCCATAAGTCGCGTTTTACCAATTAATTGATGAAAGACTATTTTACCAAAATTATCGCTAAGTCATTGTATTTATAGGAGAATCCCAAAAACAACACGACAAATAGTGTCGTATGATTCGTGTCTAATATAGTAAACAGTAGTTTGAGGTTTATTTAAAGGCTAAACTCTGTAGCTTAATATATCTATCTTTTAAGTGCGAATATAGATTCTTTCAAACATTCCATAAAAGGGTCTTTTAGAGAAATTTTATGCTCAAAAAATTTAAAGAAAAATCAGCGTCTCAAAAGTTCGATACGTTTCTAAATGTCTCGTTTATATCTTTTTTCATTGCACTCAATTTTTTGGAATGGCAGGGTAGAGATTTTCCGCAGGAGTCAGAGCTACAATACAGTGAAGGCATTATCACTGATACGGGATTTAGTATAGCCTTGCAATCTATCGAAAATCCTAAACAAATAACGCTTTACGGCTGTAGCTATAATGTATTTGGCTTTATTAATACTGGGTCATGTATGGGTCCTACATACCTTGAACCTAGGCTTGGCAAGTACGCAAGAGTTGGTTGGTACTATCAGCCCAATTTTTTAGGCGTATCGAATAATTTACCGCAATTAGTCAGCTTAGACATTAGAGAATCAGAGGAAGATCTGCAAATAACTTACGAAGATACCAAAAACCTAATGTTCGATCAAAACATGATAAGAGTGCTCACTACGTCAATCTTTGGTTTTGGTTTTATCTTTTTTATGACAAAACTTAATAATCTAATTAATCGGCCTATTCTGTATAAAGAAAAATAATCTTCTTTAAAAGCTCAGCTATTTCTGCCACTGCATCAAGCATTTATATCCTAAGCTTAAAGCAGTGCTTTACCACACTCAAAACCAAGCCACCGACACAAAAAAGGTCTTGCTGACTAGATAGCTAGTCCACAAGACCTTTTACATATACTGGTATCTATTCAATAATAATACGCTATAACCTAATTTTTATTGAACCTTGGCACGTATGACGACGGTTTTGGCTGCATTGGCATCAAAGTTAACCAAGTTCCATTTTAGACCAGAGTAGTTTTCTTGGACAACCACCGTGTTGCCAACTTGCTGAATGGTTTGATAGCTGTCTCCGCCAGTGGTAGCAAGTGTCGGCAGAGGACTATTCAACGAGACTAACTGGACGCCACTTGGTACTGAGATCATGGCGTTGATGTCATTGACTGGCTGTGCCGTGGTATTGGTATAAGTGGTGTGATACTCGATCACGTCACCAGGGTCAATATGATTGGCAGGAACGGCAACTTCACGTCCATCAGCATTTTTTAGAATTTTTATCACTTTGGTATTGGCATTGACCACGCCAGGCGTACTAAAAGTCGGGGTCAATTGCAAGGTATCTAACGTGGTCGTCGTTGTCGTTACTTGATTGGTCACTGGCTGCTGCATAATCACTGGCGGGGTGACGTTGGTTGCGACAGGTAGTACTTGCGTCACGCTGCTAGCTGGCGTGGTAATCACATCTACTTTAGTGACTTTATTGGTAATAGAGTTAGTCACTGGTACGCTAGTAACGGTCGTCGTACCTTGGACAACAGGAGACTGACGTACGACGTAGCGTGGCACAGTGGACACCTGAGTCACCGCGTATGGCATGCCGTCTTGCATGGTGATACCGTTTGGTGTCGCCGTAATCGTAGCAGTTTTGCCATCAGAATATTGCTCGACCACCGTGGTGCTACCGCTCGCAGAGGAGCTAATGGCAATCTCAGGGGCAGCATTGGCCGATGATGCGGCCAATATGATACCTGCTAGCATTGCAGACATAGCTGCATTTTTTGCCATAGTCGTTTTAGTAGTTAATGCTTGAAAACCATCGTTCGTAATCATAAAAGACTCCTCAAAAATAATAGTAAGTAATACAACAATAGATAATGCTTAGATAAGCAAAACCCCCGCTAAATGACACCGAAAAATATGCCAAATAACGAGGGTAGTAGTGCTGATGTTAGCCTATGTATGCGATCAGACCATCATTATTTTTAGTATAAGCGCCGCAATACTCACTTGTATAAAAGCTATTCAATCTTAACTATTTCTTACTGAATAGAGTTAATACTAAAGCTGTGGTGCACTCAAACTAAAATAATTATGCGCCAAAACAAATCATGGATAAAAGCAGCATTGTGTAACCGAAACGGTATAAATGCTATCTATGTGTAGTACGGCTTTCATCTATGGAATTGCATAACTAAGTCGCTAGTCACAATCATTGTCATAAAAACTATTATCTAAAAGTCATTTCTCAAACTGTCTATCTTTGAGAACATCAAAATTCTAGATTAGAACGCAGTGTAGTTATTAAGTGTCGCTATTAGTCGTATATAACTTTCATGACTTCATATTCAACCACGCCCTTTGGCGTTTCGATGCGCACTTCGTCACCTTCGAACTTACCAATCAAACCACGAGCGATTGGCGAGTTGACTGAGATTTTGCCAGCTTTAAAGTCAGCTTCATCGTCGCCAACGATTTTGTACTGTTTTTCTTCTTCGGTGTCCATGTTTTCGATCACGACGCTGACGCCAAATACGATACGGCCTTCTTTTGGCAGTGTCGAAGGATCGATGACTTGAGCGCCGCCAAGTTTGGCTTCGATGTCACGAATACGTGCTTCACAAAAACCTTGTTGCTCACGGGCAGCATGGTATTCAGCATTTTCTTTCAAATCGCCGTGTTCGCGTGCTTCAGCAATCGATGCTGTGATGCGTGGACGGTCGACACTTTTTAGCTGTTTTAATTCGGCTTCTAAAGCCGCGTGTCCTTGCGGAGTCATTGGGTAACGTTGCATGTTTTTTCCTTAAACCAATAACACCACACCACCTCATAATGAGATGGTGTCAGTGTTGTTGCAATGGATATAAAATATAAAAGAGTGATAATTAAGACGATGTAATGAATAAGTTGGCCATCATTTATGAGTGTATCTCACCTCAATTCAAGCATAGGCGTACTTAAGCTTACGTAATAAAAAGCATAGTCGCAATTTAGCCACTATGCTTTTTAGGTCTATCACGGTAAAGGTATCGTTCCTCAAGCATGGTTGGCTATATTTAAAGCAAACAACGATACTTGAGTGAGCTTTTAGGCAAGCCTAACGGTTATGCTTAATCTACTGAAATTATTCAGCCACGTCAATAGACTTTGCTTGCTCATGCAAATCTTGTAACTTATAGACATCAAACGGTAAGTCAATCGCGTAAGATTTGCAGACGGCATCAGCGGCACCTAACGTGGTGACGTAGAATACTTTGCCTTGTAGTGCACTACGGCGAATAGAGAACGAATCCTCTTGAGCTTGCTTACCTTCAGTAGTATTGATGATAAGGTCGATTTTGCCGTTTTTCAAGGCATCAACGATATGCGGGCGACCTTCAGTGACCTTGTTGATTTGCTGACTTTCGATACCAGCGTCGCTCAGTACTTTTTGCGTGCCAGTGGTCGAGACAATCTTAAAGCCAAAGTCTGCAAGCTGACGAGCAATCGGAGCGATTTGGGCTTTGTCGCTGTCACGAACTGAGATAAAGACGGTTTTTGTCTCGCCTTCAGTCGGTAGACCTGGCAGACGCTCATTACTACCGATAATGGCCTTGTAGAATGCTTCGCCAAAGGTTTTGCCCACGCCCATAACTTCGCCCGTTGATTTCATCTCAGGACTCAAGATTGGGTCAACACCTGGAAACTTAGCGAATGGGAATACCGCTTCTTTGACCGCATAGAATGCCGGGACAATCTCAGTGGTAAAGCCTTGATCTTTAAGCGAAGTACCAGCCATACAGCGAGCAGCAACCTGTGCTAGCGAAGTACCGATACACTTAGAAACAAACGGTACTGTACGTGCAGCACGTGGGTTCACTTCTAGGATATATACGGTTTCGCCTTTTACCGCGAACTGTACGTTCATTAGACCGATAACACCTAGCTCTTTTGCCATAGCAACTGTCTGTGCGCGCATCACGTCACATAACTCTTTAGACAGTGAGTATGGTGGTAGTGAGCATGCTGAGTCACCTGAGTGAACGCCAGCCTGTTCGATATGTTGCATGATACCGCCGATAACGACATCAGTACCATCACATACACAGTCTACGTCGACTTCGATAGCATCATCTAAGAAACGATCTAGTAGGACAGGCGCTTCGTTCGAGGCTTGTACCGCAGTACGTAGGTAATGTCTTAGCTCGTCTTCGTTATAAACGATTTCCATCGCGCGTCCACCTAATACATAAGATGGACGTACAACCAATGGATAGCCTACGTCTTTTGCTTTAACCAAGCCATCTTCCAAGCTGGTTGCTAGTGCGTTTGATGGCTGTACTAGGTTTAGCTGCTGAATCATATGCTGGAAGCGCTCACGATCTTCGGCACGGTCGATTGCATCTGGGCTAGTACCGATGATTTTAACGCCTGCTGATTCTAGTGCACGAGCAAGTTTCAATGGTGTTTGACCACCGAACTGGACAATCACGCCATCAGGATTTTCGATACGAACGATCTCTAGCACGTCCTCTAATGTGATTGGCTCGAAGTATAGACGGTCAGAAGTGTCATAATCGGTTGAAACCGTTTCAGGGTTACAGTTGACCATAATGGTCTCGTAACCATCTTCACGCATGGCAAGCGCTGCATGCACACAGCAGTAATCAAACTCAATACCTTGGCCGATACGGTTAGGGCCGCCACCGATAACCATGATTTTCTTTTTGTCTGTTGGGTTGGCTTCACATTCGCTATCGTACGTCGAGTACATATAAGCCGTACTAGTAGCAAACTCTGCGGCACAGGTATCGACACGCTTATAGACTGGATAGACGTTTAGATCCCAACGCTTTTTGCGAAGTTGCTTTTGTGAGATGCCAAGCAATTTAGCCAAGCGCAGATCTGATAAACCTTTACGTTTAAAGCTACGTAGATTTTTCTCGTTCAAGCCGCCAAAACCAAGTGATTTTACGGTAGCTTCTGTTTTGACGATGTCTTCGATCTGTACCAAGAACCATGGGTCAATCTTGGTAAAGTTAAACACTTCATCGACACTCATACCGACGCGGAATGCATCAGCAACGTAGTAGATACGCTCAGGTGTTGGAATGGTTAGGCGGTTAATGATTTCGCTACGCGCTTTTTCGGCGCTTACTTTTGATAAGTCAATTTGCTCGTCAAAGCCATCCGCACCTGTTTCCATGCCGCGCAATGCTTTTTGCATAGACTCTTGGAAGTTACGACCAATTGCCATCACTTCACCGACCGATTTCATCTGAGTCGATAGGATGTTGTCTGCTTGTGGGAATTTTTCGAAGTTAAAACGAGGTATCTTAGTCACGACATAATCAAGCGCAGGCTCAAAGCTGGCTGGCGTTTTGCCACCAGTGATGTCATTTTGTAATTCATCTAGGGTATAACCAATGGCCAGTTTCGCTGCGATTTTGGCAATCGGGAAGCCAGTGGCTTTTGAGGCTAGGGCAGACGAACGTGATACACGTGGGTTCATCTCGATGACGACCATACGACCAGTATCAGGGTTGATACCGAACTGTACATTTGAGCCGCCCGTTTCTACACCGATTTCACGCAGTACTGCTAATGACGCATTACGCATGATTTGGTATTCTTTGTCCGTCAAGGTCTGTGCTGGCGCGACGGTGATTGAGTCGCCTGTATGCACACCCATTGGATCAAAGTTTTCGATGGCACAGATGATGATGCAGTTGTCGTTTTTGTCACGAACCACTTCCATCTCGTATTCTTTCCAACCAATCAATGACTCATCAATCAATAATTGATGGTTAGGAGACAAGTCAAATCCGCGCTCACAGATTTCAATGAACTCATCGCGGTTATAAGCGATACCGCCGCCTGAACCACCCATTGTGAATGATGGACGAATGATACATGGATAGCCCATTTTTTCTTGAGTAGCAAAGGCTTCTTCCATGGTTTCAGCCGTTTCAGCGCGAGGGCACTCAAGGCCGATACGCTTCATGGCTTTATCAAACAAGTTGCGGTCTTCTGCCATTTCGATTGAGTCTTTGGTCGCGCCAATCAACTCACAGTTATACTTGGTCAATACACCGTGCTTGTCTAGCTCTAGCGCACAGTTTAGCGCTGTCTGTCCGCCCATCGTAGGCAAGATTGCATCTGGTCGTTCTTTGGCAATGATTTGCTCAACGGTTTGCCAAGTAATCGGCTCGATATAGGTGGCATCTGCCATGACAGGGTCGGTCATGATGGTTGCAGGGTTTGAGTTGACCAAGATGACGCGGTAGCCTTCTTCTTTTAGTGCTTTACACGCCTGTGCGCCTGAATAGTCAAACTCACATGCTTGGCCGATGACGATAGGGCCTGCGCCAATGATAAGAATGCTTTTTATGTCGGTACGTTTTGGCATAGTTAGAGCTACCTTCGTTTGGGTGATAATTTGAGTAATCTTTATTTTTGGTAACGCTCAAGGCGTTTTATACTTGCAGTGCTTTATTTAGTGCCGCTTGAACTGCTATGGACGATTCAAGCGTTTACTTATTATGTAGTTATAATCAACCGTTTACGCTTGGGCAGTTTTAGATGCTTCCATCATATCCGCAAACTTATCAAACAATGGCGCGCAGTCATGTGGACCAGGGCTGGCTTCTGGGTGACCTTGGAAGCTGAATACAGGCTTATCGGTCAACTCGATACCTTGGTTAGTACCATCGAATAATGAGCGATGAGTAGATTTAACGTTGTCAGGTAGTGTTTCTTCATCAACCGCAAAGCCGTGGTTCTGACTGGTAATCATAACCGTACCAGTCGCTAAGTCTTGTACTGGATGGTTGGCACCATGATGGCCAGTTTTCATCTTGATAGTATTTGCACCGCTAGCCAGACCAATCAGCTGATGGCCTAAGCAGATGCCAAACGTTGGCACGTCAGTTTGCTCAATGATGTGACGTACCGCATCGATTGCGTAATCACAGGCTGCAGGATCGCCAGGGCCGTTTGATAAGAAGATGCCATCTGGGTTCATTGCTAGCACGTCTGCGATAGAGGTCTGTGCTGGTACAACCGTCACGTGACAACCGCGGTCGACGAGCATGCGTAGGATGTTGGTTTTGCTACCGAAGTCATAAGCAACGACGTTGTATTTAGAATCGATATGAGTGCCGAGTTGCTTAAAGAAGCCGCCAGTACCACTATCATGACTACCAGGGATATCGCGGTTGAGTAGAGTGTCTGATAAATCCCAGGTACCTGCTGTCCACTCGAAGTTCTCTGTAGTACAGCATTCTTTTGCCAAGTCCATGCCTTTTAGACCTGCAAAGCCTTTTGCTAACTCAATCGCTTTTTGCTCATCGTCGCTGCTGATAGTCTCGCCGTTTGAGGCAGTCATGATACAGCCGTTCTGTGCACCTTTATCACGTAATAGACGTGTTAGCTGACGCGTATCAATTTCAGCGATAGCCACTGTCTCATTACGCTGTAAATAGTCGCTAAGTGACTCTGAGTTACGGAAGTTAGAGGTTGCCATGGTGGCATCACGGATGATAAGACCGTCTGCCCATACTTTGTGGCCATTGCCGGATTCTGTGTCCTCGCTATTGGTGCCTGTATTACCGATATGAGGGTAAGTCAAAGTCACCAGCTGGCGGGCATAACTTGGATCGGTTAGGATTTCTTGATACCCTGTCATGGCTGTGTTAAATACCACTTCACCAATACGATGACCTAGGCTGCCGATACTGACACCGCGAAAGATTGTACCGTCTGCTAGTGCCAAAATTGCTTGTATTTCTGCCGATGAATTCAAGGATTGTCTCCGCTGTTATTGGTGAGTGCCATCGTGTTTTGTTAGACTAAAATTGCTCCGTATCCTTTTATTTACGGCGTTTGACAGGTGTCATATAAAAGTAAAAAAAGGGCGATACACAAAAATTTTCCACAAAAAAGCGAGAAGACATTATTGATGAAAACTACAAAACCCACTAGATAGTGAATAGGTAACTTGCATCATGTCCGCTCGCTTAGGCACAGATTTTGCGTATTATATACAAAATAGACGGTTATAGCTAGCCGATTTACTGGGTTAATAGTCATTTCATGGCTAATAATGAGGACTTTATAAAGATATTGACTTTATAAAATAGCCTAAGCAAAAATTAACTACTTACTCTTTTATCGAATTCGACATTAAGCGTGTATTAATAGCGCTGGATTTTCGCAGTTGGCTTTGCCACAATGGACAGCGAAGCGCTAGACCCAATTTTTATGATCGGTTGTTATAACAATAATGAAGATGACAAGGAGTCGTTATGATTTATCAGTATTTAGACAAAACCCCTGAGTTTGCCGCACCGTTCAACGGTTGGGTAGCAGACTCAGCGCAAGTGATGGGTGATGTATATTTAGGCCATCAAGCCAATATTTGGTTCGGTGCAGTGATACGCGGTGACAACGATCGTATTCATATCGGTGACTATAGTAATGTGCAAGAAAACAGTGTGATTCATACTGATGCAGGTATTGAGGTGAAAATCGGTAATTACGTGACTATTGGTCATCTGGCTATGCTACATGGCTGTGAAGTCGGTGATAACAGCCTGATTGGCATTGGCGCTGTGGTACTTAATAATGTCAAAATCGGTAAAAACTGTCTGATAGGGGCAAAAGCCTTGATTACTGAAGGTCAGGTTATTCCAGATAACTCGCTAGTGATGGGTGCGCCTGCAAAAGTGGTCAAGACGCTGACAGATGAGCAAGCAGCGATGCTAAAAATGTCAGCGCTACATTATGCTGAGCGTTGCCAGAAATTTAAAACAGGCTTAACAGAAATAGCGATGCCTGACTAAGGGTAAGTAAACGAGCTAAGTTTAAATAGATAGACGATAGGGCGCATACTTATTTCATTGATAGACTGTTCAATTAATACGGTCAGCCTTAATGTATAACGTACCCAATTTTATTAAACGATTCATATTTTTTCGCAACCAACGATAAGGTCTCACCATGCAGGCAAATCAAGCACAAACACAACAAAAACAACTGGCATTATTTGATTTAGATCATACATTACTTGATGTCGATAGCGATTATCTCTGGGGCGAGTATATCGTAAAGCATGACCTTGTCGATGAGGCGCAGTACCGCACTGCCAACCAGAAATTTTATAATGACTATATTGAAGGTACGCTAGATGCGACAGAGTACAATGAATTCGTCGCGCAGTTTTTGAGTAGTCTGCCGCTTGATAGACTTGATGAGCTAAGAGAAGACTATATCAAAAGCGAAATCGAGCCACATATTCGCCCAAAAGCGATGGAAGCGTTGTGCCAGCACATTGAGCAAGGTCACGACGTGGTGATTATTTCTGCGACCAATGATTTTGTGGTATCGGCTATTGCCAAGCGTTTTGGCGTGGAAGAAGCCAATGTATTGGCAACGCCATTAGAGATCAAAGATAATCGCTATACAGGTAAGCTAATTGACAGACCAAACTTCCAAGCGGGCAAAATATACCATTTGGATAAATGGCTAAATAAACAGCAAGCCTCTGGCATCACCTTTGAAAAAACGTATGCGTATTCAGATTCCAAAAATGATATCCCGTTACTCGAATGGGCTGATGTGGCCGTTTGCGTATCACCTGATGATGCGTTACATGCGCATGCTTTGGCACATCGCTGGGCAGTAGAAGATTGGTCAATTTAGATTATTTAAGCTAGTAATAGCAGCAACATTAGCAATAGCGATAATTAGCGAACCATTTAGCCTCAATCTCATTTAAAATAGCGCCACATGCGTTATTTATTTTATTAGAAAAACAGGAACATTTATGGAAATCAATCCGTATCAAGAGCAAATTAAAGATTTATCAGAGCGTGGGCAGGATTTGCGGAGGTATCTTTGACTTCGATGGTAAGCAAGAACGCTTAGAAGAAGTTAATTTAGAGTTAGAAAACCCCGAGCTATGGAATGATCCAGAGCGCGCGACCAAGATTAATAAAGAAAAAAGTCACCTTGATGGTGTCATCGATGTGGTAGTGTCACTTGAGACGACATTAGAAGATGCGTCTGCCATGCTAGAGTTGGCAGTCGAAGCAGAAGATGAGTCATTGCTAGCCGATGTGCAGAGCGAGCTAGATAGCGCTGAGAAACGTGTTGCTGATTTAGAATTCCGCCGAATGTTTAGCGGTGAGATGGATCCAAATAACTGCTACTTGGATATTCAGTCAGGCAGTGGCGGTACTGAAGCGCAAGATTGGGCTGAAATGCTGCTGCGCATGTATACACGCTGGGCAGAAGCACATGGCTTCAAAGTAGATGTGATTGAAGTGTCATCAGGTAGCGTGGCTGGTATTAAGTCGGCAACCATTGAGATCAAAGGCGATTATGCGTTTGGTTGGTTGCGTACTGAGATTGGTGTTCACCGTTTGGTGCGTAAATCACCATTTGATAGTAATAATGGTCGTCATACCTCGTTTGCAGCGGTATTTGTCTCACCTGAGATTGACGACAACGTCGAGATTGATATCAATCCAGCGGATTTGCGTATCGATACCTATCGCTCATCAGGAGCGGGTGGTCAGCACGTAAACACGACAGATTCTGCGGTACGTATTACCCATGAGCCGTCGGGCGTGGTAGTGACCTGTCAGAATGAGCGTAGTCAACATGGTAACAAAGCCACCGCGATGAAAATGCTGCGTGCTAAGCTCTACGAGTTAGAGATGCAAAAACGTATGGAATCACAGCAAGCGGTAGAAGACGGTAAGTCTGATGTCGGTTGGGGCAGTCAAATTCGCTCATACGTGCTCGACGACTCTCGTATCAAGGATTTGCGTACGGGTGTTGAAACCTTTAACACTGGTGCGGTGCTAGATGGTGACCTCGATCAGTTTATCGAGGCGAGTCTAAAAGCAGGACTGTAAAAGGCCGTTTTAAATAAGCAGCCGCTTTAAAATAGTAACTAATTAAAATAGCAACTAACATTTAATTAAGGAAAATTATGCCAAGCGTTAATAATTATTTTGATGATAAAGTGACTTCTATTGCCTTTCAAACGGCTACTAAGCCTGCGACTGTCGGCGTCATGGAAATTGGTGAGTATGAGTTTGGCACCAGTGAATTTGAAACCATGAGTGTGGTGAGCGGTGCATTGACCGTAAAATTACCAGAGAGTGATGATTGGCAAACGTTTAACGCTGGCGAGCAGTTTACCGTCGAAGCCAATCAGAAATTCCAAGTAAAAGTAGACGTCGAAACCGCTTATCTATGTGTATACGGTAAATAATGACTTCTAAGTTATAGCAGTATCAAAACGAAAAACGCCAAGTATTTGATGCTTGGCTTTTTTTATTTACGAACTATAAAAAACTATAAGTTTTTACGGTACTGCACCATGTCCGTTAAGCTTGCGACTTTGTCATACAGTTGGCGTGCATTAGCATTACTTTCTTGAGTTTTCCAATAAACGTGATTACAGCCTTTTTCATCAGCAAAACCATATACGGCTTCAATTAATATTCGTCCGATGCTCTGTCCACGTACAGACTCATCGACATAGAGGTCTTGTAGATAACAACATGCCGTACTACTCCAAGTCGTTGGATGTATTACGACATGGGTAAAACCTACCAATGTACCATTCTTCCACGCCCCAATTCCATAAGTAGCGACGTCGTTATTGAGCAAGTTGCGCCATGTTGTATCAGTCGTGCTCATGGGCAAACTGGTCTCATAAAAGGTTAGGTAGCTTTGCCATAATGTTAACCAAAAGTCGTAATCGGCGCGAGCTAGGGGTTTTATTTCTACAGATGAAGGGTACATTTTATTTTAATAAACTTAAGTCGTGAGTAGTGCTAAATTATGCCTCACAAACGCATCGTTTAGCATCCATAATTTCAATTTTATTTTACACATCGATTACACTTTGTCTGTGCCAAATAAACAGCAAAAACTACCGTCATTAATTATGCTAAAACCATGAATTCTCAAAGGTATACAGGTTTATGGCAAAGGCAACAGTAAAGGCAAACCAGCAGATAATGACCAAAGACGTGCGTCATGATTACGAGCATCTCGCACGCCGTGCCAATTTGCGTTATGTGAGTGACAATGAACTAGGCTACGAGCGTAGACGTTGGGGTCGCGGCTTTACTTATCGTGATGCAACAGGCAACACGGTCAAAGACAAAGCATTACGTCAGCGTTTTGATGCATTGGTGATACCGCCCATGTGGTCAGAGGTGTGGATATGCCAAGACGAACGAGGCCATCTGCAATCAACAGGACGAGACGAAAAATCTCGCAAACAGTACCTGTATCATCCGTCATGGAACAATATCCGTGACCAAGCAAAGTTTGATGCGATGATAGGGTTTGCAGAGGCATTGCCCAATCTACGCGCACAGGTGGAGGCAGATTTGGAATCAGAGTCATTATCACGCACCAATGTGCTTGCTGCCGTTGTTAAATTGCTAGAGACCACTTTGATTCGTATCGGTAACAGCCGCTACGCCAAGCAAAATAAAAGCTATGGTCTGAGTACGCTACGTAGTAAGCATGTCAGTGAAACCGACAATGGACTGGCGTTTGATTTCGTCGGCAAAAGCGCAAAAGAACACCACATTGAGCTGCAAGATGAGCGATTGATTGATATCGTGCAAGCCTGTTCTGAGCTGCCAGGTTATCAAATATTCAAATACTTAGATGACAATGGGCATAAGCAAGTCGTTGACAGTAGCGATATCAATGACTACTTACGGATGCACACGTGCGGCATGGACTGCGAAAGCAAGCTATACAGCGCAAAGGATTTTCGTACATGGATGGCCAGTGTACTCGCGGCAAGCTACCTATATGATGAGCTACAAACTTCTGCAGGTGCTAGCATACTTGCCAGTGCACCAGAAAGCGCTGAGCGTCAGCAATTAGTCACTGATATGGTAAAAAGTGTGGCAGCAGAGCTGGGCAACACACCAACCGTATGCCGTGCCTCTTATATTCATCCCATTGTCATTGAGCGCTTTTTGGCAGGGCAGTTCTTTGAGACTTACAAACAAGCGCGCCGTGGCCGAACCAAAAAATATCAAAGCTGTGAAGAGAAAGCATTGTTAGGGTTTTTAAGAGCTGATGTTTAGGTGTGAGGTTTTATATAATAATACTGAGGTGTTAATTCTCTAATAGGAAATCGAAAATATGTGGCAGTACCTTAGCTATTGTAGGTGTCCTCGAGGACTTATAGCGAATTAATGATAATTAGTTATAGATTATCTCTATTTCTATAAAATAAAAATGATACGTTATGTATTGAAATAATCGTAAAAATGCGTTACTAATAGAGCATAATATATACGAACCTATGAAACGGTCTATAGGATGTGACCGTTTTTCTATTATAAATACCATTTTGCCAGTTACCTGATATTGCTAAAGGATTAGCTTATGAACACCGCATCTCAAACTCCGACGAATATTGATACAGATACTACCGTCACACCAAAAAACTATACCGATTACTATAATAATTTTGATATGGATACATTGCTGTCAGAAATATTTGGCGAGCAGGTGGACGATCGTTTAAATGCTTATATGGCTTGCTGTGGTCGTCATGTACGTGATGGCCGCGCTGACAATGCTGCGTTAGTACATGAAGATACCATGGGCAATATAACGCGCATGAGTTTTGGTGAGCTTGACAAAGCGAGTGCTCAAATCGCTAACCTGCTACAGTCGTATGGGGTAAAAGCGGGCGACAAGGTAGCGACGATGCTACCGCGTACGCCAGAGCTTCTTACCGTTGTGTTGGCAACCTGGCGTATCGGAGCCGTATATCAGCCGCTATTTACTGCTTTTGGCTATGACTCAATCAAGTATCGGATGGATAAAGCCGATACTAAAGTCGTTTTTACTAACCTAGAAAACCGCAGCAAGTTTGAAGACTTGGCTGAGCAAACCAAAATGGTATTGGTCGGCAGTACTGAGGACGCTCAGACGTGGGGTGATGAACATTACAGCCATTCCATGGCAGCGCAGGCGCAAACGATGGAACCCGTCACGCTCGATACGGACGCACCATTTTTGCAAATGTTTACCTCAGGGACAGTCGGTAAGTCAAAAGGCGTGAGTGTGCCATTATCAGCCTTACCTGCTTTTTACCTATATATGCGTTATGCCATTGACCTACGCGCAGACGATCAATATTGGAACATGGCCGATCCTGGCTGGGCGTATGGATTGTATTACGCCATCACAGGGCCACTGCTATTAGGTATCACGACTTATTTTAATGAAGCAGGATTTGACGCGACCAATACGCGCGACTTTATGATGCGTCATCAGATCACCAATTTGGCCTCTTCACCAACAGCATTTCGCATGATGAAATCCAGCGGCGTTTTTGACAACGTTAATGAAGACAATAACGCCAAACTCGCTTTGCGCTGTGCCAACTCGGCAGGGGAGACGCTGAATACCGAGGTCGTTAACTGGGTTGAGACCTATCTGGGCTGTCAGGTAAAAGATCATTACGGTCAGACAGAAACGGGCATGACGTGCTGTGCGCATCATGCGCTAAAACACGAATCACCAGTTGGCTCGATGGGTATGGCGCTACCAGGTCATACGCTAGTCGTATTAGATGATGATATGAATGTACTGCCGGATGGTGAACAGGGTCAGCTAGCAGTTGTCGTCAGTCAGTCACCTGCTTTCTATTTCCGTGGCTATAGCTGGAATGAAAAACAAGCCTTTGTAGAGGATTACTATCTGACAGGCGACGTGGTCGAGCGACATAGTGACGGCAGTTACTGGTTCTCAGGCCGTGATGATGACATCATTATTACCGCAGGTTACCGCGTAGGGCCTACTGATGTCGAAAACACCGTATTAGAGCATGAAGCAGTGGCAGAATCTGCGGCAGTAGGTGTGCCAGATGAAGTGCGTGGTCACACTATTAAGTCTTATGTGGTACTAAAAGACGGCATCGAAGGCAGTGAGAAAATTGCCAAAGAAATCCAAGAGCTAGTACGCAAACGCCTATCCACTCATGCTTATCCGCGTGAGGTTGAGTTTGTGACCGAGTTACCAAAAACGCCAAGTGGCAAGATACAACGCTTTTTGCTGCGTAGTCTGTCTGCTGCATAAATAACTTGGTAAAGCGTCTATAAATTTAATAGAAAAACATCTAATAAGAAGCAAAAATTTAAAGGAATAATCATGCAAGTTAAAGAAAACAGCTTTTTGGTCACAGGCGGGGCATCAGGATTAGGTGAATCAGTGGCTCGGGCGATTGTAGATCAAGGTGGTAACGTCGTTATCGCTGATCTAAATGAATCAGCGGGGCAGGCACTAGTCGCTGATCTAGGTGATAGTGCGCGTTTTGTACGCTGTGATATTACTAACGGCGATGAAGTGCAATCAGCGGTCGAAATGGCAGAATCAGCTTTTGGCGGCCTACAAGGTTCAATCAACTGTGCTGGTATCGTAGTGGTACAAAAACTGCTAGATCGCGATAACAATCCGGCAGACCTTGAGACATTTAGCCGCGGAGTCAATATCAATCTGGTCGGTTCATTTAATGTCGCTCGTTTGGTAGCTGCTAGCATTGCCAAGCGCATAGCGAATGATAGCAATGCAGGCGACCATGTAGAGAAGAACATAGATCAAGGCATTATTATTAATACAGCATCTATCGCAGCCTTTGACGGTCAAGTAGGACAAGCAAGCTATTCTTCGTCTAAGGCAGGCGTGGTTGGTCTGACCTTGCCACTTGCTCGCGAGTTGGCACGCCATGGTATTCGCGTTATGACTATCGCACCAGGTGTCTTTGCCACACCGATGATGGACAGTATTCCTGAAAAGGCACGCGAGCAGCTAGAGGCAGGTGTGCCATATCCTAAACGTTTAGGCGCTCCCAATGAGTTTGCTAAATTGGTCACTCATATCATCGATAATGCTTATCTAAATGGTGAAGTTATTCGCTTAGATGGTGCGATTCGCATGGTGTAGCAGTCTAGTGAGTGATTCATCACTTTTGCACAAAACGTATCTATAGAATCTGGCATAGTGCTTTGATACATATGATTAATGACAAGAAATTAATTATAGGAACCAAAGTCTATGTCATTTTTTTACAATAAATTTCACCCGCCAAATGAGCAGCGCATGTATTGGTTACTTATAGGCATTAGCCTTGCTGCTATTGTCAGCACCAGTGCTATTGCTTATGCCAAAAACTCCTCAACATCCAAAAACCCTATTCCTACGTCTGCAGTTATTGATCGAGTCTTCGTCGACAAATCAGATCGTGTCTTAACATTGATGAGCGATGGTAAAGCCATTAGGTCGTATCGTATTGCCCTTGGGGGTAGTCCATCGGGACATAAGCAACAAGAAGGCGATCAGCGTACGCCCGTTGGGATTTATACCTTAGATTATAAAAACGAGAACTCTATTGCGCATCGTTCTATCCATATTAGCTATCCAAATGATGAAGACAAGGCACGAGCGAAGTCATTAGAGGTCAATCCGGGCGGCGACATTATGATTCATGGGCAAATGAATGGCTTTGGCGCTTTGGGATGGCTGAATCAACAACGCGACTGGACAGATGGCTGTATTGCCGTGACCAATGCCGAGATGGATGAGATTATGGCATCGGTGATACTTGGTACTCCTATCGAAATCGTGGAGTAGAATAGTCGGATTATTATCTAATTTATATTAAGTAGATGCATTATTCATTAGCGTATTTAATGGAGATTTATCTTTTATTTGCATTGATAGAATAGCGTTTCTTACCTACTAACTTCCTTTATCTGGTATTAATCGCCCATTTAAATATTGTTAATAATAAATATCATTGTCTTAAGTAAGGTTTTATTGATTTATTGTCTTGAAATAACCGTATGCATACCTTATATAAATGACAGATAACAGTGGGCACTAGACTAGGAGAGTCCCTAGAAGTTCCACTGAAAATACCAATTATAAAAGGATATAAACATGAGATTTGAGAAGTTTACGCAAAAACTGCAATCAGCGATTCAAGAAGCTCAGAGCCTAGCATTAGGTCGTGATCATACGGGCATTGATCCTGTGCATTTGCTCGCGGTATTGCTACAAGATGAGTCTAATTTATCTATCTGCCAACAAGCAGGTGCTTCTATCCCAGCGCTAAAAAATGGCGTGGCCAAAGCATTGGATAATCAAGCAACGATTTCGGAGCCGACAGGTGACGTCAACCTTAACCCAAACTCGGTAAAAATCTTGAACTTGGCAGATCGTCAGGCACAAAAAGAAGGCGATGATTTTATCGCAACAGAATGGGTGATGTTGGCACTCGCTGAACAGGGCGAAACCAAAAAGATATTTGAAAGTGCAGGCGTAACGGCAAGCAAGCTAAAAGCTGTGATTGAGCAATTGCGCGGTGATGATACGGTGAATAACCAAAACGCAGAAGATCAGCGCGATGCGCTCAACAAGTACACGATAAATCTAACTGAACAAGCAGAGCTTGGCAAGCTAGATCCAGTCATTGGCCGTGACGAAGAGATTCGCCGTACCATTCAGGTGCTGTCACGCCGTACCAAAAATAATCCTGTACTTATCGGTGAGCCGGGCGTTGGTAAAACAGCTATCGTTGAAGGCTTGGCACAAAAAATCATCAATGGTGATGTACCAGAAGGTCTGCGCCGCAAAGAAGTGTTGTCATTAGACTTAGGCGCGCTGATTGCAGGGGCAAAATTCCGTGGTGAGTTTGAAGAACGCCTCAAAAGCGTATTGAGCGACTTGGCCAAACAAGAAGGCAATGTCATTCTGTTCATCGATGAGCTGCATACGATGGTTGGTGCAGGCAAGTCTGAAGGTGCGATGGATGCGGGTAATATGCTAAAACCTGCTTTGGCACGCGGTGAGCTGCACTGCGTTGGTGCGACCACCCTTGATGAGTATCGCCAGTACATCGAAAAAGACGCTGCGCTTGAACGTCGTTTTCAAAAGGTTTTGGTCGATGAGCCAACAGTCGAAGATACCATTGCGATATTACGGGGTTTAAAAGAGCGTTACGAGCTGCACCATGGCGTCGATATTCAAGATAGCGCCATCATTGCTGCTGCGCGCATGAGCCATCGCTATATCACTGACCGTAAGCTACCAGATAAGGCGATTGATTTAATTGACGAAGCAGCCAGCCGCTTGCGTATGGAGATGGACAGCAAGCCTGAATCATTAGGTAAACTCGATAGTCGCCTCATTCAGCTAAAAATGCAGCGTGAGGTGCTCAAAAACGAAGAAGATGCTGGCGCGCAAGCTGAGCGTAAAGTGCTCGATGCGCAAATAGCAGAATTGGAAAAAGAGTACGCTGATCTTAATGAAGTTTGGCAGGCAGAGAAAGCGTTGGTCAAAGGCAGTCAACAGCTAAAAGACGAGCTGGATAAAGCCCGTATCGCTTATGACAAAGCCAGTCGTGAAGGCGATTATGAGACCATGAGTAAGCTGCAATATGAGACCATTCCGCAGCTTGAGCGCCGTATTCATGAGTCTGACTTGGCTGAGCAAAAAGAGCAGACAGGTGAAGGTAGCGGTGTCAAATTGCTACGTAATAAGGTGACAGACAACGAAATCGCCGAAGTGGTTGCGGCCGCGACTGGTATTCCAGTCAGCAAAATGATGCAAGGCGAGCGTGATAAGATGATCGCAATGGAAGAAAAGCTCCATGAGCGCGTCATTGGTCAAAACGAAGCGGTCGAATCGGTGGCCAATGCGGTACGTCGTAGCCGTGCAGGCTTATCTGATCCCAACCGTCCTTCTGGTTCGTTTTTATTCTTAGGACCTACTGGTGTTGGTAAAACTGAGCTGACTAAATCACTAGCAAATTTCTTGTTTGACTCTGAAGATGCGATCGTACGTATCGACATGAGTGAATATATGGAAAAACACAGTGTCAGTCGCCTTGTAGGGGCACCTCCAGGTTATGTCGGTTATGAAGAAGGCGGTACGTTGACTGAAGCGGTACGCCGTAAGCCATACAGCGTCATATTGTTCGATGAAGTAGAAAAGGCGCACCCTGATGTGTTCAACATCTTACTGCAAGTATTGGACGATGGTCGCTTAACCGATTCGCAAGGTCGGGTGGTAGATTTCAAAAACACTGTGATTATCATGACCAGTAACTTGGGTTCACATAAGATTCAAGAAATGGTTGGTGAAAGCTACGAGGATATCAAAGCAGAAGTAATGGATTCTGTTGGGCAGCATTTCCGTCCAGAGTTCGTCAACCGTATTGACGAGATCGTAGTCTTCCATCCGCTTGGTATGTCACAGATGGCAGGTATTGCGGATATTCAACTGGATCGATTACGTCAGCGTATCCAAGAGCGTGAGATGGATATTGAGCTGTCAGCCGACGCGATGAATAAATTGGTTGCCGTGGGTTATGACCCTGTTTATGGTGCTCGTCCTTTAAAGCGTGCCATTCAACAAGAGATCGAAAACCCATTATCATTGAAGCTATTAGCAGGTGATTTTGTCGCTGGTGATATTATCAAAGTCGATGTAGGTGCCGATGACAAGCTAACTTTTGATAAGCTTAGAATGAGCTAATTGTATTGGCTTTGACGTCTTTATAACCCAATTGTACGCTTAAAACAAACCCCTTATCTACAATCGTAGGTAAGGGGTTTTTATTTATAAGGAGCGTTTTACGTTACTGTTCTTTTACCATTTCAATATCTCTTAAGTCTCAGGACTATGCTATAACTAAATCAATGAATAATAGTATCAGTATCAACTGAATGGAGAAACAGAACGATGACAGCCCATATCGAACGTATAAATATACCTTTAACTTCGCCACTAATCATTGCAGCATTGTTGTTTAGCACTGCCGCGTGCTCCAACCCTTCAGCAGTAAGTCCTAGCAATAATAAAAGTACCCCAGCAGAGTCTAAAGAAGTTTCCACTTCAGATAACGATACTCAAACCGTCACAAAAAGCACTACACAAACAAAGACTAGCAAGCCTGACTTTACGACCAAAGCAATCGCTACCTTTGATGAGCCTTGGGCTATGACAGCGTTACCTATTGCAGATAGCAAAGCGCCAAAATTACTAGTAACACAAAAAACAGGTGAGCTATTTATCGTAGATACCGCGACGGGTAATAAGACCAAAATCGAAGGCATGCCTACAGTCGCTTACGGTGGTCAAGGCGGCTTAGGAGACATCATCGTGGCTCCAGATTTTGCGACGTCCAATACCGTTTATCTTAGCTACGCAGAAGCAGGAACAGGAGGTGATAGTAATAAATTTGGTGCTAAAGTTATCAAAGCGATACTTTCAGGATTAGAGACAGCCACACCTATATTGCAAGATATCACACCTATTTGGCAACAGTCTCCGAAAGTCACAGGGCAAGGACATTATAGTCATCGCCTGCTGTTTTCACCCGATGGGCGCTATCTATATATCAGCTCAGGCGAGCGTCAAGACAAAGACCCAGCACAAGACATGAATGGCAATCTGGGAAAGATAATACGGTTGAGTCCTGATGGCAAAATCCCGACAGACAATCCGTTTACTGATAATGAGTTGGCCAAACAGTTTTGGACCATCGGACATCGCAATGTGCTTGGTATGGCATTTGACGATAGCGGACAGCTTTGGGCGCACGAGATGGGGCCAAAGGGCGGTGATGAATTTAATCTGATTGAAAAAGGCAAAAACTACGGCTGGCCGATTGTATCAAATGGTCGTAATTATTCAGGCACACCAATCCCAGATCACGACACTCGCCCTGAGTTTGAAATGCCTAAAATCACATGGACACCCGTTATTTCACCCTCATCACTGAGTCTATATACGGCTGGTAGCCACAATGATTTTCCAGCATTACAAGGCGATTTTCTAATCAGTGGTTTATCTTCAAAAGCGCTTATTGTCGTAAGTGTCGATGAAGATGATGGTGCTATTGAACGCTATCGTTATGACATGGGTGAGCGTGTTCGTAGCGTGCTGGCAGTTGATGGACAAGTGTGGGCATTGGAAGATGGTGATGGTGGACGATTACTCAGATTATTGCCTAAATAACATCACGATAAAGCTGCTTTTACATCTGTATTTATGTAGACATTTTAAAAAAACTATCAATCTTATTAGAATAAGTTAAAGGTTTTATCAAGTTTTATTTTGTAATTGATTGATAGTTAAAGCCTATTTTGTTAAGGTAATATTCCTTAAATTTTGAGACTTGCACATGGAAGAAGTAAAAGTAGGCAGATTAGGACCTTTTCCACGGGTGAGTAAACCTGTGTTTATTACCTCGTCACTGTTGATCGTTGGATTTATTATTTTCGGTGCGCTTTTCACTGAAACAGCAGGGGCAGTTTTTAGTTTTTTACAGAATTTTATCACCGATAAGTTCGGTTGGTTATTTATTATCTTAGTGAATACAGCGCTCGGGCTTTGCATTTACTTAGGAATGAGTCGCTATGGTGATATTCGTTTAGGCAACCAAACAGAGCGACCGCAGTACAATCTGTTTTCTTGGATTGGTATGTTGTTCTCTGCGGGTATTGGTATTGGTCTCGTTTATTGGGGTACAGCGGAGCCGTTGTATCACTTTATGGCACCACCAATGGGCGATGCCGAGACAGTAGAAGCCGCCAAGCAAGCAATGAATATCTCATTTATGCATTGGGGTCTACACGCTTGGGGCATTTATACGATTGTGGCACTGTCGTTAGCGTATTTTCATTTTCGCCGCGGTTTGCCTTTATCGATTCGCTCAACCTTGTATCCTTTACTCGGCAAAAGAATCTATGGTCGCTGGGGGCATACGGTCGATGTCTTGGCTGTGTTCGGTACGATGTTTGGTGTGGTCACCTCACTCGGGCTTGGAGTGATGCAGATCAATGCGGGACTTGAGAAACTATTTGGCATGCCGAATAGTCTCACTGTACAGTTCGGTTTGATAGCTTTCATCACAGCGCTTGCAGCCGCTTCCGTTATGATGGGTCTGGATAAAGGTATTAAGCGCCTTAGTGATATCAATATCGGTTTTACAATCGTTTTATTGGTATTCATGGTGGCTTTAGGGCCAACGCTCTTTATCTTTGATAGCTTTATCGAAAATATCGGCAACTATCTGACCGTACTCGTCCCTTTGGGTACGTGGGGCGAGTCTTATAGTGGAACAGATTGGCAAAGCGCTTGGACGATATTTTATTGGGCATGGTGGGTAAGTTGGGCACCATTCGTTGGTATCTTTATTGCCCGTATCTCTCGTGGCCGTACCATCCGTGAGTTTACGTTTGGGGTGCTATTAATCCCTATGCTTATCTTGTTCTTTTGGTTCACGACCTTTGGTGGCGTAGCGATTCACATGGAGCTTGCCTCTGCTGTGACAGGTATTAGCCCAGGGTTGGTTGAAGCAGTACAAGCAGACACGGGTAGCGCAATCTTTAAGCTGGTTGAGTACTACCCACTAGCCAAACCGATTACGTTAATGATTGTTGTCATGATTATGCTTTGGTTTGTGACTTCGTCAGATTCGGCCAGTTTTGTGATTGATATGCTGACCGCTGGTGGCGATACCAATCCGCCAAAGATTCAACGTTTATTTTGGGCAACCACAGAAGGCGTTATCGCTGCCATATTGTTAGCGGCTGGTGGATTGTCTGCTTTGCAGGCAGCTGCCATCGTAGCAGGATTGCCATTTGCTTTAGTGGTTTTTGTCATAATGTATGCGTTGTTGCGGGGCCTTAGCCGTGACCGTTTGATTCTATATCGAGCGCAGCAAAGCTTTATCACAGATGAATCAGCAGATCATAACTCTGCAGATGAGTTTGTTGACGAGCATTTACTCAAAGGCCCACCCAAGATTGTTAAAGGTGACTAAAAGTAGGTAAAAGTAAGACTGCTATTTAAGCTTTTGATAGAAGAAGCCCCAATTTATTTTTAAATTGGGGCTTCTTTATTGGGTGAAGATACTTAGATTTATTCAGGACAAATTCAGTTTGTTGAAAATTATTACCGAAATGTTACTACCATTTCTATACATTCGGTAGTATTTACAAGGTGTTATATTTGATAATTCGTTCATACCTTGGTATGGTTACGCACTTTTTTAGGGATATACCTATGGATCATGTAAAAGTTGGCCGATTAGGCCCTTTTCCGCGGGTAAGTAAACCTGTATTTTTGACTTCAGCAATCTTGATACTGGCGTTCATTATTTTTGGCGCTTTATTCAATGAACAGGCAGAAGTGGTATTTAACCAAGCAAAAGCATTTGTCTCTTTACGCTTCGGCTGGTTCTTTATTGTCGTGGTCAATTTAACATTGGTCATGAGTATTTATATGATATTTAGCCGCTACGGCGATATCAGACTTGGTCATCAGAATGAGAGGCCAGAGTACAATATGGTTTCTTGGATTGGCATGTTGTTTTCAGCAGGTATCGGTATTGGGCTTCTTTATTGGGGCACCGCTGAGCCGTTGTATCACTTCATGGCACCACCATTAGGCGAGGCGGAGACAGTTGCCGCTGCCAAGCAAGCGATGAATATCTCATTCCTACATTATGGTCTACATGTATGGGCGCTATATGGCATGGTTGCGCTATCGCTCGCATATTTTCATTATCGAGTAGGTTTACCACTGGCTATCCGTTCGACACTTTATCCGATATTGGGTAAAAAGATCTACGGCGGTTGGGGGCATACGGTAGATACGCTCGCCGTATTTGGTACGATGTTTGGGGTAGTGACCACGTTAGGTCTTGGCGTTTTGCAAATTAACTCAGGCCTTGAGACTTTATTTGGCATACCCAATAATATTACGGTGCAGATTATTTTGATTGGCCTTATCACCATGCTAGCAGGGTTATCTCTGTTTATGGGATTGGATAAAGGCATCAAGCGTCTAAGTGATACCAATATATTGTTCACTGTGATATTGCTAAGTTTTGTGATTATCTTTGGGCCTACGCAGTTTATCTTTAACAGCTTCGTAGAAAACATCGGCAACTATTTGCATCAAATCGTGCCATTAGGTTTGTGGACAGAGTCTTATAGAGGCGAAGAAAACTGGCAAGCTTCTTGGACGATTTTCTATTGGGCATGGTGGATTAGTTGGTCACCATTCGTTGGGGTCTTCGTTGCACGTATCTCTCGTGGCCGTACCATCCGTGAGTTTATATTAGGCGTATTATTAATTCCTATCACAATATTGTTCCTGTGGTTTACCGCTTTTGGTGGTTCTGCAGTAAATATGGAGTTGGTAGCAGCAGCAGACCCTAATATAGTTAGTCCAGGTCTGATCGAGGCGGTCAAAGCCGATACAGGTAGCGCTATCTTTAAATTGATGGAGTCTTATCCATTAACAGGTGCGGTCAACTTGCTCATCGTGGTGATGATTGTCCTATGGTTTGTCACCTCATCAGATTCAGCCAGTTTTGTCATTGATATGCTGACATCAGGTGGTGATACCAATCCACCAAAGATTCAGCGCTTATTTTGGGCTGGTTCTGAAGGTGTTATCGCTGCTGTATTATTGGCAGCAGGTGGCCTAAGTGCATTACAAGCGGCATCGATTGTCTCAGGTTTTCCTTTTGCTATTGTGATCGTCGTGATGATGTATTCTCTATTGCGCGGTCTCAGTCGAGATCGCTTGATACTGTATCGTAATCAGCAATGGTTCACCACAGAAGAGTCAGCAGAGCACAACTCGGCTAATGAGTTCCGTGATGAAGAGTTGCTAAAAGGCCCACCAGCACTTGAGAAAGATGCTTAAGCTTTAGAGTTTATTTCTTAGCTACAAAAATACCCAGCTTGTCATAAGCTGGGTATTTTTATGGATGTTCAATATTTTTAATAAAAAAGCTTCCAATACAGCAGCTTTCAGTACAGTAGCTTTCGATATAATCGTTTTATAGATTAATTGCATTTGCCTTTTGTATAACCAACGGCTTCGGGGATATTACAGGCTGAGCAGGCATTACTAGCCGTTCGGTAGCTAAAAACTGATCCAACTTTCGTTTTTACACAGACAGGTTCATATTGTGCCGTACAGATATTATTGGCAGGGTTAGTGGGTGGACATTGAGTAAGAGCACCTTCAAATTGCTGACTGAGATCAGGACTGGATGGGGTAGGTGTTTGGCCAGACGTGCCTACATCAGACATAGAGCTACAGCCATTTAAAACTAAGGCTAAAGTCAGTATCAGTAATGATGGTTTGAACGAAGATTGATTAATTGTGGAAAATCGACGAGTAGATAGAGTTTGTTTCATAAGAAATGTCCTTATTCATAATATTCGATAGCATCCTGTTATCGCTGATGGATTTGCCTACTGATGACAAACGCTTAAGCATTTATGGTAGCTCATTTATCAATAGCTATCCACTTAAGCATCATACAAAAAACCCCAAGCTCAATTAAGCTTGGGGTTTTGTTTTCTGCCATCAAATATTGATACTACGACAGCATGTCTAAATCAAAGACATCTAGACTGACGAGATTCGCTTATTCAGCTGGTTTGTCGTCTTGATTTAGCTGCACGTATTTGTCAAAATTTTGAGCATAATCAGTTAAATTGTCGCTCAGCATTTGGCGATACTGTTTGACATAAAACTCGACGATATCATCTTTTTCTTTGGCGAAATCATCGCCTTTGACAAAACCGATAGAGGCAACTGACGCGCTATAGCGTGCTGCAGCATACAATAAAGAAGCACCTACTTGACCTGAATGTGCTTCAGGGCCTAGCTGGCTGTTGGCGATACCGATGATAGCGTCAGCACGTTGATAGAATGCCTGCATTTCAGGGGTGATTTCGATGTTAGCATCAGCGTTTTGGTCTTGAATATTGTCTTGAGACATAAGCAACTCCTAATAATAAGTGTCAGTAGTTTTTAGTATATAAAAATGGTTGGTAAACGTTTTAAAGTAGTGACTCTTATAAACCAGCGTCTGCTTTTAAGATATCAGCTTTGTCTGTTTTTTCCCACGTAAAGGCAGTCTCTGAACCTGGACGACCAAAGTGCCCAAAGGTAGCAGTCTGCTGATACATTGGTTGTAGTAAGTTCAACATACGGGTAATGCCGTAAGGACGTAGGTCAAAGTGCGTACGAATCAAGCGGATGATTTCATCGTTGCTGATTTTGCTAGTACCAAAGGTATTGACAGAGATAGAAGTAGGCTCAGCGACACCAATCGCGTAGCTGACTTGTACTTCACAGCGCTCAGCTAATCCTGCAGCTACGATGTTTTTGGCAACATAACGTACCGCGTAAGCAGCACTGCGATCGACTTTTGAAGGATCTTTACCACTGAACGCACCGCCACCATGACGTGCCATGCCGCCGTAAGTATCAACAATAATTTTACGACCAGTCAAACCAGCATCACCAACAGGACCACCAATCACAAACTTACCAGTTGGATTGATATGATAGCGTGTACCAGCGTGCAGTAAGTCAGCTGGGAGCACTTGCTTGATGATAGATTCCATCACGGCTTCTTGTAGGTCTGACTGCGAGATGCTTGGATCATGCTGTGTTGATAATACAACAGCATCGATGGCAACAGGACGATTGCCGTCATACTTCAAGGTCACCTGCGCTTTGGCATCTGGACGTAACCAAGGCAACTCGCCAGCGCGGCGCAGCTCCGACTGACGCTCCATCAAACGATGGGCATATTCGATAGGCGCTGGCATCAATACTTCGGTTTCATTACTTGCATAACCAAACATCAAACCTTGGTCGCCTGCACCTTGCTCTTCAGGGTCGCTACGATCGACGCCTTGCGCGATTTCAGGAGATTGTTTGCCTAGCATATTGATGACTGCACAAGTCTCGCCATCAAAGCCTAAATCTGAATGGTGATAGCCAATGCCATTTACGGTGTCACGAACCAGACGCTCTAAATCAATATTTGCCGTTGTGGTGATTTCACCTGCAAGTATGACTGCGCCTGTTTTTACTAAGGTTTCGCATGCCACACGTGCGTGCAGATCTTCACGTAAGATAGCGTCAAGGATAGCGTCTGATATTTGGTCAGCCATTTTGTCAGGATGGCCTTCGCTCACAGATTCTGAGGTAAATAAGTTGTATTCACGCATAATGGGATCGCTTAATTGAATCAATAAGGGTAGGAAAAGCAGCACATCTGAGTGCTGCTCTAATTAATTTTGACCACGCATTTACGCGGCAGATAATCGGTATTTCTCAATTTAAAATCGGTTTTGACTAAAATCTTTGCTAATAAATTTGACCAAAGGGTGAGCGGACTATCATTCAATCAATATATAAAATGATACTGCCTCGCTCTAATATGGTCTTGGCGGTAACGAGTTGGGTCAGTACTTGCCCTAATAGACAACGCTAATGTGCAGATTGCCTTATCAGAAACAGGGTAATGGCCAAAATCTCTTAACGCAAAATAGGGTTATTCTACCTTGAAACGTTATAAAACTCTAGTGAGCAACACTTGCTCTACTATAAGAAACGCTCAACAAGCAGTTCACTGCAATCAAAGGTGGTTACTGGATAGCGGTTTATCTAGCTGAGTGATTAGCTAGCAGTAGCGTTTGCTTGAAATGAACAATACGTTACAACTCTAAAAATGCAGCTTTATCTTTAAACATACATTCTTCATAGACAGGGCAAGCGCCGCATTTGGGTGTACGAGCCTGACAGGTATAGCGGCCGTGTAAGATAAGATAATGATGGGCGTCTACGATGAAGTCTTCTGGAATGCGTTCGACCAGCTTTTTTTCGACGATAAGTACGGTTTTACCAGTGGCAAGCCCAGTACGATTACCCACACGAAAGATATGCGTGTCAACGGCCATGGTAGGCTGGCCAAAAGCAGTATTTAATACAACGTTGGCAGTTTTACGGCCGACACCTGCCAGTGACTCTAAATCTTTACGGTTATCAGGAACAGTGCTATCAAATTTCTCAATCAAATCACGGCAAGTTTTGATGACGTTTTTTGCTTTGGCATTATATAAACCAATGTTTTTGATATAGGATTTGAGACCGTCTTCGCCTAAGGCCAGTATTGCCTCAGGTGTATTGGCCACAGGGTACAATTGCTTGGTAGCAATATTGACACTGACATCAGTCGCTTGTGCGGACAGAATTACCGCGATAAGTAACTCAAAATTACTGTCATAATTAAGTTCGGTGACAGGTTCATCAATAGTCGCTGCCAGCTTTTCAAAGAATGGACGCACGTCACGATTGGGCATTCGTCTAGAGGGCGGTGTGTCAGCTGTTTTATGTTTGACCGTTTTACTCATGGCATTTTGACTATTATTTTGATGAATGATGGTGCCAAATTATATGCTAGCGTTAGCATTCATGTTAATGATTAAAGTATCAATTTATTAACGCATTAATTGCGTAATCAGCTATTACCATTATAGCGCTACTTGCAATGACTCAAGCTCGGCTTGTAAGGATTCGAGCTCTGCTTGTTTCTTATCATTTGCACGCACACTCAGCTGCTTTTCCAGTTTTTTGATTTTGGTACGGAGCTTGGCAGCTGCGATGGTGTTTTTCGCTTGCGATTCACTGATATTTAGAGACTGGCTTGCTGCGTTATTAAGTTTAGCCTCTACCATACTAACGACAGGTCTACTATTGCTCATATCGGCAAGCTGTTCAGTAACGCGTTTTAAATGAGTGTGGTAGCGTTGTCTCAAATCTTCTTGCTCTACTATTCGCTCAGGCTCAGATATTTCTCGCTCAACCGTGACTAAGTCGATGCAATCAACAGGGCAGGGCGCGATACATAGCTCGCAGCCCGTGCACAAATCTGTAAAAATCGTATGCATATGCTTGCCAGTACCAACGATAGCATCGACTGGACAAGCAGGAATGCATTTGGTGCAGCCGATACAGTCATCTTCACGGATAACCGCACGAACCTCGGTCGGACGTTCGGAAGTGGCATCTATTGGCCACTGTGAAGGCACTGCCGTCAGCGTAGTGTCAGAAGTATCTATATCGAGAGTCTGAGCAATCGCATTGGTGACTGGCTGACCACCAGGCACACATTTATTATACGGCTCGCCATCTAATACAATCGCAGCGGCATATGGCAGGCAACCATCTGGATGCTCACATAGCCCGCATTGCGTCTGTGGCAAACAAGCATCTACACGTGCAATTTGTGCCTGTATGTCAGCGGGCAAGGTATCAATGTGTAATGCATCGAATAAGATAGGTAGATTGACTAAGCGTATATTGGTGCTACTTTGCATTTAATTAAGGACCTTAATACCAGTCGTAAGAATTGGCATTAGTATAAATAGAGATAAAGTGTTGAGAAAGCGGTCTTTGTAAAACAGTATCTATAAGAGCACTGGCTCTGTCAGCATTTTACTATTCATGTTAGCGTGTTACTTATTAAAAAATAAGATTTAAAGTAAAACGCTTATCACAGGAGCAGCGATTTTAAAGAGATGAGATTGAAAATACAATACTATAGCGTAATGTGGTGTTTATAGATAAGGACTGATTATAAATCTACATTTTGTTCTTTAGCCACTTGGTCAATCAAATCGCGAGCGATACTACCCTTTGGCGGAATTCTGGGCAGGTTTGAGAGATCAAAGAAGTCAGCATGTGCTAGCTCATCTTCTTGCAAGATAATATCGCCATTGGCATACGAAGCACGAAAACCAAGCATCAAGTTAGAGGGAAATGGCCATGGCTGACTGCTCACATAGCGGATATCTGTTACGCTGATATTGACCTCTTCTGCGACTTCACGTACTACAGCATGCTCCAGACTCTCTCCAACTTCTACAAACCCTGCGATCAAACCATACATTGGCGGTAGGTTTTGCTGTCCATGACGATGATGGTGAGCCAATAAGATTTGCATCTCACCCGTTACTGGATTTGGCCGAGTAATAGCAGTAATGACGCACGGTTGTACGCGAGGGTATTGGCGCAATCGACATACTGGACAAACCATGGCACGCTCGCCTTGGTCAGCATGTACAGTAGGGCTAGCACAGCGACTACAAAACTGTGTATCTGCTTGCCAGCTTAATAGTTGTATTGCTTGGCTAATCTGATCTGACAAGGCGACTGGCAAATGAGTCATCAGTTTTCGATAAGGAACAAAAGTGTTACCACTACTTTCAGCAATAATTGGTAGCGTCACGTTATGAGCAACTGCATAGTCATAAGTCATGGCGCTCGTCGCTTGGGCAGTAAAGCTATGAGCTATATTGGCATCAACCGTATCATCTGCATGGTTGCCAGTGCTATTGCTGTCGTCTGATAACCAATGATTTGGTGCTAGGCTCTCGTGTAGCGTTACGTGACCAACCTGATAAGCTTGCTCATTTGAGTCATTACTATCAGACGATAGCTGAACTTGCAAAGGCCACCAACCATCTGGCATTTGACGGCATAAGATACTGTCATCACTTAATACAAAAGCATGGGCCATATAAAATTCCAAACATTATAAAGTAAGTCCGCATCGACGTAGACACAGACTGTTTTAGAGTAAAATATCATCAATTCTATGTAAACCAGATACCCAGATATCTATACATGTTGTCAGGCTGGTTCAGCCTCATGACCAGGCTAGTTCAACCTAATGACTGTAGCGCTTTCACGTGCCTGACTCGTACCTACATTATCTTGAATTATCTATACGTAAATGAGATGTCATGGCTAAGAGATAATAACCATGCCATGACAATAAGAAAAGTTAAGCAGCAAGTAGGTGGCTTAAGCTTTGCTGCCCCACATCAAGCGCTTGTTTGCTGACAGGGCGATTATTCTCAAAACCATCTAAGTGATGATCGACCGCCATGATAACATCAGCGATGCAGGCTAACGTACTGTCTTCGATACGTCGTCCGCCTTCGATACGCTTTTCAATGTAGTTGGCTAGCTGACTCAGCATGCTGGCAGGTGTGGGCAGTTGTAAGAAGCGTACTGCGCCTGCTACTTGACGCATCATCCCAGGAATATTTTGGATATTGAGCATATCGCGCTCAGGCTCCGCCAAATAATCATTGATGGCTTGCTCGGCACTAGCAAT
>Ga0208015_1000036_pt1 | contig 102781 bp, 80 predicted proteins | sample 26BtaG_FD_184101 | JGI IMG/M metagenome (GOLD analysis project Ga0208015, IMG submission 184101) | Marine viral communities from Cariaco Basin, Caribbean Sea - 26B_WHOI_OMZ_CsCl (SPAdes) (version 2) | ecosystem: Environmental > Aquatic > Marine > Oceanic | place: Caribbean Sea: Cariaco Basin... | reverse complement strand
TTGGATAAGTTTGACCCGTATTGCTAGGCAGACAAAGAAAACGGTATATCAGTTAAAACATGGCTTGCTGGATGACTATCTCTGCGAGCAGTTGCGCTCGCCTAGACTGATTGTTGCGTAAGTCCTATCAATGATGTTTACTTGAGAGCTCAGATCATCGACACGTACAGTAAGATCGCTATCATTTGGTAGCTGATCAGCACCTGTGCCAACAGAAGGATCGATACAAGCAGTTAACTCAGCAGTCAACGTATCATCGACCAATGTCTGAATCAGTTTATCGTCAATAGCATTGGCGTTGTTTTGTGTCGGTGCAGTTAGACGATATTTGCCTGTATTATTACCAGTTTCAATTCCTTTAAGAGAGTAGGTATCACCAGTCATTGGCGACTTAACAGTAACCCATACTTGATCAGGTTTATCAGATTGCACATTGCACTGTGCATAACTGGCATCAATATAAACGTTGTCACCGATTTGCGAGTCGGTTTTAGTACCATCGAATTGAGGAGTCGTAAATTTGATTTCAGGTTCGATAATAAGCAGTCTATCGATTGCTTCGACAGCTGCTATTGATGGATCCTCTAGTATGATAGCGCCAATTTTTACGTCAGCAGTATCGCCATCTTTACCATTGGCATCTGACAAAGCCTGTACGATAAGCTGAATACTTTCACTCTGACCAAGCTTGATTTGGGCACTCATGTTATCAAGAATCAGTTGTGTATCACCACTATCGACAATACCGTTTTTATTTAAATCTTGATAAACTTGTAAATTAGATAGAGTAGGCGAAACATTTAGCGTTAGCTCGACAGTCTGATCACTATAGCTAGTATTACTCAGTACGTTAGTCCAACTTACCTGTGTATTAGGCATGACTGTGCGTAAAGCATGCTGAGTTAAGTTAATACCATATTCAGGTAAGGCAGAGGCTTTGACTTGTACTTGGTTTGAAATGCTATTCTGTTTGATAGAATCAACGTCATAAGCTGCATTAGCAATGTTATTGATAGTTTGTACAAGAGTGGTGGGTGCAGCAAATGCCATATTTGATTGCATAAGCAACATTGCAGCCGTCAGCGCAGAGATCTTCGCTGTATGCAACGTAGTACGATTAGACGGTGTCATAATTGATAGAGTCATATGTCGCTTATCCAATAAAACACAAAGGGAGTAATAAGTCTCTAGCTTGAACAATATGTGCACAATTCAAGCTAGAGGGTATATCTATAAGCAGTTATTGCTACTTGTAGATATATTCAAACAATTTAAGAAGTAACTACAACTTATGGTGCAGCCTGAAGCCCAGTGTTCTTGATTTTGACTCTAAAGGTTAATGAAGCACTTTGACTAGGAACCAAAGTAGCGACAGAGCCATAGATAGAGGGAACTGCACCTGAGAACGATGGAGTGCCATCAGTCGCGTTGGTCTCATTAGCTGTACCCACTTTTATTTTGCCACTGCCAGTGACATAGTCGGCACTAGTACTAAACCGAGACTTAGCATCTGATATGGTCAAGCCAGTAATGTTAAAACCTTGACTCACTGGGTTGGTAGTAGTGGCAGAAGTGTTCTTTGCGTCAATACGATAAATAACACATTGACTAGGTTCTGCATTGATAACATTCTTAGTGAAGTCGATATCACCACTATCTATAGTGCCATTACAATTCTTATCAAGCGCTTGGAATTTATCCAAAGTCAAACCTTCAACTCTAGTCGTATCGGTAACGGCGGGTATATCAGCTACGTTAGGAGCGCCATTACCACCGATGGCTGTTAACTTAACGATAGTTGTTTCAGTGGTACCAATAGTTGTAGGCTCGTTTACGTCGCTACTCGAAGTAGAAGCAACTTTATAATTAATAGCTACTTTACCGCCGCCAGGCGCTATACCATTAGTAAGTACGGTACCGTTTATAGTGTAAGTGCTTCCGCCATCTACAGTAGGTGGAAGGGTAAACGTTTGAGAAGCTCCACCCACTGTCGGTGTGTAGACAATTTCGACTGGTCCACCCACAGGAGCAACTTTGTCATTAGTGCCACCATCAGTAATAGTAAAGGTCAACGGGTTAGTAGCAGTGCCCTCTGCATCTTGGCCATTGTTAGTGATAACAGTCTGATGAGTCACTTGACCAGCCGTTCCAGATATAGGGGCAATCTGTCTAGTTGTAACGGTATCCAAAGCGACACTACGGTTAGTAAAACTGATAGCCGTCGTGGTATCTACACCCACGCCACCAGCTCCATCAATTGCAGGTTTTAATCTAGTAACATTATTAGCAGGAACCGTATCAGTACTATCTACAATGTCATAACCATTGGTAGCATTATCAGGAGCTGGTAGAGTCGCATCAAATCTATCGTAAACAGTGGCATTATTAGTTGCAGAGCTATTCGAGCCAGTATAGCTAGCTTTGTTGACGCTTACGGTAAAGGTAATAGTCTCACTTGCGCCCGGCGCTAAAGAAGCAATAGTTTTACTAAGAGTCGTGATATTATTAGCAGTGGTAGTAGTAACACCTGCAGCAGTAGCATTTGCAGCAGTTATAGTCATACCTGCTGGTAGTACATCTCTAACAATGAAGTTGGTAGCGGTATCGCTATAAGTCGTGTTGACGTTAGTAACTTTGATAGAGTATGTAATAGTAGGTGTAGCAGAGTTAAGATCTAGAGTAGTACAGTTGGTATTAGTAGGTCCACAAGTTGCTGACTTCTCGATCTTGAAGACAGGTAATTTTACAAGTGTTTGGTTTTCGTTAGTCAATACGCGGGCTGTACCCTTGTAATTACTGGTTGCTGTCAATGTACCAATACCTACATCACCACCTAGCTGTGCGATAGGTGTAACCGTAGAATAAGTTAGGTTAGCCTTGTAACCTGGTGGTAGTTTAATAGTTTGACCATTGGTCACCGTGCCACTAGCCACCTGACCAATAGCCTGTAATGCTGCAGTTTGCTCGGCTGCCGTAGCATTATTGCCATCTACAGGAACAATAGTAAACGATACAGGTTTATTACCAAATAGATAGTTTTCGCTACCAACTCCTACTGGATTTGTAGCGTTTGGTGTATTGATAGCTGCTACGTTGACAGCGTTTGTATTAATAGTATAAGTATCAGCAACGTTACCAATGTTAGATAAGGTATGATTAAACTCAGTCGTAGTCGTATTATCTGGAACAGCAGGTCGATCCGAGTTGGCGTCAATATTAGTATCATTATCGCTCGTCGCTACTAAACTGAAGTTAGCAGTTTCGCTAATGTTCACTACAACAGGGTTAGATCTTACTTCTGGCTGAAGCACAGTGCCGACACTATAGTTAGCTGTCGCAATGTTAGTGATAGGAATTGCATTTTTACTGACAGCGGTAGCCTCAGCAGCATTAGCACCACTGGAGATACCCATTACGGTGGCAACACCGACGGCAAGCAAACTATAGTTAAAAGTATTTGATTTCATGTAATGCTCCAGAATTAAGATTGAAGATTGAAACGTTAAAAGAGTGAAAGTTTAATGTTTGTTGAACTAATTAACGGTGGTATTGAGAGCAACAGCAGCTGACTTTTTAGCTGGTAGTAACTTAATATTCCAACGCAAAGTGCGGTATTCAGAATATGGAATCTTAACCATCTTGCCATCGACTTTACGCATCAGCGGCATATCAGCATAGTTCTTACCATCAGTGCTGGCTTGTGCGCTTGCAGGCATCGCATCACCAGTAAACGTCATGTTGGCAGGGATAGGTAGGGTTACCATCAAGTCGTTAATATCTTTATTGACAGTATTGGTATAATTCGCTTTATACTGAATCACAGTACCTGCCGGTGCGGTACGTACTGGCGTATAGACTGTTTTACCTTCCGCATTCTTTATGACTTGATTAGCTGTTAGTTCCATTTTTAGGGCGTCTTCAGCATGTGCTATATTTAGTAAAGAGCTAGAAGCTATAGTAGCTAATAGAACATTGCGTAGAATCTTGAAACGTTTCATATAAAATCCTTTCTTATACCGTTACTATCATTGGGATACTGATGCTTTGGGCTACCGTGAAACTGTTTATCATTTGCTATCAGGGTCGTCTATAAAAAGCACACATTCCCCTTTAAGCTATTGTCACGTAACCGATACAAATATTCATTATAAAGACGACAAATGGTAATTCGAGGTAGCTAAACGGTAAAAGGCCCTGTCTAGGTAGACAGGGCCTTTTCTGGTTAGAAAGAAGATTAGTAATACTTTAGAGATGCAAGAAATAATAGCTACTGAGTGTCCATAGTCGTGCCATATTTAGTATTAAAATATAGCGTGGCTTTGGTAGGAGTTGATCCAGTAGGTTTGTTTAAGTTAAACAGCTCAGAGGTAATAGTACCTGTCGGTAGAGTTGTGCCAGTATAGAGAGAAGTAGGATCTCCTTTAGGAACTGGCAAAGCGAAAACAGAGGTTACCAAGTTGGTTTGCGACTTTACCTGTAATTGATCGTTGATTTGAATATCTTTCAAATCAACATGACCTCGGTTATAAGCTTCAATTCTATAAGCAATACACTTTCCGGGTTCTATGTCTTTTATTTCTGCAGTACTAAATGCAGGGGTTTGAGAAGGTGTACTAGTAGTACCGTTAAAGTTTGTATTGATATTACAATTATGGACATATTGCGATTTAATAAGCACTAAAGAGGCGTTATTCGCTTTCACCTCACCAAAGTCTAAGTTGTTATATATGTATGTGCCATTACTAAGTGATACTTCTCTGGTATTAGCAGTGGTATCTACACTATAATCCCATGAGGTTGGCTCGGTTTCCACTAAGCAGGCTCTGGTTGGCAATGCATCTGGTTGAACAGTAAAGCTGTATTTACCTGAACTTGATACTGTTTGTGGATTAGCTGAGCTTGTAACAACTTTAGTGCCGTCACAGTTTGTTAAAGTAACTTGTAATGCACTGTCAAATATTCCAGACTCGTTACTATCTAAGATGCCATTAAAGTAAGCACTATTTGCAGTAAAGGTGTTAGTAATATTCTGTTTAGTAGAGTCTGCAGCAGTAATACCGCCATTATCGTTAAAGACAGTGCCTGAGAAGACATAGTTAGGGCTGCCGTTTGTGATTGTACACGTCCAGTTGTCTCCGTAAGTTAGCTTAAGGTTTTTTGGGTCTAAAGTGCTAACGGATGTACCATCTGATTTTCTACAAGCATATAAGGCAGTATAATTTGCTAAATTTGTCGATCCTGAGACTGCTTCTGTCAATGTATAGGTCTTGGTAGGATTAACTTTGAAAGTTCCTGTAGTACCTGTACCAGTCGTGACAGTGTTATTCGATCCCGTTGTAGTAACAGAAGTAATGCCACTCGTAACGACCGAATTATCTGCATTGTCTTTGATTTGGACAGTAAATTGATCGTTATTCGTTTTACGAGAAGTTGAAAGCGCTTTTGTATATGTTAGACGCGGCTGCGGTTGATAGCAGTAGCCATCAAACACAATATTAATTAGTTGGTCACCTGGGTTGCCGATACTATTAAAGTCATAATATTCTAAATTAGGATTATTGCCGTAAGTTACATCTACTCTGACTATAGGTTGATCAAAAGCTACCGACACTTTGCATTTTTCGTCTATTGAGTCTGTGCTACATAGAACGTCAGAAGTTGTGGTCGTTTGGCGATAAGGTGCCGTAGTCGTCATTCCGGCACCGCTATATTTTCGAATTGGAGTTACCGGTGCACCTGCGCTGGTGAAGCCTGTTATTGTCACTTGGTCAGAAAACTCAAAATATCTAACACCTAAATTACTACTACCTGTTCCTGTCGCTACGTAGTTCACATCTATGTCATAGATACTTAAGCTGACATTATCAAGTGCTTGTGATTGCTTACTAAAATTATTTGTAAAAGTATACGAAACCGTACGAGTAGATTCCTTGGTAGCAAAGTCCTGAAAAAATTCAAACGATTGGAGGTTGCCCGCTAGCGTTTTAGGACTATAAAAGTTGGAACCTCCGGAATCCAGAGTGCCAGTAGTACTAAGGCTATTAGATGCAATGACGTAGTTTTCACCTTTAAATCCATTTAAAAGTTGGTTTACACCAAGAATAGGTGGTGATGCTGTCGATCCTAAGTTGCTGTAATCAACGCTTGAAAACTCATCAGAAATGTATCCAGCAGGACATGTTGTTATCGCTGCAAAAGCTAAATAATTAGGTAGCAGTATTAATAAGGATGGTAGAGCTATCCAACGCGTTACTCTTGACTTTAGAGTCGATGGTATAATATACGGGTTCATAATAGCTCCGAGAACAAGGATAGAATATACATATAATCTTATAATAAGAATAATACTTAAATCACAATTAATATACACAAATGAGACGAATGTCTATTTATAGGGTACGAGTAACAAGAAGTGTATTTTCGATTAGTGTATTTATTAATTAAAAAAGCAGATATCTACCGCTATGGACAGCAAATTTCATCTACCTATTACTAAAATATTGGTATCAACGGAATAATGGTTAATAATATTTACCTAACAACTAATCATTATTTATTTAAAAAATACTTGTTATTCCATCATTTCTCTACAGCCATAAACAACTTAGCCGTAAAGGCTTATAATGGAATGTCATAGTCAAATAATGATTAAACGAATAGCTATAGCATTATGACGGTTTGGCAGATGTGTTGATTTGATGCATTTGTCGATATGAGTAATACTATTTTTATAATCAAGCTGTATATCATCGCACAAAACAATGGAATGCTTGGACGTAGCAAGGATGTCATAAGTAAACCAATCTCTCATCATGCATTTTTCAATGAAGCCCTGCCATTAGGTAGGTATGACTGATATAAAAGGATTAACAAGAATGAATTATTATAAGGATGCTGATAGCACCGAAACTCAGGAATGGCTGGCTGCCTTTGAATCTGTGGTTAAACACGCAGACAAGGACCGTGCTCAGTTTCTCCTAAAAGCCTTATACAATATGGCGGTTCAAGAAGGACTGCCGTTCAATAGACTAGACACCGCGTACGTCAATAGTATCGCTGTTGAAGATGAGCCAATGTACCCAGGCGATCTAGGCATGGAGCGTAAGATACGTGCTTTGATTCGTTATAATGCACTTGCCATGGTCATGCGTGCCAATAAAAATGATGACGATTTGGGTGGTCATTTAGCGACATTTGCCTCTAGTGCAACGCTTTATGAAACAGGTTTTAACCATTTTTTCCGCGCCGCTAGCGCTCACTTCGGTGGTGACATGATCTATTATCAAGGTCACTCAGCGCCAGGTATCTATGCCCGTTCTTATTTAGAAGGTCGTTTGACCGAAGATCAACTTGATAACTTCCGCCGTGAAGTCGGTGGCAAAGGTCTATCAAGCTATCCGCATCCATACCTAATGCCTGATTATTGGCAGTTCCCAACGGTATCAATGGGACTTGGCCCAATCATGTCTATCTATCACGCCCATGTACATCGTTATATGGAAAACCGTGGCTTGCTAGAAAAAGAAGGTCGTAAGATTTGGACATTCTTAGGTGATGGTGAAACGGATGAGCCAGAAAGCCTAGGTGCCATTTCTCTTGCTGGTCGTGAGAAGCTGGACAACCTAATATGGGTAGTTAACTGTAACTTGCAGCGTCTTGATGGTCCAGTCCGTGGTAACGGTAAAATCATTCAGGAACTAGAGTCAGTATTCCGCGGCGCAGGCTGGCGAGTCATCAAAGTTATTTGGGGCGGCAACTGGGATTCATTACTTGGTAAAGATCATACAGGCGTGCTTAAACAACGTATGGAAGAAGTGGTGGATGGTGAGTATCAGCTATATGAAGCTCGTACGCCTGAATTTACCCGTAAAGAATTCTTTGGTAAATATCCAGAGTTAGAAGAAATGGCAGATGCGTTGACTGACGAAGAAATTTCACGTCTGAACCGCGGTGGCCATGATCCAGTTAAAGTTTATGCTGCCTTTAGCGAAGCTATGAAAACCAAAGGCCAACCAACAGTTATTTTGGTTAAAACTGTTAAAGGTTATGGCTTGTCTGCCCAAACGCAAGCAGTCAACAAATCGCATCAGGTCAAAAAGCTTGATCAAGAAGCGTTGATGTATTTCCGCGATCGTTTTGATTTACCATTTACTGATGAGCAGTTAGAGACTCTACCATTCTACCGCCCTGAAGAAGGTTCGGCGGAGATGAAGTATCTAAAAGGTCGTCGTGAGTCGTTAGGTGGTCATCTGCCAAACCGCCGTAGTGGTCATATTCCACTAAATATCCCTGAACTATCGATGTTCGATCGGGTATTAAAAGGCAGCAATGGTAAAGAGCAATCTACAACGATGGTATTTGTGCGCTTGCTATCTGCGATGCTTAAAAACAAAGACATCCAAGATCGCGTCGTACCAATTGTACCTGACGAAGCGCGTACGTTTGGTCTAGAAGGTATGTTCCGTCAATTGGGTATTTACTCGGCTGTTGGCCAAAAATATACGCCAGAAGACAGTGAAGCATTGATGGGCTACAAAGAAGCCATCGATGGTCACATGTTAGAAGAAGGTATCAACGAAGCAGGCGCAATGAGTACTTGGATTGCATTGGCAACCAGTTATTCTGTGAACGCGCTACCTATGATTCCGATGTATATCTATTATTCAATGTTTGGTTTCCAACGTGTGGGTGATTTGGCTTGGGCGGCAGGTGATTGTCAAGCACAAGGCTTCTTATTAGGCGCAACTGCTGGTCGTACGACACTTAATGGCGAAGGCTTACAGCATCAAGATGGTCATTCACAAATTCTGTTCAATGTCGTGCCAAACTGTGTTAGCTATGATCCTTGCTTTGGTTATGAGCTAGCCGTTGTCATGCATGACGGTCTACGCCGTATGTATGGTGAAGGCGAGCGCGTTTACTATTACTTGACGTTGATGAACGAAAACTACGAGCAACCTGCTATGCCAGAAGGAAGCGAGGAAGGTATCAAACGTGGTATGTACTTACTTGAAGACAATGGCTCAACACAAGTGCAACTACTAGGTTCTGGCGTTATCTTGCGTGAAGTACAGAAGGCATCACAGATACTAAAAGACGAGTTCAATATTACGTCTAACGTTTGGAGTGTAACCAGTTTTAATGAGCTGACTCGTGACGGTATGGTTTGTGATGACTACAATCGTCTACATCCAATGGACGAAGAGAAAGTGCCTTGGGTTACTGAGCAATTAGCACCGCACGAAGGTATCGTGGTTGCAGCGACAGATTATATGCGTAACTACTCAGAGCAGATTCGTGCTTGGTTACCAGACAACCGTCCTTACACGACTCTAGGTACCGATGGCTATGGCCGTTCTGATACGCGCGAAAACCTACGTAGTTTCTTTAACGTTGATGCTGCGCATATCGTTGTGGCAACGCTTAAACGTCTAGCCGATGAAGGCGAAGTTGAGATGCGTTTGGTTAAAGATGCGATTTCAAGCTTAGGTATTGATGTGGATCATCCACCTGCATGGCAACAGCAGTCTTACTATGACCAGTCTCCAGATGCACCAGCACCGGGTAACGTAAATCCAAATCCTGTACCTGAATTTATTGCTGAAGACGATGATGAAATCAGTAATGAAGGCCGTGCTGAAGATCAAGCAGATGCAAATGTACTTGATGATAAAGATGTCAAATAATAATAACCATAAGACGAGGAAATAAATCATGGACATTAAAGCCCCCGATTTAGGTGTGGATAGCGCCGAAGTCAGCGAGATTATGGTAGAAATCGGTGATGTCATCGAAAAAGATGACAACATTGTGTTATTAGAATCTGACAAAGCCTCAGTTGAAGTCCCAAGCTCTGCTGCTGGTAAAGTGACTAAGATTAGCGTTGCTATCGGTGATCAAGTTAGCGAAGGTATGGTGTTAATTGAGCTTGAAAGCGCAGATGATAGCGCAGAAAGCAATGATGATAATGCTGCTGCTGAAGAGCAAGAAGCGAACAGCCCAGACGATGTTAAACCAGAATCAAAACCTGAACCTGCTGCAACTGAATCAAAGCAATCAGAGTCTGCTGCCAAGCCAGCCGCTAATGCTGGTAAAGCAACTACTCATGCATTACCTGACTTAGGTGTTGATGAGGCACAAGTTTCTGAAATCATGGTGAGCGTTGGTGATACTGTTAGCGCTGAGCAGTCGATTTTGCTAATCGAATCAGATAAAGCTTCAGTTGAAGTGCCAGCGCCAGTTGCCGGTAAGATTGAAAAAATCTTGGTCGAAGCAGGGGATATGGTTGCTAATGGTCAGGACTTTATCGTTATTATGGCGAGTGGTACAGATGATGCTAGTGATAGTGAATCTAAATCTCCTAAGCCACAAGAGTCAGCACCCGCCAACACAGAAGATAAACCAGCTGCTAAAACCACTGGTGAGCCAAAACAAGCTGCCAAACCGACCAATACTGATACAGCTGCTAGCAAAACAGAGGGTAAATTAACTGAAGCACAGGTCAATGAAAAACTGGTTGATGTGTATGCAGGTCCTGCCGTTCGCAAATTAGCGCGTCAGTTAGGTGTGGATATCACACAAGTGAATGGTTCAGCTCTAAACGATCGCATTCTAAAAGAAGACTTGTTTGCACATGTTAAAAACAGTCTAACCAAGCAGAAAGCGGCACCTGTGAGCAGCAATCCTGTTAGCTCAGGTCTACCGAAACTGCCTGACATGAGTAATGCTGAGATTTGGGGTGAGACAGAAACACAAGACCTCAGCCGCTTGCAGAAAGTCTCGATACCACAGCTCAACTACAATACTTTGCTGCCGCAAGTAACGCAGTTTGATCTGTCTGATATCACTGAGACTGAAAAGCTACGCGGTGAGCTAAAAGGTGGGATGAAAGCTGAAGGTATTGGCTTTACTATCTTGGCATTCGTGGTTAAAGCAACTGCTTACGCGTTGACCCAGCACCCACGATTCAACAGTCATTTGAGCGATGACAATACTCAGGTCATATTGCGCAAAAGTGTCAATATGGGTATCGCAGTGGCAACAGATGATGGTCTTATCGTACCGGTTATCAAAAACGTACAAGATAAAGGCCTGAAGCAAATCGCGATTGAGATTGGCGAGCTTGCAGTAAAAGCTCGTGACAAGAAGCTCAGCACCAAAGATTTGCAAGGGGCAAGCTTTACCATATCGAGCCAAGGTAACTTGGGTGGTACGGCATTTACGCCACTAGTCAACTGGCCACAAGTTGGGATTTTAGGTGTGTCTGAGGCAAGTATGCAGCCACGTTGGGATGCTAAAAAACAAAGCTTTGAGCCACGTTTGATGCTGCCACTGTCTTTGTCTTATGACCACCGTGTGATTAATGGCGCAGACGCTGCTGTATTTACTCGTTATATCGCAACGCTATTGGCAGATCCACGTCGTATCTTGATCTAAAGCTAGCTAGCAATTAGAAAAGACTGCCTACGGGTGGTCTTTTTTTATGGAGATTATTTGTTCTTACAGGTTATTAGCTATTTTTATAAGTAATTGCCTAGTAGTTAGAGTAGAAAAACGGTAGTAGCCGTAATTAATAAGCACAAAAAAGCCAGCTATTAAGCTGGCTCTTATTACGCATGGTATCTTTACTAATTTAGAACTGTTTAACGAATGCTACGCCATATACCCAAGGACTAATGTCAATTTCGCCAATATCATCACCGTTTAGGCTTGCATCTGTTTTAATGTCCATATAACGGGCATCAATACGGAAAGATTCGGTAGGAGCAAAAGGAATATCAATACCAACATGACCAGCTACACCAACGCTATCATCAAGTTCTAAATCATAGTCACCAGCGAGAGGAATATAAACCTTTTCTTCAAAGAAAGTAGTGTAGTTCACACCAACACCAACAAAAGGCTTCACATTCATAGGCAGATCATAGCCATCGAAGTGATACTGTACAGATAGAGTAGGTGGTAGATGCTGTGTTTTCGCATCAATAGTAGTGTCACCAGCTTTTAGGGTAATGTCATGATGGAACGGAATAGCAGCTAGTAACTCAACACCAACGTTGTTAGCGATAAAGTACTCACCACTGATAGTTGGACGTACATCGCCATCAACATCAACTTCAAAGTTGCCTAAGCCAGTAGATACTGTACCGTTGTCACTTTTAGGATCAACATAATGTGCGCCAGCAGCAACAGACCAAGTACCAGCAGGGACTGCAAAAGCAGTTGTCATTGTAAGTGCAGTAGCAGTTGCTAAAACTAGGGATTGTAGTTTCATCATTTCATTCCTTAACGTAATAAAAAATTATCAGCAGTTTGCTAATGAGGGATGGCATTAGCTACTGATACATAATGTTATGATTAAAGTTTAATCTGTAACATTTAATGTCTATTATAATACGAAAATCATTATTACTGGTAAGGTTTTGAATGTAAATTAGCAATGTTTCTGCAATAAATTACATTTACGTGTAATTCAATTGTCTACAGTCTATAATTAAACACAACAAAAGCTGCTTTTTAAGTAAGTGTCATTGACGTAAGTCGGTATCTCTTATTTACGATTCAACAAGAGGTGCAATATATTATGCTTGGCTATTGCAGTAACTCCCCTCTACGCTGTACGAATGCGCGTACGATGAAAATACTGAGTCAGGTAGACTCTTGTTGTCCTGAATGTCACTTGTTTTTGATACCTGCGCAAGATATTAGCCAACAGCTTCGCGCTGACGAACAGTTCTTAAGGTTCTCTATTCTACTAATTGTGTTTATACTGCTGGTATCGGTCTATATTTATTATCTGCATTTTGTATAGCCGATAGTCATGGCTAATAATGGATAGGTCAGTACTGAAATGAAGTGCTTCTGATAAAAGTCACGGATGATTGCTGCAAATATATCCTATGTCCTGTGATGAAAGTTTGGTTTTTATGGTTTGACCGTTGTTTTATTCTACTAATATCAAATCGGTATTTCACCGCATAGGGCTGGCATGTTATTCCAATCTATACGGCGCTTGCGTCATTTTGTTTATGATATTTTACAAAATGAAGAGCACGACACGTTATTTAGCCGTTACGTCGATTACTTTCTCATATTTTTGATCATGACTAACGTAGCCGCTGTGATAGCGGAGTCTGTCGATCAATGGTATTACCCTTATCAAGATTACTTCACCTTATTTGAAAACTTTTCTATCGTTGTTTTTTCTGTTGAGTACTTATTGCGTTTGTGGAGTGTCGCTGAAGCCAAGCCTGACAATACGACGTGGAAACAGCGTTGGGATTGGATTAGAAGCCCATCCGCATTGATTGATTTAGTAGCCATCGTGCCAGCATTTTTGAATTTCTTTGTCAATATTGACTTGCGTTTCTTACGCATTTTACGCTTGTTTCGAATCCTAAAATTGACTCGTTATTTTGCTTCCATGCGTATTTTGCTAGTCGTGATTAGTAAAGAGAGAGGCTCATTTCAGGCTGTTATCTTTATTCTTATTATTATGATTGTGACTGCCTCTAGCGGTATTTATCTGGTGGAGAATCACGCACAGCCAGACGAGTTTGAGTCCATACCTAAAGCGATGTGGTGGGCTGTGGTGACACTGACAACCGTAGGCTATGGAGATGTCACGCCAATTACTAATGCGGGCAAAATATTGGGTGCCGTCATTACGATATTGGGCGTTGGTCTCGCCGCACTGCCAGCTGGTATTCTAGCGACAGGATTGGCAAATGAATTGGCTCAGCGCCGTGAAGAGCTTGAACAACATTTTCGTGAGCAGTTAATTGATAGCGATTTTGATTTGGTGCAGAATCAAATGATGATTGATAAAATTCGTCGAGAGCTGGGTTTAGATAAAGAACAGGCACAAAATATCGTCTTACAGGTACTGCGAGAGCAAGAGCTTGAACGGCGTGAAAAAGAAGTTGAAACGCGCCAAAAAAACTTCTGTCCGCATTGCGGTGAAGTTTTATAGGCAAGTGTGAGATGTTTTAGAATAGATAGGTTTTTAGCAGTTAATTACAGTCAATGCTTTGCTTATAAAAAGAGGTCTTGTGCTATGCGAGCACAAGACCTCTTTTATATTCGATGACTAGTTGCTCTTATATCCCCTGAGGAATGGGCAGTGCACGTGCTAACTCATGAGCCACTTCTTGTGCTGCATCTGCTAGATCTTCTGCAGTGAGTGGTAAGTTTTGCAATGTTAAATGCCAGTCGTCAACAGATCGACGCAAATGCGCTACCCATAGCGTGGTGCAGTCGCGTGGGAGCTGCTTAAGGTTGACTTCAAAACAACGGTTTCCTTCATCGTCACTCAGATGAATTTCGCCTTTTTTCACCCTAGAAAACGAATGGCCATGGTATGAGTTGGCAATTAAACCAATATGAGTAATATGAGCGGGAATTTTTTCGAGCTCCAATCTGATTTGCTCTTGATCAAGTGGGGCAAGATACATGGCTTGTTCACCGCGATCCTTACCATTTAAGCTGTCACCTTGATGCTTGACCGACTCAGCTTTATCTCGTAATTGCTTAAACCAAACGATGTCACTGATGACGCAATTATCATCGTACAACACGCAAGCTAAATCAATATCCATCGCGCTTTGATTTTTCTTAAAGCGCTTAAACATGCCTTTTGGCTCAATTTTGGTAAATTCATAATTGAGCGCAAAGAACAAAGTCCCTGCGTCTAGTCCCAGTCCGCGTAAACTATCTGACAACAGTGGTGATGGGGCAGTGGTCGACATAACTTTCCTTTTTTATTCTTAGTTTCTAACCGTTATCTAGATTTAGTGACTGCTTACTTGAGTAATGGTAATTTGCGCAAGCTTAATACCAGTGATATCACTCACTGATTGCTGTCGAAGACTTATCTAATACCGCTTGATAGAGCAGCTCAGGCTTAGCATCTAATAACCCACTACCAAATCCTCGTAGCCACCAGACCAGCTGTGAGGTTAAATTAACAGTAGCCTTTACAGTAAGGGTGTTATCCTCATTTAGCATCACGGTTTGATCGTCATTAAGCTTACTTTCAGTCAGACTTTTACCTGCTTGCCTAGTGAACCTAAGCTCAACAGCGGTATTCTTGCCACGCTCGTCCAATTCGCCAAACAGTGGGTGGCTAAAGCCCATGCTACCTTCATCTAAGTACGTATCAAGTTGAAAATTCTCCGGTGTTTTTGCAGCGGTTTCGAGAATTTCAACACTATCAAAACGATGTAAGGCAAAGGTGCGAATGGTGGCTTCTGGATCGTCGGTACGAGTTGCCAGTAGATAGATAATCACGCCACGCTGGATAATTGCGATTGGATTTAGGATGTATTCGCTGGCTTGTAATTTGTTGCTACGAGTATAACAAGCATGAATCTGCAACTGATAAAATAGCGCGTGGTAAATATTGTCTTTACTATCCAAATCTATATCTGGTGCAATAAGCGGCTGGGTGGCAGGCTCGATACGCACTCTGTCTATCCAAGAGTGGGTCACTTTGCTGTTTTTGAGCTGTCGCCGTGCTAAGTCAAACCAAGGAAATAATTCATCTAAAATAACAGGTGGCAGTAACTGGGTCAGATTGGCCTCGACCATATTAAAGGCAACCGCTTGTGATAAGTTCATATGCGGCAAACTTTGCAATGGAGCGTCTTCTTTCCAGCGCCATCCTTGAGGATTGGCATTGTTTTTTTCGATAGGGAAGCGTTTGGCAAGGGCATTCAAATCGCGTTGGACAGTACGTAGACTGATATCAAAGCCTGCCATCATCAGCTGCTCATAAATATGCGTGGTACCTACCCAGCGATTGCGCTGCAGCTGTGATAGTACCTGCCATTGCCGAGCAGTCGTTGCCGCACCATGTCGATTGTCATTAATATTGGCGACATTGGCCTCTTTTGAGGTGCCAGTGTCTACAGCTGCAAGCGCACCTGCCGGCTCACTAGGATTGGACTGAGCTTGGATGTTATCAGCATCAGTAGGATGTACAGTCATTAAGAGATACCCTTTATGAAGTTACAAGTCGGTTTCTGGCACGATATTGCTCGGTCAGGAACCGTTAATCATCGCAGAAAAGCAGCGTAGCGTCTAGCGACGTTCATGCATGCGTATGTTTATTTGAAGGTTGCTATTCGATGGTTACTGCTCGATCTAGCCATAGACATAACAATGAATCTGGTCGAACAGCAATGTGTGTGTATCGGTAATACAGTTTAAATTTTAATTATTATTCCCGTCGATAGCTGTTGTCTCAGTATCGTTTAGGGCGTCATCAATAGGCTCAGCATCGCTTTGCTTGCTACTTTCTTCGCTGTTTTTCTCATTAATTCTCTCACCTTTACGCTTTTCTTTTATTCTCTTATCTTCTTTCTTTTGACGTTTTTCTTTACGCTTTTTCTTCGCTTTCTTTTTGGACTTTTCATCATCGATGTCATCAGTGCTTTCCTGGTTTTCATCCCACAGCATCAGACGACTTAATACTTTGCCAAATAAAGTATCTTTACGATAACGGCCTTTTTTATTCATGGTGTCGATGGGCAAACCAGTCATCAGCGTTAGGGCCTCACTTAGAGTATAGACGCCATAGATATGAAATTTGCCTCTATTTACTGCATCGATGATATCGTCACGTAGCATCAGTTGTTTGACATTAGCCATCGGAATAACGACGCCTTGATCGCCTGTCAGCTCTTGCTCGCGGCAAGCGTCAAAGAAACCTGCGATTTTAGCATTGATGCCACCAACTGCCTGTACTTCGCCTAGCTGGTTCATAGATCCAGTAATCGCGAGAGACTGATTGATGGGAACGTTTGCTAACGCGGATAGCAATGCACAGCCTTCGCTAACAGTAGCACTATCGCCATCGATTTGCGCGTAGCTTTGCTCGAATGCCAGTGAGGCACTAAAGTTCAGTGCATGATGTTGACTAAACAGCGCTCGCAAATAGCTGGTCATAATCAGCATGCCTTTAGCGTGTAAACTACCGCCCAAGTCTACATCACGCTCAATATCAAGAATTTCACCTGTGCCAATATTGGGCTGAATGACCGCAGTAAGCCGTGCTGGCATGCCAAACTCACTATCGGCATAACTGACCACAGTCAAAGCATTAACTTGTCCAATAGCATCGCCTTGCGTTTGGATCAACTGCTGGCCGTTTTTCAGCTCATCCCAGTACAGATCGCGCAAATATCCTGAACGCTCATCCATGTCATCGATTGCTTGAGTGACATGATCTGCCGTCACCATAGTCTCATTATTTAAGCGAGCATGACGGTTTGATTCATGCAATAGTTTAATCAATAAGTCGCTGTGTAGGCTTAAGCGATCTTGTTCTTCAGCTTGCAGGCTTAAGTGCTCAAGTAGTGTGGCTTGCGCACTGCTATCAAACGGATAAAGGTCAGCATAGTCGATGATATCGGCCATTTTTGCGACCAATGCCAATTCATGTTCAATGGTACGAGGCACATCATCATGAAAGTCAGCGCGGACTTTAAATACTGCATCAAATTCAGGCTCAAGCTCTAGCAGCTCATAATATAAATCTGCTTCACCTAATAAGATAACTTTGATATCTAAATCAATAGGCGCTGGTGAGAGAGACAAGCTACCGGTTAGCGTCAGCATTTGCTCTAGACTAGACAGTTTGATTTTTCGTGATTGTAATGCGCGCTTCAAGCCTTGCCATGCATAAGGATGCTCAAGTACGTGGCTGGCTTCTAACAGTAAATAGCCACCATTAGCGCGATGTAGAGCACCTGCACGAATCATACTCACATCAGTGGTTACTGTGCCTAATTGGGTGATTTGCTCGACATGCCCTAACAAATTGAGATGGGTTGGCAAATCCTCAAAGACCACAGGTGCGCCACTGTCAGGTGTATGACTGACAATAACATTGACCGCATAACGACTGGGCGTCGTAGCCAACACTGCCGTCACAAACTCTTCATCATCGCCATTAACGATACGCTCTACGTGAGTGACCATGTCATCAAATACAGCCTTGAGATATGCCACGACAAGTGGATGAGTCGCAAACTGTTCATAAATAGGCGTAAATAATGGCTGTAAAGCACGTCGGGCAATACTACGATGTAACGACTCTATCTCATCGTTGGCTTCGTCTTCTAGTTGCTCTAAAGCGATAGTCAATTGACTCAGACGCTTTTGCATATGGTTCTTTTGTACAAAGTTATTCAGCTCAGCTTCATACTCATTATTGCCATATGTAGAATCTTTATTTTCTTTACTTTCAGTGTTTTCATCGCTCAAAATGTTAACTTTTTCGCTATCATCGAGCTTTTCTGAATTTTTTTGATTGTTAGGTGTTTTTATTTGCTTGTCATCATCGCTGTTGCTTTCTGTAGGCAGCTGACTAGGATGAACAAATACGGCTTTATTATCAAACGAGCGAAACGTCAATGCTAGGTCATATTGCTTGCCTTCAGCATTAAGCGCGTCATAAGCATGACTTTCTTTTTGATGAGTACTGTTTTTAATGGCTTCGATTTTGCTCTGGTATTGATCACTACGAAAGCGTTGGCTCAAACGCTTTTTTGCTTGCTGCCATAAGTTATTAACTTGCTGCTGTAATAGCGAGGCTTGACCAGCTGGTAGACGCAGCGCCAATGGTGTGCGTGGGTCGGTAAAGTTATGCACGTATACCCAATCATCTGGCGTCGGTGCGTCGGCGGCAATACGCGTTAACAGACGACTAATGACAGTACGTTTGCCCAAACCGTTCTCACCAGCGGCAAACACATGGTAGCCGCTGGCTTTAATATCCAGCGCTGTATGCAATGCTTTAAGCGCGCGTTGTTGACCGAAGCCCACATCTAAGTCGGGCGCAGTACGTGTGTCTGTAGGCAACTCATCAGGGTCGCTATAGCGTTTTAATTGCTCAGCGGAAATGCGACAATTTTGCTGAACTTCTATGAAGATAGGGTTTGGGGTATCAGGTGCTGTTTGCTTAGTGTTTTTTGTATCGGTAGCAGGTACTACCATATTGTTAGCGTCTTTTGATACTTGCGATATAGGGGTGTAGGGTTGTTCTGTCATAGGCGTTTGAAAAATCATCTTAAAAAGTATTAAAGGAATATGAGAAGTGATTGGTTTTATCTGTTCAGGCGTATTCTGAGTTTTTTATAATCAATCATGACATCTTACAAGATATAGTCACCTATTAGCGAAGTCATTAAGCGCAGTTTTGTATCATATTTAGACAAATGCTTGAGCGTAAACAGTAAAAAACGAATGACTTAATCAACGAATTGGAGGCAATCAAAGCAGAATAACGCCTCATGATAAGCGTAGATAGTATAAGATGTCCCACATTGGCGCAATCTGCAACTATTCAATGGGCAGACTGCATGATAAAATAAACGGTTCACAAGTCAAAACTGGATAACTCGTTGTATGTCAGCTTCCGCTAAAAACTCTTCATCGTCTGCTAGTGTGGGTAATATCAATATTGATCCGACTGGTTTCGTAAAGCTTGGTGCGCAACTGCCAAAGCTGGCTAATATCTTGGCGCAGGCGATAAATGAGCTGGGTCTGCCGTTAAGTGAAACGCAGCAGCGCACGTTATTATTGTACTTAGACCAGCTTTTACTATGGAATAAAGCGTATAATCTGACCGCGATCACTGATCCAGAAGAAGCGCTGATCAAGCATGTGATAGATTGCCTGTCTATTATAACGCATTTACCCACCGGATCGTTGCTAGATATCGGCACGGGAGCAGGGTTGCCGGCAGTTATTATTGCCATTTGTCAGCCTGAGCGCCAGTGTACTGCGCTTGATAGCAATCAGAAGAAAATCCGCTTTATTAAGCAAATCAGCAGCGAGCTTGGTTTGAGTAATATGCAGCCGATCGCATCGCGTATTGAAGCGCATGAAGCAAGTTATGCTGTGGTGACATCACGAGCGTTTGCCAGTTTGATAGATTTTGTAGAAGTAGCGCAGCCAAGATTGGCAGATGGCGGCTTCTTATGTGCTATGAAAGGTAAAGTCCCGAGTGAGGAAGAGCTGCAAGCACTCGATAGTGATTGGCATATCAAAACCATCAAGCTGACGGTGCCACGTTTGCACGACAGTCGTCATTTAATTGAAATGTCTGCCAAAGATAGTTGAACCATAAATACTTCACAGTCATGAAACAGTTGCTGTTTTTTGTGAAACACAGTTTACGTCTGTATCTAAATGACATAGTATTTAAAAGCATTTAAAATGCTCGAACGCAAACTGAGCATTTTAGACCATAAATTGCTTATTTTTAAATACTGAGCGAGTGTCGCTGTACAAGATTGAATAAAAAAATAATTGTACCAACCGAGTCAAAAGTAATAGACCCTAATAAAATTGAGTGAGTGTATGGAAATCATAGCAATTGCGAATCAAAAAGGCGGTGTGGGTAAAACCACAACGGCAGTAAATTTGACCGCCAGCTTGGCTGCTAAACGCAAGCATGTACTGCTGATTGACTTAGACCCACAAGGTAATGCGACCAGTGGCACAGGCGTTGATAAAAACGAGTTAGATCTTACCATAGCGGACGTTTTGCTAGATGGTGTCGCTTTGTCTGAAGCAATTGTTACCAGTCCTGCTGGGTTCGATGTCATCGGTGCCAATCGCGATTTGGCTGGTATGGACATTACCTTAATGAGTAAGACAGATAGTCATGAGCTGTTCAAAACTGCTATGGCTGAATTGGTTAACGATCAGGTATCCACGCAAAAACAGCCATACGATTATGTGATTATCGATTGTGCGCCTAGTTTGAATCTACTGACGATTAATGCGTTGGTGGCTACAGATAGTGTGATTATCCCTATGCAGTGTGAGTACTATGCACTAGAAGGGTTGGCTGACTTATCACAAACCATTGAACGTTTAACAGAGTTGAACCCTAAGCTATATATTCGCGGTGTGGTTAGAACGCTATTTGATGCGCGTAACATGCTTGCCCGTGATGTCTCTACTGAGCTAGAAGCGCATTTTGGCGATATCATGTACAAAACCCATATTCCAAGAAATATTCGCTTGGCAGAAGCCCCTGCGCACGGCTTACCAGTTATTGCGTATGAGAGATGGTCAAAAGGCGCACGCGCGTATCAAAAGCTGGCCGCTGAAGTGATGAAACAAAGCAACTAGTTTTTATCTAAAGTCTCTCACAAAGAATTTTTAGATAAAAAGCGTCACTGAGCAAGACAGTAAACAAATAGCATAAGTATAGAACACTTAACATTGTATTTAGTAAGCCGCATCAGTAATCAATTGGCTTTTATTTTAGCGTTAGAGGATAGGTAATCATGGCGAAGAAAAGAGGGTTGGCTGCTAATCGGGGCTTAGATGCCTTATTAGGGTCAATCAAAAAAGAAAAGCAAATTACCGCCTCTGCCTTGCAAGATGACATGGTGGCGCGAGAAAATGCTGCGCCAGATACTAATGTGCCTGTAGATATTAATGTGCCTGTAGATACTGTGTCCACAGATATAGCGCCTGATATCACTTCGACAAAAGCCAGTAAAAAATCATCTGCGAAGACTACTGATAATGATGCTGCTAGTGAGAGTAGTACTCGCGCGCCACGTTCATCTCGTGCTACCAGCAAGGCGTCGCTCAACAAATCGCGTGGCAATAGTGCAGATACGAGCGCAACCGAAGACCAGATTAGCCTTGTACAAATCGATGTCACACGCTTGCAAGCAGGTAAGTATCAGCCTCGTCGTGATATGAGTGAGACAGCACTTGCAGAATTGGCGTCTTCTATTGATCAGCATGGCGTGATGCAGCCTATCGTTATCCGTCCACTGTTGGCAAATGAGGATAAGAGTGAAGCATTTGTCACTCACGAAATTATCGCTGGTGAACGCCGCTGGCGCGCTGCAAAAATGGCAGGAAAAGCGGTCATCCCCGCGATTGAGCGCGCCTTATCTGATGAGTTGGCAATTGCATTAGCACTGATTGAAAACATCCAGCGTGAAGACTTATCAGTGATTGAGCAGGCAGCAGCATTGCAGCGTTTTCATACCGAATTTGGTATGAGTCATGCCATGATCGCTGAAGTCGTTGGCAAGGCGCGTACAACAGTATCGAATCTACTTCGTTTAAATCAGCTGCATGATACAGTAAAAGACCATTTGGCCAACAGTGCGCTAGATATGGGTCATGCTCGTACACTTTTAGCATTGTCCTCTGAACAGCAACCTATCATCGCGCAAAAGATTATCGATGGTGGTATGACCGTGCGAGAAGCTGAAAAATTGGTCAAATCAATCTTGCAGCCAGCACCCAAGATAAACCGTGCTGAACAAGCACAATCTCGTGATGCAGAGCGTTTGACCCAAAGATTGACAGACATGCTTGGTGCTGAAGTCAAACTCAAACATAAAAAAGATGGTCAAGGTAGTGTTGAGATATTTTTCCACAATCAAGACCAATTAGCTGCGTTGATCAAACATATAGAAGCTCAGGCTTAATAACGTTTGCGAGTTAGCTGTATCTATCCAAACGCTAAATCGCCTCTGTAATAATTATTTTGTAGTGATCGTTTTTGCAAAAATACGGAAGAGAGTGGGTATGTGGGAGTTGGTAAAAGCAGGTGGCTGGCTGATGACACCTATCGTGGTCTGTTCTATATTGGCATTAGTCATCATCATTGAGCGTAGTCATACCTTGCAGTTTAATAAAGTTGCTCCTAGCAGGTTGCGCGAACAGCTGATAACTCGTTTACGTGAAAATGGTGATATTGGCCGCACACAATTGATGAATGTAAAAGAAAAGACGGCGCTTGGCGATATCTTGGCAACGGGTTTGCTATATCGCCAGTATGGGCTAGAGTCGATGACGATGCACATGCAAAATCGTGCCAGTGTCCAGGTTCATCAGTTAGAAAAAAACATCAATATGTTAGGAACTATCGGTGCGATAGCGCCGTTACTTGGCCTGTTAGGTACGGTACTAGGGATCATCTCTTCGTTCTTGGCGATTACCGATGGTGCCATGCAAGACCCGACGATGCTAGCTGCTGGCGTATCACAGGCACTAATCACTACCGCTGCTGGTATGATTGTTGCTATCCCTGCGTTGGTTGCTTATCGTTATTTTCAGCGCCGTATCATTGATATTAATGCTCAGTTTGAGACTCAAGCAGGGCTCATGATTCAAGAGCTGTATGATTATCACTTGCTTGCTAGTACGCAGGCATCTACATCTTCGGGCCGTATGGCAATAGAAGATAGTATTGTGCAAGAACGTTCATTCGGTGGGTTGGATTCGGATAAGACCAGCATAGCGGCAGTGTAGTCAATACGGTTTTAGAGAATAGAAGTCTTGAGCCTATATATGGTAGCTGAATTAAAGAGATTGATATGCGTTTTAGAAAACCAACGGTTGAACCACTTGAAATTAATCTAACACCGATGATTGATTGTTTACTGTTTTTGATTGTGTTTTTATTACTTGCTACCTCATTCAATCATTTTAGTCGTTTAAATATTATTCTTCCGGAAGCGGAAGGTGTCGCACTGACAGAACAAAACAACAGTATCGAAGTAGCTGTGCAAGAAGATGGTAGCTATTTGGTCAACGGCATTACACTTGCTAGTAGCAATGAGGCTGAACTGACCAGTATGTTGCAGCAAGAGGCGGGCAGCAATCGCGATATGCTATTTGTCATTGCCGCGGATGCCAATGCGACCCATCAGTCTGTGGTACGAGTAATGGATATCGCTGGAAAGCTCGGATTTTTGAATTTAAACATCAGTACAGTGGTACCACTTGGCCAAACGCTGCCGCAATAACAGATATAGTCTTATCATCATAAAACTGTGTGACACACAGCCCATTCATACCACGATATCCAAATTGAGGCTTTTATGAGCCAAGCTTATTTACCTGACTCTAAAGAATCTTCTGCTAAAAATGCATCGGCAGTATCGCCCGTTACCCCTAAGAGCAAGACGTTATTACGCTTATTAAGGTATTTGAAGCCTTACTGGTGGGCATTGCTATTGACAGCTTTAGGTTTTGCGATTAATGCAGGGACAGAGATTTGGACTGCCAAGCTCTTGCAATATATTACTGATGCTATCAATCAGAATGATCGAAGCAAACAAGCCTTATTTCCGCTATTGATTATATTGCTATTCTTTGTGCGCGGGGTTGGTAGTTTTTTGGGTAACTATTACTCTGCATTGGTCTCACGCAACTTAGTCTATGAGCTACGCGTAGAAGTTTTTAATAAGTTACTGCGCTTGCCTAGTTCGTTTTATTTGGCCAATCCAGCCGGTACGATTTCATCGAAATTGATATTTGATGTTGAACAGGTCACGGCCGCCAGTACAGACTCAATGAAGACTTTGCTGCGTGATGGTTTGACCGTCGTCGCGTTGATTGGTTTTTTGTTCTATAGCAATTGGCGTCTAACGCTTATTCTATTTGTGGTACTGCCACCAATACTATGGCTGGTGCGCATTGCATCAAAGCGCTATCTACGACTCTCAAAAGGTATCCAAGAGACGATGGGTAATGTCAGTCACATTACTAATGAAGTCATCGGCGGCTATCAAGTGGTCAAAAATTACGGTGGTCAATCATACGAATCAGCACGTTTTGATAAGACATCGAAGAAAAATCTACGCCAAGGTATGAAGGTGGTTGTTACCAATAGTATTAATACGCCAGCCGTACAGCTGTTGATGGCGGTTGCGATGGCCGTTGTCGTCTGGCTTGCGTTGCGACCTGCAGTAATAGATGATATTTCAGCAGGTGAGTTCATCTCCTACATTGCAGCAGCAGGTTTATTAAGTAAGCCAGTACGTTCGCTGACTGATATTAATCAGAAGCTGCAAAAAGGTCTGGCTGCTGGTGAGTCGATTTTTGCACTACTTGATGAGCCAGAAGAAGAAGACACAGGCACAATCAGTAAGGCGCTATCAGGGCAAATGTCGTTAGACAATATCAGCTTGGTTTATCCAGATTCGACGGTGGCTCTACGTGACTTTACCTTGAATATTAAAGCAGGCGAGACAGTTGCACTAGTAGGGCGAAGTGGCGCGGGCAAGTCCTCACTAGTCAATTTATTAACACGTACTCTAGAGACGTCTTCAGGGCAAATCACATTGGATGGTATGCCTATTGAAGATATTAAGTTAGAGAGTTTGCGTGCCCAGATTGCAATGGTGAACCAGCAGGTAGTATTGTTTAATACTACCGTACTTAATAATATTGCTTACGGCAGCCTAGCTGACAAGACTCAAGCTGAGGTTGAACAAGCAGCAAAAGATGCCTTCGCTCATGACTTTATTATGAAAATGCCAAATGGCTATCAGAGTGAAATTGGTGCTGAAGGGTTGCAACTATCAGGCGGTCAACGTCAGCGATTATCGATTGCTCGTGCGCTATTAAAGGATGCGCCGATTCTAATTTTAGATGAAGCCACCAGTGCGCTTGATAATGAGTCTGAATATTATATCCAGCAAGCGCTCGATAATGTGATGAAAGACCGCACCACGTTGGTCATTGCCCATCGATTGACGACTATCGAATCAGCTGATCGTATTGCTGTGATGGATGGCGGTCAGATTGTTGAATTAGGAACGCATAATGAGCTAATGCAGCTGCAAGGCCACTATGCGCAAATGTATGCTCGAGATTTCGAGTAGTCAGTTCATAAGTTTTTAGCCAATTTTCACGCAGCCATGAACCAATAAGATAAGCGACATTGATTAATGAGTATTGAGACGACAGTCACCCGCGCATGGCAACGTCAAGCTGTTTGGTTGTGGTTGTTGCTGCCTATCAGTTGGTTATACGGTTTCATTACCTTGTTGCGTCGTCAAGCTTATAAGGCTGGCCTACTATCAAGCTATCGAGCACCTATTCCCGTGATGGTCATTGGTAATATCAGTGTGGGCGGTAGTGGTAAGACGCCGCTGATTATTGCTCTGGTTAGCTACTTACAGAAAAAAGGCGTAAAGGTAGGGATAATTAGTCGTGGGTATGGCGGTGATACGAGTCAAATGCCTGCATTGGTTAGTGCTACCAGCTTACCCCATATAGTCGGGGATGAGCCGTGCTTGATTGCTCATATGACAGGCACTGCTATAGCAGTGTGCCCCGATCGCCAGCAAGCGATTGCTACTCTATTAAAGGCAGAGCCTGATTTGCAATTGATTATTGCAGATGATGGTTTGCAGCATTATGCACTACAGCGCGATATCGAATGGATTGTGGTAGATGCTGCCCGTGGGTTTGGCAATAAGCAGCTATTACCAACGGGTTTTTTGCGTGAGCCGATGTCACGATTAGAGGGTGCAAATGTTATCTATCATGAAAAGCCAAGTACGCATTTAACTCAGACTTCTAGAGGTGGTAATAAGATACAGTCTACTGACCGTTTGACCATGCATTTGCAACCAGCTGAGTTACAGCGCCTATGGAGTCATACATCGAGCACAGCTCAACTAAATAGTGTTAAACCTACTAATAATAGCCGCGTCCATGCTGTTAGTGGTATCGGCTATCCACAGCGGTTTTTTGATACCTTGGAATCTATTGGCTTTGAGGTCATAGGGCATCCTTACCCTGATCACTATGATTTTAGTTTGGCTGAGCTTTTACAATATGGTGACTATCCTATCATCGTAACCAGTAAAGATGCGGTAAAAATCAGCGCATTATTGGCAGACTATACAGCGACACAAGCACTCAGTGATGAGTATGTAGAACTTGTCAGTAGACTATGGGTGTTACCAGTGACGGCTGTATTATCAGAGAATAGTTATCATAATCTAGATGCGCAGCTAAAGGCGCTAGGGATTCGTATCGACCATGATATGAACACGTCAGCCTTATTATAAATATCAGCTAATGTTTTAAATCGCCGTATAATTTTTATAGGAATACGCCATGTCGTTCGCCACCACGCCCGCCAAAACCCATATCGTGATTCCTGCGCGTTTTAAGAGTACGCGTTTACCTGGTAAGCCATTGCTAACTATTCATGGTAAGCCAATGATACTTTGGGTAGCAGAAAAAGCGCAGACAGCAAGTTTTGCTGATGACATGTGTATAGCGACTGATGATGAGCAAATTGCAAAAGTTTGTATCGATGCAGGTTTTGATGTCCTTATGACCAGTAGCGAACATGCTTCAGGCACTGACCGTCTAGCAGAAGTTGCCGCTATTAAAGGCTGGGCTGACCATGACATTGTGGTAAATATGCAAGGGGATGAGCCCCTTGTGCCACCATTGCTTTTGGAGCAAGTACAGGCACTTTTGGTAGCGGACAAAGATAGCGTGATGGCAACACTCTGTGAGCCTATCGATGACTATGATACGTTCCAAAAACCATCGGTAGTAAAAGTGGTCAGCCAGTCGGCTAATAACTTACAGCGTGCGCTCTATTTTAGCCGCGCACCGATTCCTTGTGATCGTGATGTTGTATTGGCTGATAATAATCAGACGCAACCACCAAAGAACGCTTATCGCCATTTGGGTTTATACGCTTATCGTGTCAGTCTATTACAGCAGTTCGTAAACTGGCCACAAACGCCACTTGAGATACTCGAAAGCTTAGAGCAATTACGTGTTTTAGAAAATGGTCAGCACATCGCAATCGCAGAAGCCGCCTGTCAGTTACCAGCGGGCGTCGATACACAAGAAGATTTAGACCGTCTAAATGCGATGAGCTTAGATAACTTTCAAAACTCTACTAAGCAATAGTCTGAGCAAAGTTGCGTGTGATTCTAAGTTTTCTACAACGCTAAAGTATTGTTGTCGTGGCTATACCTAAAGTACCTAATCAATGTGACAGAGCCATAACCATGAATAATTTGACAGGAAATATGGACGCACTAGATAACACAGACCGTATGTATTTTGCGCCACTATTGCCATGGCAAAAAGTACTATGGTTACAGTTGACCGAGCGCGTACTTAAGCAGCAGTCTTTGCCGCATGCATTGCTCGCTGCTGGTATGCAAGGTATGGGCAAACGCGCCTTTGTATGGCGGTTGGTCGCTTGGCTATTATGCCGTGAGCGTGGTACACACCCGCTAGGTGCTTGCGAAGTATGTGAGAGCTGTCAGTGGCTCAAGTCGGGAACTCATCCGAGCTTGCAAGTATTGCCACTCGTTAGTATGCCTATCAGTGCCGAAAGCGATGCGCTTCAAGAAAAATCAAGCAGTACAAAAGATAAAAAAGGCGCTAAAGCTACTAGCAATAGCGCACTTAAGATCAAAGTAGATGATATTCGTGCTTTGCAGCCTTTTATTTATCAAGGCGGGCAAGGGATGCGCATCTGTGTATTAGATCACGCTGAAAAAATGACAGTGGCCGCTGCCAATGCGCTGCTTAAAACATTGGAAGAACCACAAGCGCAGGTGCATCTACTTTTGATTAGTGATACGCCTGCTCAGCTATTGCCAACGATTAAGAGTCGTGTGCAACAGTTGGCACTACAGACAATTGAGCCGACTGTTGCTGTCGATTACGTGACGCAGGCGTTAGGTCACACGATTAACCGAGAAGCCGTCGGTACCGCTGCGATTGAGCAGTTGATACAACTGGCCAACGGTGCGCCGTTAGCTGCTATAGCTTTGGCACAAGCACCATGGTATAGCAAGCGCAGCTTATGGTTAACCACATGGCAGGCGCTACGTAGCGGTAAACGTAGTGGTGTGGCGGCAAGTGATTATTGGCAAGGTCAGCTCAATATTAAAGAGTTTATACAGCTGTCTGAGCTGATGCTCCTTGATATACGCCGTGTCTGTTTGGGGCTGAGTGAACTGCAAAAGGATGTCAATCTATCAACGGTATTGGCTACTTATCAACCTACTGATAGCGGGTTAGAGGCATTTGCCAACAGCGTGCAGCAGACCAAAATCGCACTACAACAAAATGTGCAAGAAAAATTTGCCTATGATAAGCTAATGCAAGAGTTAGCAAGCTTATAGAGCCATGCTTGAGTGCTTAATTATTGTTCAAAAATTTGCAATTGTTTTTAACTATATACTATCAATTATTTATATAAATATATTAAACCCAGTTGATGAAGGAAGCTGACTATGGCAATGCCAGGACGTGGCGGGATTTTAACCTGTCATTATGAAAGTATCGAAATGTTATATGCCAGCTATTTGTCATTTGTCAGTAATGGCGCTTTGTTTGTACCGTCTGATAAAGCTCAGCAATTGGGTGATGAGGTGTTTATTGCTATCACGCTACCTAACTCTAGTGAACGCCTACCAATGAATGGTAAGGTGGTTTGGATTAACTCTAAGAGTCAGGGCAGTCGACCTGCAGGGTTTGCTGTGCAAATTGGTAGTGACGTTTCTGGCCAAAGAATCAAGAATGAAGTTGAGCGCTTGCTAGCGGGAAAAATCGATAGCTTGCAATCGACTTATACTATGTAGTATCTATTAATAACTAAGTAGTATCTAGAAATCACACCTGTATCTTTGATGAGTTTGGCTATGATTTTTAACTTATAAATATAAAAAAAGCAGCCTTATTATTTAGTAAGGCTGCTTTTTTCGATCAATTTTCTTTAATTTTTTATAGTAGTAGGTGCTAGTCGCTTAATAACGAGGCGGTACATACATATCATCGGGAATAGGTTCGCGGTAATATTCATCATCGCGTTTGCGATTGGGTAACTCAATTTCGTCACGAGGCACTTCTTTGTAAGGGATTTGGTCAAGCAAATGGGCAATACAGTTCAGCCTAGCACGTTTTTTGTTATTGCCTTCGACAACCCACCAGGGTGCTTCAGGAATATGAGTGCGCTCAAACATGGTTTCTTTTGCTTTGGTGTAATCTTCCCAGCGTCGGCGCGACTGTAGATCCATTGGTGAGAGTTTCCACTGCTTAAGCGGATCATATATTCGGCTCATAAATCGTGCATGTTGCTCATCATCAGTGATAGAAAACCAGTATTTCACCAAACGAATGCCTGAGCGTACGAGCATACGCTCAAACTCTGGTACTGATTGAAAAAATTCTTCATATTGCGCGTCAGTACAAAACCCCATGACACGCTCAACGCCTCCGCGATTGTACCAACTACGGTCAAACAATACGATTTCGCCTGCTGCAGGCAAGTGGGCCACGTAACGTTGGAAGTACCACTGCGTTTGCTCGCGCTCAGTGGGAGCCGGTAGGGCAGCTACCCTGCAAACGCGTGGGTTTAATCGTTGGGTAATGCGTTTAATGGCGCCACCTTTGCCAGCAGAATCCCGCCCTTCAAAGATAACGACGATACGCTCACCGCGATCAACTACCCAATCTTGTAGTTTTATCAGTTCTCGCTGTAGTCGTACCAACTCTTGAAAGTAGGTGCGTCGATCCAGTTTTTCTTGCTCGCTCATCTCACGTCCGTTAAAACGAAAGTCACGTGCATAGTCATCTATTTCATTTTCTAGTTCTTCATCATATGTATCGATTAAGTCTTGGTGCATTTTTCGACGTAAATCATCATCAAGAATGTCTTTTTCGATGCGTTCAGTAAGAATGGCTTGTTCCTGATGGTACCGATCTACATCCTCTTCAGTCGTTAGAGATTGAAAATCAGCGGTTGCAAGCGGTTCTGTCATCACCAGTTTTTCAGAGCCAAAAATGACTTGCCTCATTTTTCTTAATAAAATTTTTGTCTTACCCATAAATATTACCTTTGTTTTGCGTATCGGCTTTTTTAAGAGGCTACTATCTAGGTCGTTTCTATCATAGCAAAGTACAGACAATAAAAAATGCCCTTTAAATAAATTAAAGAGCATTTTTTTATTGATAGATATGTACTGATTAAAATAATAAGTCAGCGTATCTTGTTCACTTAAAAGTGACCAGGCTTATTTTTCTAGGATACAAGTCACGCCTTGACCACCTGCTGCGCAGATAGAAATAAGTGCACGGCCTGAACCTTTTTGATCCAACAATTTAGCAGCAGTGGCTAGAATACGACCACCAGTTGCCGCAAATGGATGACCTGCGGCTAATGATGAACCATTTACGTTTAGCTTGCTACGATCAATAGAACCTAGTGGGGCATCTAAGCCTAGGCGCTCTTCACAGAATTTCTCATCTTCCCAAGCAGCTAAGGTTGATAGTACTTGTGAAGCGAAGGCTTCATGAATCTCATAAAAGTCAAAGTCTTGTAGAGTCAGACCAGCGCGCTCAAGCATACGTGGTACCGCATAAGCTGGTGCCATTAGTAAGCCTTCTGTAGTACCAGATTTACCAATAAAGTCTACTGCTGCGGTTTCTTGATGGACGATATAAGCCAGTGGTTTTAGGCCGTGCTCTTTTGCCCACTCATCAGTACCTAGTAGTACACAAGAAGCACCATCAGTAAGCGGCGTAGAGTTGGCAGCTGTCATCGTTGGATTGGCATTTTTTCTACCAAATACTGGCTTTAATTTACCCAGTTTTTCTAATGTAGTATCTGGACGCAAGTTGTTATCACGAGTCAGGCCTTTGTACGGCGTGATCAAGTCATCAAAGAAGCCTTCGTCATAAGCGCGTGCTAGGTTTTGATGGCTGTTAAATGCAAGCTCATCCTGTGCTTCACGACTGATATTCCACTCAAGCGTGGTAATCGCTTGATGATCGCCCATTGATAGGCCAGTGCGTGGCTCACCATTTTGCGGTGAATCGATTAAGTCTTTTGGATTTAGACCCATTAGTGCTTTTAGACGTTGTTTGTTGTCTTTTGCTGCACCAAGTTTGATCAGTACTTTACGCAAGCCATCGCCGACAGCGATAGGAGCATCAGAAGTAGTATCTACACCGCCAGTGATTGCCGAATCGATCAGACCAAGTGCAATCTTGTTAGCAGAAGCAAAGGTTGCTTGTAAGCCAGTACCGCAAGCTTGTGAGATATCATAAGTTGGCGTATGTGGGTTTAGCGCAGTATTCAATGTGGCTTCACGAGTAAGGTTGATATCACGGCTAAGTTTCATGACTGCGCCAGATACCACTTCACCTACTGTTTCGCCTTGCAGGTTATAACGCTCAACCAAGCCGTCCAATGCAGCTGTTAGCATATCTGTGTTGCTAACATCAGCGTATGATCCATTTGAGCGCGCGAATGGAATACGGTTACCACCTAAAATAGCAACACGGTTTAGGTTTGAAGCTGGTTTGCTCGCGCTGGCTTTTTTAGCTGGAGCAGGTTTTTTAGCAGCAGTGGTTTCCACTTTTTCATCGACCGCTTTTTTGCTAGCAGTTTCTTTAGCGCTAGTATCTTTAGTCGAGGTGCTTTTTGCAGCGTTTTCTTTTTTTGCTGTATCTGATTTTGTATCCGTTGCTTTAACAACTGTACTTTCAACAACAGGGCTATCTGGATGATTGTTTTTATTACTCATAATATTATCCTTAAAAAGTATGGGTAGAAGTAAAAAGTGATAGGTAATAATAAAAAATAGTTAAGTTATTTTATACAAGCAAATATTATCATTTATTACGCAGTACAGCTGTTTATCATAAGGCGTTTTTATTCACTTAATGTATCTCTTTAGCAAACTATGTGACGCTTGTATGAGGTCGGTAGTAGATTCATGACCATGACGCATCGCTCTAATAGACTGGCTAGTAAGAAATATTAGCATTGCATAACAGTACGTTTGATAATATATTGTTATCAATAATTAAGTATGCCATAACCTATAGGTCAGATTTTAACATGTTATAGTGGCGCTTAATGCTGCTAAAAACGACTGGCTTGTATACTGACTTGTTTACAGATTGTTGTAGACATTATCTGTTTTTGGACTTGTTTATAAGGGAAGTGTATAGTTAGGCTAGTTTTGAGGCGATTTACTAAATTTAAATAATGACGATGTCAATGTCTCTATATAATAGATTCATTGCATTTTTTATTATTATACGAATCATTAATTATAAGGATTATATTATGTCAGACCGTTATGGTGATTTTGTTCAATCTTCCATTGGCAAAAAAGTAGCAAAAAACTTAGGTTTGCCAATGCCAACGACGCTTGATCGTTTCGAAAGCGGTGAGCGTTTGGTGCGTGGTAGCGTATTGGTTGGCCGTGCTACTGGTGATGACAAGAGTGTCAGTGAGTCTGTTGCCCGTATCCTCTCAGATGTCCATGCCGAAGTATATGTAAACAGCAGTGATGATATCAAAGACGCACTTGCTGATGCAGGCGTCGAGGCAAAAGCCAACACGGGCGGCGATGATCAATTCAAAGTACTGCTTTTTGATGCCAGTAATATTAGCAATGCTGAACAGCTAAAAGAGCTTTATGAGTTTTTCCATACAGTTGCACGCCGCGTAGAAAAATCAGGCCGTGTGGTTGTGGTTGGTCGTACGCCAGAGAACATCACTGATATTGAATCTGCAATGGCTCAACGCTCGCTTGAGGGTTTTGTGAAGTCAGTGGGTAAAGAGTTTAAGCGCGGTATCACAGCGCAGCTGATTTATGTTGAAGAAGGCGCAGAGCAAAACCTAGATTCAACCTTACGCTTTTTTACCTCAGCTCGTTCAGCTTATGTATCAGGACAAGTAGTACGTGTCAGTAAAGGCAGCTCAGTTGATGTTGACTGGAACCAGCCTTTGGGCGGCAAGACTATGCTAGTGACTGGCGCAAGTCGCGGTATTGGTGAAGCTATCGCTCGTGTATTGGCTCGTGAAGGGGCTCATGTTATCTGTCTAGATGTACCGCAGCAGCAAGCTGACTTACAAAAAGTTGCTAGCGAAATCAGTGGTTCTGCTTTGACGGTAGATATTACTAGTGAAGACGCTGGTGCAGAAATCGCTGACGCTGCCCAAAAACGTGGTGGTCTAGATTCAATCATCCATAATGCTGGCGTGACTCGTGATAAGACGTTGGCTAAAATGGATGAGAAAAAGTGGAACATGGTCATTGATATCAACTTAGGCAGTATCGCTAGATTGAACCGCTACTTGTTGGACAATGACGTACTGAAAGAAAACGCACGTATCGTATGTGTGTCTTCAATTTCAGGTATCGCGGGCAACATGGGTCAGACCAACTATGCCACTTCTAAAGCTGGTGTGATTGGTTTGGTTAACGCAACTGCCAAGCAATTAGAAGACAATGCTAAAGGCATGACGATCAATGCAGTCGCTCCTGGTTTCATCGAAACCCAAATGACAGAAGCCATTCCATTTGCTATTCGTGAAGCTGGTCGCCGCATGAACTCAATGAGCCAAGGCGGCTTACCAGTAGATGTGGCTGAGACTATCGCATGGTTTGCTTCACCTGCGTCTGGCGGTCTAAATGGCAACACGGTTCGCGTCTGTGGTCAAAGCTTACTTGGTGCATAATGTTGATTAATTGACAGGTATATGTGAGAAATAAGGTACAGATAGAGACAGTAGTTGTATCATATGAGCTATTATTTCTCGTTTGTATCACATATGCTTACGAAATAATCTTTGATAAAGTGTAATAAAGCTGCCCAAGGGTGGCTTTTTTATGATAAAAACACAAGAACCAATAGCTAAACTATTTTTTGCTATTAAAGATACTCATGAGGTTGATTAAATTTAATGCTTATTAGATGATTTAATAGTAGGCTTTAGTCAATGACTGCAGATTGTCTCTATATACGTTAAAGAACTTGTTCAAGCCACACTTAGGATGTACTTATGTCAGACAAACATTATGATGCGTTGCCAAAAGCGCACACCACTTACGCCAATATTGTCAAAAGCTTATTGCCTATCGGTAATGGTGGCAAGGTTAGTAGAGACCAGTTGCCACAATCTACTTACTATGTAGATGACTTGCATATCGATCAAGAAAACCTAGATGACTATCGCAAAATTTGCGGTTTTGCTGATGATGGCAAAGTGCCAGCGACTTACTTCTCGGTATTGTCACAGACGCTACAAATGAACATGATGGTCAAAGAGCCATTCCCATTTGCCATGTTAGGTCTTGTTCACGTTGATAATAGCGTCACCCAGTATCGCCCGATTGGAGAGCGTGAAACGGTAGCAATGTCGGTCACTTTTGATAACCTGCGTGATCATGCTCAAGGTCAGCAGTTTGACTTTGTCACTATCGTAAAGTCAGAAGATGAAGTCATCTGGGAAGGTACATCGACTTATTTATCACGTAGCAAGAAACCTAGCAGTAAAGATAAGAAGAGCGCTCCGCGTCCGGTCATGGTCAAGCCTGAAGTAAACGAAGCAGGTGTTCATAGCATTTTTGAAGTGCCAGAAGATATCGGTCGTCGTTATGCTTTTGTCTCAGGCGATTTTAACTTGATTCATTTGCATCCGCTGTCAGCACGTGCGTTTGGTTTTCCTAAAGCGATTGCACATGGTATGTGGTCAAAGGCTAAGTGCCTTGCTCTAATGGGTGACTTGCCTGATACTTATACAATTGACGTCTCATTTAAGCTGCCTATCTTTTTGCCAGCTGAAGTAGAGCTGATTGCTGAGCCAGTAGCCCAGCTTACAAACGTAGATGATACTTGTGAGTTTGGACTGTATAGCTCTAAAAACAATAAACCGCATTTGGCGGGTGTTGTGACCTTAAAGAGCGACAGCAAGTAACATAAACATCATAAAGCTTCTATTTTAACAGCCATATTTAACGTACATATTTATTATTATGACTTCACAAAACATGCCTTCAGAAGAAAACGCGATAGACGTAGATCAAACAGAGAGCTCGATAGCAACCGATACGGTCGCTGCTAACGATAGCGGCGCTAACATGCATATTAGTGCCGATAATGGCATTGATTTGGCCGATATCTTTGAGCCTTATTTTCGTCCAGATGCAAACACTATCGTGTGCGGTGCATTAGATGACGAAAAAGTTGCGGCTTTAGCGAAAGCGGGCGTCGAGCTGGTCATCAACTTGCAGCCTGATGACGAGTTAAGCTTTGATGAGGCATCAGCAGTTGAGCAGGCAGGTATGCACTACGAACAGCTACCTATCAGCGGTGCTAAAGAGCTAAAGCAGCTTAAGATATTGGCGTTTGATAATGTACTACGTCAACATCATGGCAAAAAAGTCGCTATGCACTGTGGGTCGGGCAATAGAGTAGGAGCTGCAATAGCGCTGCGGGCAGGATGGTTGCGTGGACGTAAGATGGATACAGCGATGGAACGTGGTCGCAGTCATGGCTTGACTAAGCTTGAACGAGAAGTCCATAATCGTTTGCTAGTACCGCGTTAACTAGATTTGTGGCATTGAATATTAGTGCTGTCTTAGACGTTAGCAAACTCTAAAAATATCATCGAAATAAATAATAAAAAAGGCGACCAATAGGTGGCCTTTTTTATTGGTTCACAATTCATTTATACTGGTTCAAATATTTTATATAGCTTGTGTATTACTATCATCTTAAAAATAGAATAATTTATATCACTGGAGCAAGGTAATAATAATGGATCATAATACAGAGAATTCTAATACACCCATAAACGCTGACTTTCAAAAAAGATTACAGCAATTACTGACAGATTTACAGCTTGATGATGCACCTGCTGGCGGGGCTGTGGCCGTGTATCAAGCAGGTCAATGCATTGCGCAAGCCAGTACAGGTATGGCGCGTCCCGATATGTCGTGGCAACCCGATACGTTGGCCATTAATTTCTCTACCGGTAAAGGGGTATTGGCAACATTGGTTCATGTGCTGGTTTCGCAGCAACTGATCGAATATGACAAACCTATTGCCCATTACTGGCCAGAATTTGCTGCAAACGGCAAAGACCAAATTACGTTGCGACAAGTCATGTCACATCAAGCCGATTTGTTTTCGATTCAAAGTATTGATGTCGATAGCGAGACGGTACTTGATTGGGATACGATGCTGCGCCACATTGCAGCGATGCCTATTACCTCTCCCGAAGATGCTACTAAGTATGACAGCGCTTATAGTGCATTGGTCTACGGTTGGGTATTGGGCGGCGTAGTAGAGGCGGTCACAGATCTATCATTCGCTAAAGCACTGCGCCAGTATCTAACAGAGCCTCTGGGTATCGCCGACAGCTGCTATTTTGGTGTGCCAGATAGCAAAGTAGATCAGGTGGCAAAATTGGCCAAAGATTTTGAAGAAACAGAGGATACAAACTCCCATTTAAAATCGAGACGCCAAAAACCAACCTTAAAAGTAGACTCTCAAGAAACTTTACGTACTTATGCAAGCTTACCTAGTTATCATTCCTGGCAACAGAAAATGCTAAGTGACAAGCGTACAGCTGAGACGCAAAGTAGCTTTGATGACAGCCTTGATGAAAAGCTAGATAGCTCTGACAATGATAGCGTACAACCTATCTTAAATACGGCGCGTATCAATAGCTTATATTTCAATACCAGTCAGCTCAATCTAAAAAACTATAAGGCAGCGCTGATACCTGCTGGCAAACATGCTCTTGATTATCATAACCGCCAGACATTACAGGCTGTCATTCCAGCGGCAAATGGTGTTGCTTCTGCTAAAGCACTGGCAACGATTTACGCAATGCTCGCTAATGGCGGTATATGGCAAGGAAAGACGCTGATTGATAGTGCTACTTTTGAGCAGTTATCTACTCCGCAGGTTGAGGGTTTAGATGCGGTTATGCCAGCAGCTATGAAATGGCGATTGGGCTACCATAGATTATTTAGCTTGTATGCTAACAACGATGATACGGATAAGGGAATGAGTCCTGCATTATCAGGATTTGGGCATATGGGATATAACAGTTCGGTTGCTTGGTGCGACCCTGAGCGCCAATTGTCATTCGCTTTTATCCATAATTTTGATACCACCATGCTCAATGACGTTCGTCAGTTTGCACTGACAGAAGCTGTCTTGAGCTGGGTAGAAGAGATACTTTAATTGTGCCAACTTCAATCGCGAATTGATTCTGTTTCAAATATAAGCAGCATTAATGTTAATGCTGCTTGTTTGGTGTCATTTTGAGCAATCTTGATGCGCTGAGACCATGGATAAAAATAGAAGTCAAAATAACAATCGAACAGACAATCCACAATTTAAGCGCATCTTCATCCGCGAAGAATCCTTGATTGAGCGCATAGGACAGATAATATAGAGTACCAATACCGCGAATACCCAAAGCCGATATCGCGTATTTCTCGGTATGGGGTAGGTTCAATCCTGATAAGGCAATAAATCCACCGATTGGACGTATGAGTAGTAAGAAGGTAAAGCTGACGATATAGACGCGCCATGTCAACTCGACGCCTGCCTGTAACCCTTGACCGAGGAACATGCCGAAGATAACCAGCACTAATGACATTAGTAAGCCTTCTGATTGCTCAGCGAAATCATGCAGTTTTTGGTGATAAGTATGCTCACACTCCGAGCGACGAAACGCAAATGCGGCCACGAATACAGCGATAAAGCCATAACTATGTACATACTCGGCAAGACCATAGGCTAGTAGTGTCAATGCAATAACCACATAGCCTTGCGAGATGGTAGTCTCGCGAGTATGTTTAGAAAACACGACTTTGGCCAATAATTTACCAACCAATATACCTACCACTACACCTGCGCCAATCTTCCACAAGACGTCATGAGTAAACCACGACCACAGCATCTCGTAAGTAAAGGCTTTGCCTTCACTGAATGCTTCCGCAATTTTAATCGCTAGATACACAAACGGAAAAGCCAGACCATCGTTCAATCCTGCCTCTGACGTTAAAGTAAAGCGTGGTGTGTCTTCTCCTCCTGTATTGGGAGGTCCCACCTGAATGCTCGAAGCTAACACGGGATCAGTGGGTGCTAGTACTGCGCCTAACAGAATAGCTGCACCAAGGCTCAAACCAAACGCGTAATACCCCAAGACTGCCATCGCAAAAATACCAATAGGCATGGTGATGAGTAGCAGTCTTACTGTTGGGCGCCACAATCGCCAAGACAACTCTGTATCGATTTTAATACCAGCACCAACCAATGAGACCAGTACAACAATCTCAGTCAGCTTTTCGATGAGTAAACCGTTATCAAGTGGGTCTAAAAAGGATAAAGACGTCCACCAGTAGCCCATCATCAGACCGAAGCTAACTTGGAGCATCGGTAATGAGATAGAGGTGCGCTTAAAAATAACAGGAAACAAGGCCCCGAGTAAAAAGGCAATCCCGCAGATTAATAAGAATAAGTTATATTTTTCAATCATAAGGTTTACGCACGTCGTTATGTTTTAAGGATCGATTTTATGAGGATAATTTTAGATATTGATGACAATTCACAGCAATAGTTGATAGTCAGTCACGGATACTCTTTATAATGACGTCAAAATAAAATAATTACCGCAAAAAATAGTTATCAAAACGACCGCTACGTTGTTTTTTGGTGAAAAAAAAGCCTGCATTGCGCAGGCTTAATATATTTTCATCAGTATGTCTGGAGCATTGATAGCTTACAGACTAGCGCTCGACTTGACTCACGTCACGTACGGCACCAGTATCAGCACTGGTGGTCATAGCAGCATAAGCACGTAACGCCGGCGAGACATGACGGTCACGGTTGACAGGCTTCCATGCATCACGACCACGCGCTTCCATAGCTTCTCGGCGAGCAGCTAGGTCTGCATCACTCACTTGCATGTTGATGGTACGATTTGGGATATCGATATGAATGCTATCGCCTTCTTCGACCAAACCAATCGCCCCGCCTTCAGCAGCTTCTGGGCTAGCATGACCAATTGATAGACCTGATGTACCACCAGAGAAGCGACCATCAGTCAGTAGGGCGCATTCTTTACCCAATCCTTTTGACTTCAGGTAAGTCGTTGGGTATAGCATCTCTTGCATACCAGGGCCGCCTTTAGGGCCTTCGTAGCGAATGATAACCACATCGCCTGCAACGATTTGGTCAGCCAATACTGCAGCAACCGCATCGTCTTGTGATTCAAATAGACGTGCACGACCAGTAAAGGTCAAGATGCTTTCATCAACGCCTGCGGTTTTGACCACGCAGCCACGCTCGGCGATATTGCCATATAGTACGGCTAAGCCGCCATCTGTAGAGTAGGCGTGTTTGGCACTACGGATACAGCCTGACTCACGGTTGACGTCGAGGTTTGACCACTCTTTTGATTGTGAGAATGCTTCTGTGGTACGTACGCCACCAGGTGCTGCAAGGAAACGTGCGCGAGCTTCATGGTTGTCAGGGTTCATGATGTCCCACTTATCAATCGCTTCTTTCATCGTTGCGCTATGGATAGTTGGCACATCAGTTTTTAATAACTCAGCGCGATCAAGCTCAGCGAGTAATGCAAAGACACCGCCAGCACGATGCACGTCTTCCATATGGTATTTCTGTGAGGCAGGGGCTACTTTTGCCAGACAAGGCACACCGCGACTTAGACGGTCAATATCAGCCATCTTAAAGTCGATCTCTGCTTCATTGGCCGCAGCAAGTAAATGCAAGATGGTATTGGTAGAACCGCCCATGGCGATATCTAAGCTCATGGCGTTTTCAAAAGCAGCTTTGGTAGCGATAGAGCGTGGTAGTACAGAGTCATCATCTTGCTCATAACGACGCTTAGCAAGCGACACAATGGTACGACCAGCTTCTAAAAATAGCTCGCGGCGCAATGAATGAGTGGCTAGTAGTGAGCCGTTACCTGGTAAAGCTAAGCCTAAAGCTTCGGTCAAGCAGTTCATCGAGTTTGCTGTAAACATGCCAGAGCATGAGCCACAAGTAGGGCAGGCTGAAGCTTCGATAGCAGCGACGTCTTCATCACTAATACTATCATCAGCAGCGTCCATCATCGCATCGACAAGGTCAAGCTTGCGAACAGCACTGCTGTCACTACTATCGGTATTGTGGCTCTTACCAACAGTACTGGCTAAGATTTTGCCCGCTTCCATTGGGCCACCTGAGATAAACACCACTGGTATGTTAAGGCGCATGGCGGCCATCAACATACCCGGAGTGATTTTGTCGCAGTTGGAAATACACACTAGCGCATCTGCACAGTGGGCATTGACCATATACTCGACAGAATCAGCGATCAAATCACGACTTGGTAGCGAGTACAACATACCGCTATGGCCCATCGCAATACCATCATCGACCGCAATGGTATTGAACTCTTTTGCAACGCCGCCTGCTTGCTCAATCTCACGGGCGACCAGTTGTCCAAGGTCTTTTAAATGCACATGGCCGGGTACAAACTGGGTAAAAGAGTTAGCAATCGCAATGATTGGCTTGCCAAAGTCGCCGTCAGTCATGCCGGTTGCACGCCATAATGCGCGCGCGCCTGCCATATTACGACCGCCGGTAGAGGTTTTTGAGCGATAATCCATGTGATATTCCTTACAAATAGGCGGGGTTATAAAAATGTGCACCCTCAGTTTTAATAGGGATAGTGTGCTTTTTATAGAGAGTGAGTACTAGTGAATAATACTAATTCGTTACCATACCATTAGATATGAATAACTAAAAACAATATGCTAATAACAGTGAATTAATAATAAAGAATTAATAACCAAAAGCGATGAGCAAAAAAACAGTTATTCAAAACATCTATTCCATACGTTCTAATATGGCTTTGTCAAACCAAGGAAGATCAGCTTTGTCTGCTTCTAATTTCACAATGGCTGCAAGCGCATGAGTAGCCAGTAGCTGCTGATAATCACTACTAGCTTCAATCGTCAACAGCGACTCGGCAGAGAGTGCTGGCGTATTAGGGTTTTGCTCGTCAATACTAATTAATATTTGCTTATTATTTTTATAGAGGACGTCTACACGACCAAAAAACTGCCAGTCTTTAAAAGCGGCAATAATAGCGTCGGCAGCATCTTTAGTATATACCTGCTGCGTCTCTTTACCCGTATTGGTCCAATGTAGTCGTACAGCCAACTGCAATGCCTCACTAAATACCACTAACGAGCCGATAATTTTTACATGCCAAGGACTGGTCAGCAGCTCCTCGTCAATACCAATTAACTTGGCAGCTTGATGAGCCGACATGGGTGTATTAAATTGAAGCAGTAACTCAGGAGTGAGTGGGTGCGTTTGCTTGATCGCATCATCTAAACTGTCATAGTGATACAAAAAAGGCAGGGGTAAATCTTGCGTGACAGTCTTCTTTATAATTTTACAATTGTGTATCTGCCAGCTGATGGCTTTATCAGTCAATGCTGCTGCTAATATGATAGCGTTCGGATCAATGGTTTGAGTACCACTTTCACTCTCAATATCAGAGTGTTCTTCCTGATTATCAAGGGTTGCAGCAGTGTTATCTATATCTGGTTGAGTTGGCAAAGTAGGCAAATCCATAAACATAGCGTTATTAAAATAGAGGGTTAATATAACATTTTAAAGGCATGACTCGCCAATAAATTAGTGAGCTAGCATGGTTGGAATATGGCTTGATATTTTTCAAATTCGGTTGTCATACTGACTTGTACTAAAGTTATATTTCGTCCACTATATGACAGATGCTTTTATCTATTTTTGATAGCTACTAAGCTATTAATTAACTAATAATAAAACCCTTAAAGGAAGAAATAATGACTGAATTGAATCAACAAACTGCTTATGATGACAATAATATCTTTGCCAAAATGTTAGATGGTGATATTCCATATCACAAAGTATATGAAGATGATAAAACGCTCGCCTTTATGGATATCATGCCGCAAGCAGAAGGCCATGTATTGGTGATACCGAAGCAAAAAGCTGTAGATTTGGCCGATCTTGAGCCAGAGTATGCTGCTGCGGTATTAATGACGTCTAAAAAGGTCATGCAAGCCCAGCGTCAAGTGTTTGAGCGTGAAGGCGTTATCCAAATGCAGTTGAATGGCTCACAAGCAGGTCAAACAGTCTTTCATTATCATGTGCATCTCATTCCATCAAGTATCCATGAATTGGGTCGTCATGCAGTGACCCAAGCCGACAACAATGATTTGGCAAATATTGCGCAGAAGTTGGCGGCAGTGATTGATGCTTAGTTAGGAAACAGATTGCTTCTGTTTAGGTAGAACAAATACTGGTATTTATGAATTAGCGAGCATTTATAGATTATAAATTACCAAAGTAGAGTACATATACAATCCAAAGGCAGCTAGCAAGCTGCCTTTTTTATTTTATTGGTAATATTCATGTAACATTCGTTAAAGTCATGTTACGAGTTTAACGCTTGTCTGGGGTTTTGGAAAAGAGTGTGATAATTATTATAACCATTCACACACATTTTCTAATCTTTGCCTTAATTAAAAATTTTCATAAAAAGGCATCGTCAACTTTTGAGGATATTATCTTTCATGAGTAAATTACCTCGTTCGACTATTTTATTACCAGTCTTTGTACCTGCAGCAATTATTATGCTGCTATTGGTCATTGGTACGGCTATTAACCCTGAGGCAGCGGGTGCTCTGTTTAGTGATGTGCTTAGTTTTACGACTGAGACATTCGGTTGGTTTTATATGCTGGCAGTGGCACTGTTTTTGATGTTCATTATTGTACTGGCGTTTTCGTCTTATGGCAGTATCAAGCTGGGCCCTGATCATGCTGAAGCGGAGTACGGATTCCTTGAATGGTTTGCCATGCTGTTTTCGGCAGGTTACGGGATTGCGCTACTGTTTTATGGGGTAGCAGAACCAGTGATGCACTTTTCTAGTCCGCCAATGTCAGATCCGCAGACTATCGCCGCGGCAAAAGAAGCAATGCAAATTGCGTATTTTCATTGGGGTTTTCATATTTGGGCGATTTATGGTGTTGTTGGTTTATCACTAGCTTATTTTGCATTTCGTCATGGTCTACCATTATCAATACGCTCGACACTGTATCCGATTATTGGTGACAGGATTCATGGCCCTATCGGTCATACGGTCGATGTGTTTGCGATATTGGGTACGATGTTCGGTATTGCTACCAGTCTTGGCTTATCAGTGTCGCAAATTAATGCGGGACTCAATTATCTGTTGCCAGATATCATTCCAGTGAATACGACCGTACAGGTGATTGCCATTGCATTGGTGACAGCCGCGGCATTGGTATCGGTATTGGCAGGGATGGATAAGGGCGTAAAACGCTTATCTATTTTAAATATGCTATTGGCAACTGCGTTGATGCTGTTTGTATTCGTTGTCGGTCCGACCATTTTTATCTTAAATGCCTTTATGGAAAATACAGGTAGTTACTTGGGTAATATCGTTGAACGTACCTTTAGCTTGCAGGCATACGAGAATAGCAATTGGATCGGCAGCTGGACTTTATTTATTTTTGCATGGACGATTGCATGGGCGCCTTTTGTGGGTCTGTTTATCGCCAAGATTAGCCGTGGTCGTACTATTCGTGAGTTTGTATTGGGTGTGATGTTGGTACCGACCTTCTTTACGTTTTTCTGGTTTTCAGTGTTTGGTGATACCGCGCTACACATGATCATGGTTGATGGTTATACCTCATTAATCAGTGAAGTACAAAATAACCAAGCGATTGCTTTGTTCAAACTGTTAGAGAATCTACCGTTTACTGAATTTGTATCGTCGTTGACCATTTTATTGATTATTACTTTTTTTGTGACGTCTTCGGATTCTGGCTCATTGGTAATCGACTCGCTAGCGGCAGGTGGTCGCAGTGATACACCATGGTGGCAGCGTAGCTTTTGGGTAGTGACTGAAGGTGCTGTCGCAGCAGTATTGCTACTTGCAGGTGGTTTAGAAGCCCTACAGACAGCGGCTATCGTTAGTGCGTTACCTTTTGCGATTATTATTCTTATTTCAATGTTCGGTATGTGGCGTGCGCTGCGTATCGAAGGACATCGTAATCAGAGCCTTGGTAATGACAACAGACTGCCGCCGCATTTACTCAAACCGTCTGCATGGCGCGAGCGTATTGATTATATGACCGATAAGCCAACGCGTGAAAAGGTTCTTAGCTATATTAAAGAAGTGGTTATGCCTTCGATGATGGAGGTGTCGTCTAAATTTGCAGAAACAGGTTGGACGACTGAGGTCAACTATGATGCGGTCAACAACCGAGCCGTATTAGAGCTACAGCGTGGTGACGATGTCGAGTTTTGGTATGAGGTGCGCTTATCTGAGCATGATGCGCCTGATTATTATACTGAAGACAGCGCAGATACTTTGCCACAAGAGCACCATCATCGCGCTGAGGTGTATCTACGCCGTGGTGGTCAGACCTATGACTTATACGGCTACAAATCTGAATCAGTGATTAATGACATCATTGATCAGTTTGAGAAGTATTTACATTTCCTCAATGTATCACCTGATAGTCTGCCGTGGCGCATGCAAGAGCATGATGATGACATCACGCTAGAGCAGGGCAGTGTGCTTGATAAATAATGCATGGGATTTATTAAAAATGACTAATGCTTATGCAAGCTATTCACGTTAAGCGCTTGCAATAAACGCAGGAATCCTTAGAATAACGGCTTGTTTTCCTTACAAATCAAGCCGTTTTCTTATGTCTATTGATTTTCCCATTTTATCTTCGTCCTCGACTTTGTCTGATCATCCATTGTTGCAGCCATTAAATATCGGTGGCCTGACGATTGAAAACCGTCTAATGGTCGCACCGATGGCAGGCGTGACGGACAACCCTTTTCGCCGATTGTGCAAATCATTTGGCGCAGGTCATGCGGTCAGTGAAATGATCATCGCTGATACGGCCCTTTATGCACGCAAAAAATCCTTGTACCGTGCCAATTTTGATAACGAAATAGCGCCTATTTCTGCGCAAATAGCAGGCGCAGAACCTGATAAATTGGCAGAAGCCGCACGTTATCAGATAGATAATGGCGCACAGATTATTGATATCAATATGGGCTGTCCGGCTAAAAAAGTGTGCCGTAGGTTAGCGGGTTCTGCACTGCTGCAAGATGAAGATTTGGTCGCGCGCTTGCTAGATGTAGCAGTAGGTGCAGTCGATGCGCCTGTCACCTTAAAGACGCGCTTGGGTTTTGAGAATGGGCGTGAGAATATTTTGCGCGTTGCCAAGCGTGCAGAGCAAGCGGGTATTGCCGCGATTGCCATTCATGGGCGTACACGTGAGGACATGTATAGCGGCGAGGCGCGTTACGAGCTGATACGTGAGGTCAAAGAAAGCATCAGTATTCCTGTGATTGCCAATGGCGATATCGATAGCGCGCAAAAAGCGCAGCGTGTCTATGAGCTGACCGGTTGTGATGCGGTGATGATAGGGCGTGCTGCGCAAGGGCAGCCTTGGATATTTCGCGATATCGAGCATTTTTTGCGCTCAGGAGAAGTGCTTGCTGCACCTAGTGTGAGCGAGATAAAAGAGATTGTCCTAGCGCATTTGCAAGAGCTATATGAGTTTTACGGCGAATATTCAGGCTGCCGAATTGCTCGCAAGCACATTGCGTGGTATACCACCGGCATCCCTAATTCCAACGCTTTTCGCCAAGCCATGTATGGTGAAGAGAGTACCGCTGGGCAGTTTCGCGTGGTCGAAGACTTTTTACACGCGCACGAATAGCAAGAAAAAACGGTCAGTTTAAGCAATACACTTGATAATAAATACCTAACTGCTAATATTCATGATATTAAATGCATTTTACGGCTTATTTATTAACTTCAATCCAATTATATTTGTTATGCTTTAGGCGAACATTAACGGAAGTATCATTTACGAAAAGGATCTTTTATGGCCAATCCCTCAAAAAAAGCAATCAGCAAAGCAGTCAAAGATAAGCATGTTATTATCACAGGGGCATCAAGTGGTATTGGTGAGCGTACGGCCTATTTGCTCAGTGAATGCGGTGCTCATGTGATTTTGTTGGCACGTACTGAAGACAAATTAAAAGCCGTGAAAGACAGTATCGAGGAGCTTGGTGGTAGAGCTACTTATTACCCTTGTGATCTGACCAATATGGATGAGATTGAAAAAACCAGTGAAAAGATTTTGGCTGACTTTAAGCATGTCGATGTACTAGTCAACAATGCGGGTCGTTCGATTCGCCGTTCAGTGCATGAGTCGGTCAACCGTTTTCATGACTTTGAACGTACCATGGAGATTAATTATTTTGGCGCGGTCAAAATCATTCTTGGTTTCTTGCCAACGATGATTGGTCGCCAAACTGGTCAAATCGTGAATATCTCATCAATTGGAGTATTGGCAAACAGCCCTCGTTTTTCAGCGTATGTCGCGTCAAAGGCTGCCTTAGATGCATTTAGTCGCTGTTTGGCTGCTGAAGTTAAAGGCGATAACATCAAAGTGACCAATATCTTTATGCCGTTGGTGCGTACGCCGATGATTGAGCCAACTAAGTTATACCGCTACATGCCTGCGCTTATGCCGGATGAGGCGGCGATGATGGTTGCCAAAGCGATTGTCCATAAACCAAACAGTATTGCCAGTAACATGGGCAAATTTGCCTCAGCGACTTATTCATTAGCACCAGCTATTAACGTTGGTATTCAATCGATGGGTTATCGTATTTTCCCAAGTACTCGTGCTGGATTGACGAGTGATAAAAAACCAAATATTGCTCAGCGTGCCTTTGCTAGAATTTTACCGGGTGAGCATCACTAGAATCGATTTATTATTAGCTTTGAATACGATGAAAAAGGATACTACGGTATCCTTTTTTTATGCCTCAAATACTCTTAAGCAGTATAAAAGCCTTCTTCGCCGCCAGTATGGGAAGGGGTTAGTTATACGTTAAATGAATTCTCAAAACTTCTGCTATTCAATTTCCTTTATATATCTAATTTTCAGGAAGATGAATAAAATTCATCTTATGTTTAAATTGTATCGTTTTCATTCATGTTTAGATTTCGGTATGATTCACCTCATACACAGATTTGGTTTTATCTCAGATAAATAAGGTAGCGGATCACCATGAGTAAAGAATTCAATTGTTCAATTAAGCACATTCGTTTTGACGAAAACTATCAGCCTGCAGATAGTACGCGTTTGACGACTAACTTTGCAAATTTGGCACGCGGTGAGCACCGCCAAGAGAACTTACGCAAAACGTTAACCATGATCAATAACCGCTTCAATGCATTGGCGCATTGGGACAATCTGACAGCAGATCGTTATTCTGTTGAAGTTGATATCATCTCTGTCGATCTAGATGTTAAAGGCAATGGTCAGACATTTCCTATTATCGAAACGCTAAAAACCACGATTGTGGATCACAAAGAAAACAAGCGTATCGACGGTATGGTTGGCAACAGTTTCTCATCTTATGTGCGTGATTATGACTTTAGTATTGTGTTACCAGAGCATCGCGACAAAAACCTAGCATCCATAACGCCAGATAATTTTGGTGAGTTGCACGGCAAGCTGTTTCAATATTTATTGAATTCAGAGGCTTACAACGCTCATTTTCACAAAAAACCTGTGATTTGCCTAAGCGTGTCAACCAGCAAGACTTACTATCGTACTGTCAATCAGCATCCTGTATTGGGCATTGAGTATAAGCAAGATGAATACTCGTTGACCGACGACTATTTTCATAAAATGGGCTTAACGGTACGTTATTTTAAGCCTGAAGGTAGCGCCGCGCCGTTAGCATTTTATTTTGCAGGGGACTTGCTCAGTGATTACACCGATCTTGAGTTGATTAGTGCAATCAGTACCATGGAGACCTTTCAGAAGATCTACCGTCCTGAGATTTACAATGCCAACTCAAGCGCTGGACAAGTATATCAACCTAGCCTGAACTACCAAGACTATTCATTGACGCAAGTGGTCTATGACCGCGCCGAACGTAGTCAAATGGCAGTAACCCAAGGCAGATTTACAGAGACACATTTTATCAAGCCGTATCAAACTATCCTTGAGGAATGGGCTGCAAGCTATGATGTAACAGGCGAGACTGCTCAAAAAGAAGCTGCTGATAAAGAAACGGCTAGGAAGCAAGCCGCTTAACTGAGCATCACTCATCAACATAATAAAAAATAAATTAATCAGAAGATAACTCGTATGAAACTACTATTACCGACGTCTACCGCTGGCAGCTTACCAAAACCTTCTTGGCTAGCAGAACCAGAGAAAATTTGGTCACCTTGGGCGTTAGAAGGCGAGCAGTTGCTTGAAGCCAAGCAAGATGCGCTACGCGTCTCATTGCAAGAGCAGCAGCATGCAGGAATTGATATTGTCAGTGATGGCGAGCAGACCCGTCAGCACTTTGTGACTACATTCATCGAGCACCTTGATGGTGTTGACTTTGAGAAGCGTGAGACGGTAAAAATCCGTAATCGTTATGATGCGAGCGTGCCGTCAGTCGTTGGTGCGGTGAGTCGCCCAAAGTCCGTATTCGTTGATGATGCCAAATTTTTACGTCAGCAAACCGATCAGCCAATCAAATGGGCGCTGCCAGGGCCGATGACGATGATTGATACGTTATATGACGGTCATTATAAAAGCCGTGAAAAATTGGCTTGGGAATTTGCTAAAATCCTGAATCAAGAAGCAAAAGAATTAGAAGCGGCTGGTGTTGATATTATCCAGTTTGATGAGCCTGCATTTAACGTGTTCTTTGATGATGTGAACGACTGGGGTATTGCGACTTTAGAGCGTGCCATTGAAGGCCTAAAATGTGAGACAGCTGTCCATATTTGCTACGGCTATGGCATCAAAGCCAATACCGATTGGAAAAAGACATTGGGCTCAGAGTGGCGCGAATACGAAAAAGCATTCCCCAAACTGCAACAGTCTAAAATAGATATTATCTCACTGGAGTGTCAAAACTCACGTGTACCTATGGATCTGATTGAATTGATTCGTGGTAAAAAAGTGATGGTCGGTGCCATTGATGTGGCAACCAACACTATCGAGACACCAGAAGAAGTGGCAGATACGCTACGCAAAGCGCTACAATTTGTCGATGCTGATAAGCTGTATCCTGCGACCAACTGCGGTATGGCACCTTTGTCTCGCCAAGTCGCACGTGGTAAGCTCGCAGCATTAAGCGCTGGTGCTCAAATCGTTCGTCAAGAACTGACTACTTAGAGTCTAGCCGTTTAGGAAATTCTATTTAAGGAATTTCCTTTGCAAAACTAAAATTGAAGCACAATTTTTTAACGTTATTTTTTAACGTTTCTCGGGATTGAAGCAATGATTAAAGATAGGATTGACGCGACCGACTTTAGAGATGCCATGTCTTTGCTAACGACTGCGGTCAATGTGGTGACTACATCAGGCGCGACGGGCATACATGGGTTTACAGCATCGGCAGTATGTAGTGTCACAGACACACCGCCGACCTTGCTTGTCTGTATGAATCAAACGTCTCGGTCACATAGCTACTTTCTGGAAAATAAGGTTTTAAGTGTCAATGTGTTAGGCGCGCAACATGAGCAGCTGTCCAATGCTTTTGCCTCTAAACTGTGTTCAGAAGAACGATTTGAATATGGTTCTTGGACACAATTACAAACAGGCGCTCCTGTGTTGGAGGATGCCTTGGTCAGTTTTGATTGTGAGATTGAACAAATTCAAGAAGTCGGCACGCATAGCGTCTTTATGTGCCGCGTTGTCGCCATCAATCAGGCTGAGCCACAAGGCGGAACTGATGAAGGATTGGTTTACTTTAACCGTGCCTATTCTAGAGTTGGGCAAGCAGAGCTTATTTAATCCAATACCTATTATCCAACACCTAAACCTATGGGCTATTGCTCGTTCAATATTGAGCAGTCGTTTAACTATAATAATCATCTCATTAAATCTAAATAAGAAGTAACTATCCTGTGGAATTAATAACTTTTTTAATAATAGGGGCGCTAGCAGGATTTGCTGCGGGGCTATTTGGAGTAGGCGGTGGCACTATTATCGTACCACTACTATTTATTGTCTTTACGCAAATGGGTTACAGTCCTGACAGTATTATGCACTTGGCCTTGGGTACTTCACTGGCGACTATTATCGTTACATCCATAAGCTCGCTCATGGCGCACAACAAAAAGGGCGCAGTCATGTGGCCTGTCTTTAAAAATCTGACGCCGGGCTTAGCAATAGGCTGTTTTTTAGGGGCAGGGATAGCAGGACAGATATCTGGGTTGTATCTGCAGTTGATTGTTGGTGTGTTTTTGCTTTGGGTCGCTTATAAAATGTTTATGGGTGGCAAAAAGAAAGCAAATAACGATGCTGGTAATGTTCATATAGCTTTGCCTTCAAAGCCTAAGCAGCTAGCAGCAGGGGCGGGTATCGGTATCGCTTCTGCTATTTTTGGGATTGGCGGTGGTAGCTTAACCGTACCTTATCTCACACGTTACGGTGTGGTTATGCAAAAAGCCGTTGGAACCTCAGCCGCATGTGGATTGCCGATCGCCATTGCAGGCGCGCTAGGGTTTATGTTCTTTGGCATGCAAGCTCAAGTCGACGTGCCCAATACGATTGGCTTTGTTCACATCTATGCTTTTTTGGGCATTAGCATTATGAGCTTTTTTACCGCCAAGCTAGGCGCAAAAGTCGCTCACGCATTATCGCCACAGTTGCTGAAAAAATGCTTTGCGGTACTGTTGACCGTCGTAGGCTGTTACTTTTTATATAAAGGGTTGTTGTAGGTGATTTGAGATTAATGAACGCTTGAAAGGATTCAAGGGCAGGTTTTCAATTAGCATACCGACTAGCTACATTCTTAAATTGTAGCTAGTCGGTATGCAGTTTTGTAGAAGGTATGCTTATTCAGTCCTTTATTTAGCTAAATCACTTAACCAAATACTCGCCACAATATCCAAAATATTCCTATCATCAAGACAGCGATCACGAGCAATCGTTTTAGCCAATAAGGCAGTAGAGGTTTCTTATAGCCTAAGTCATTCAACTGACTATCGACACCGTCCTGCAGCCCTTTAAACCCTTGGCTCTGCTTAGTCGTTTTAACACGATTTTTTACCAATGGCCCAGGCTCTTCTTCCTCTTGCTCTCTATCAAAGCTAATGGCTTGATTTGGAATGCCTTGTTTACTAGCGATAGTATTGAGCTTCTGTTGTTGCTTTACTTTTAGCTGGGTCTCATAAGCATCAATTCTACTTTTGGCTTCATCCATACTGATGTTTTCGTCTGCCGCCAAAGTTTTGATGGCCATTACTAGGTTGTTTTTTTCGACCATCATAATGACGTCTTTTGGCAACTTGGTATTGACCGGTTTTGCGCTAGGGTCGGGGTTAAACATGACTGTCCTTATTACGGCGTATAAGTGCGAATGAGTTATATGCTCATTATAACCATGTTAGATAAGCAATGTTCAAGCAAAAAAAATACCGCGGCCACTATGGTGACTGCGGTATTTTATTATTTATCGTTATTGGCAGTTTTGCCAATATTTGATAATTATAGATCTTTCCAACGTTGGATAGACTCTTTGATGACTTCTTTCGCTTCTGCGACATCGCCCCAAGATTCAACAACCGTCGTACCAGCTTTTTTCAGGTCTTTGTAATGGCTGAAATGGAACTCTAACTGGTTGATTAACTGCTTTGGTAGGTCTTCTAAGCTGTTGTAAGCATTGCCTGTATCACGGTCATCAGCAGGTACGACAACGATTTTGTCATCTACTTCGCCATCATCAACAAACTTCATGACACCGATAACTTTGGCTTTTAAGAAAATACCAGTCGGTAGTGGCTGTTCAGTCAATAGCAATACGTCAAGCTCATCACCGTCTTCGTCAAGTGTTTGTGGGATGAAGCCATAGTTACAAGGTTTGGCAAAAATCTGTGGGTCAATACGGTCGAGCTCAAATACTGCTAATTCGCGATTCCACTCAATTTTATGGCTGCTACCAGCTGGGATCTCTACTACTACATTGATGATGCCGCCGTCTACGTCGCCTGCGTCCAAAATTTTGTTAAAATCTGCCATAAAATGCTCCAATTTGCTTTTGTTTTAGATGTTTGAATAAGGGGTTGAGCTAGGGATACAGCAAGGATAATTGCTGCGTCCAATTTGTACTGCATGCGATTATAGCAAGTTTGTACTGAATTTTCTCTTAATATTTAAGTCTAAGCGTGCAAGATATTATGCAAAAAAAGATTATGCAAAAATAGGCTCAGAACTTACTTGGGCGAGATAGCTCGCAACTCAATCAGCCCAGCATGACGCTTGGCGATGTTATCAATAAGTTTTTGAGTGACTGTCTCATAGCTGAATGAATCGCTCATTTGCTGCTCAGTCTGCGCATCTGGCTCTGTTTGCTCTGAATCTGTCTGCATGGCTACAAAGTCAGACAATCGCAACATTTGCATGCCAGCATAGCCACAAGGATTGATGGCGTTAAATGAAGATAGGTCACAATTTAAATTAATCGCAATACCATGGTAGCTAAAGCCATGCTTAATCTTAAAGCCTAGCGAGGCCATTTTGCCCAGCATAATCTTATTATCAAGAGAGTTGTCATCTGTTGCAGCAGTATCTGCATATAAGTAGACACCTGGGGCATCACGGCGTGCATGAGCACTGATATTATCACTATTAGATGGTGAGCTACTCAAACAGTCATTGATGACGTCTTCTATCGCTTGCTCAGCATGGGAGACGAGATTGCGCACACTCCATTTGAGACTGTCCAAGTCAAACAACCAATAGATCACCAGCTGCCCATGGCCATGCCATGTCACCTGACCACCGCGATCGGTCTTGATGATAGGCGTATCAGTGCGCTGTAATATGTGCTCTTCTTTGCCTGCCTGTCCAAGCGTGTAGACATCGTTATGATCGACAATCCATAATTCATCAGGCGTACGTAGGCCTTGTTGCTTTTTTAGATCGATACGTTCGAGGGTGCGTGCCAGCATCGCATCGAGAGTAGGGACATAATCGGCCGCTGATAGAGATTTGCTGACAAGCGTATCATTGAGGAGTTGTGTGTCATTTTGCATGAGAGTATCTGTCTTATTATTATCAAGTTTAAAATAAATAATGCTCATCGGTAGTGTAGCAGTTTTGGCGACTATCGCCCAAAATTATATACTGTTGTAATGTCTGCAAGTGGCGTAAATGCTAATAGCAATCAGCTAACAATGGACGAAGAAGTAACTGGTATAGAACAGTGGTAAGTCGCTTATAAAGGTACTGCTAGTACAGACGCAGTAGTCAACCAAAGATGCTGTTCATTGCTCAGTCGATGCGCTACATTAAAGTATGATGAATGGAATCTGATGAAATTTATAGTCAGAGTAGGTTATCAAAGAGCGCACCTGACTAGAAAGATAGAGCCTCTAACCCAATATAATGTAGTGACTACAAACCTTATGACTATTACTATGATTATGACAAGGAAGACACATGACAGATAGCAACCAAAGCGCTCATGAGCAGGCAGTGACCGAGACAGGTTTTGCGCTGCAGCGTGTGCCTGAAGCCCTAAGTACGGCGACGACTATCGATGAGATGAAAGCGCAATTTGCACGCTTGCAAATGTTAAGCCGTACCCAGCCAATCAATGATTGGGGCACACGTACGACGCAGCTAGACAATCTAGAAGTGATGCTTAGCGATAACCAAGAGAGTTTTGCAAAGGCGATTAGTGTAGACTTTGGCTATCGTAGCCAGTCAGAGACGCAGTTTGCTGAGTTGTTTCCTAGCTTTACCGGTATCAGCCACGCCAAGAAACACGGCAAAAAGTGGATGAAAGCCCATCGTGCACCTATTTCAGCGCTATATATGCCAGCCCATAATGAAATCCAGCCTCAGCCATTGGGTGTGGTCGGTATCATGGTGCCTTGGAACTATCCGTTATTTTTAGCAATCGGCCCGATGATTGATGCAATCACCGCGGGCAACCGCATCATGGTCAAGATGAGTGAAGCTGCGCCGCAATTTGCTCAGACGTTTGCTGACGCCATTGCTCGTTATTTTTCGCCAGATATGATCTGTGTGGTGCTCGGTGAAGTCGAGATTGCAGCCGCCTTTAGTGAGTTACCGTTTGACCATCTGCTGTATACCGGATCGACTGCGGTGGGCAAAAAGGTCATGGCTGCCGCTGCGCCCAATTTAACACCAGTGACGCTTGAGCTTGGTGGTAAATCACCTGTAATTGTACTAGATGATGCCAATCTAGAGTCTGTTGTCAATCGAGTGATGATGGGTAAGACACTAAATGCTGGGCAGACGTGTATTGCGCCAGATTATGTCTTGATTCAGCGTCAATACCATGACCAGTTTATCCAACTCGCAAAAGAGTGGATGACCAAGCATTATCCTGATATCGAAGAAAACCCAGATTATTCTCGCATTATTAATGGTGAGCAGTTCAAACGGGTAAAAGGCTATCTAGATGCGCTAACAGGCGGCGAGTTACATGCGTTAACTGGCGTTGAATCTAATATAGAGACCCGTTTAATGCCGCCAGTCATCGTCAGCGAGCCTGAGCCTGACAGCGACCTCATGCAAAATGAGATTTTTGCCCCGATTTTGCCGCTGATGCATTATGAGACGCTTGATGATGCCATTTACTTTGTGAACTCGCGTCCACGGCCATTGGCACTATATGTGTTTAGTGACAATTACAGCAGTATCGAAAACGTGCGTAATAATACGGTCTCGGGTGGCTTATGTATCAACGAAGTTTTGATACATGTTGCCCAGCATGATTTGCCGTTTGGTGGCGTGGGTGACTCTGGTACTGGCGCGTACCACGGTAAGGCTGGCTTTGAACGCCTCAGCCATATGAAGCCAATTTTTGTACAAACCAAGCTCAATGGTCTGAATTTATTATTGCCGCCTTATGGTGGACTGTTTAAAAAGGCGATGGCGCTGTTTTTGAAATAACTGTTCTTGAAATAACAGTCTTTAAAATAACAATTCTTGAATTAGACATTTTATAGTAGCTATAGAAATTAATAGTGACCTTTTTTAGTCGATATCATAACCAATAGCACCTATCCAGATAGGTGCTATTTTTTTGTCTAAAATACCAATTTACAAATATAGGTTTCTAAAATTAAGAGCGACTTTTCATAAGAGCTTTATCAAAATTATCGTAAATTTATCTAATGCGTTAATCGACAAATAAGCGTTTGTCATCACTTCTATAAATCGCTACACTTTGTAGTAAGTCTAAACAACAGTAGATAGTAGCTCAATGGTCTAGAGCCAGCATTGGTAAACTTGATATAGCGACGTTTAGCTGTTTTTTAGTTCTATTGTTTTGATAGTGATTTCATGCCGATACAACATAATAATAGGAAAGAGTATGCGCCAATGTATTGCATTAAGCTTACTGTGGATGAGCGCGTTACTACTGCCTGTATCGGCGTCAGCGGCGTGTGAATCACCGATCAAATTTGGGGCGCTAACCTGGGAGAGTGGGCAATTTACCTCCGGCGTACTCAAATATATCGTAGAAGACGGATACGGCTGCACAGTAGAAGAAGTACCAGGAGCAGGGCCTGCACTTGATACAGCGCTCTCACAGAATGACATTCAGGTCATCGGGGAGCAGTGGGTTGGCCGTTCGCCAATCATGGAAAAAGCCATTGAGCAAAATAAAGTGGCCATCATCGGCGATACGCTAAAAGGTGGTGCAACTCAAGGCTGGTATGTCCCGCGATACGTCTTGGAAGAGAATCCAGGACTTCGCAGCTATCAAGATTTGCCTAAATATACTGAGCTATTTAAAGACCCTGAAGATCCTGGTAGATCACGTTTTATGAACTGTCCCTCTGGTTGGACGTGTGAGATTTTTAACACACGTTTGCTAAAAACCACCGGTCTAGACAGCCTTTTCAACAACGCACACCCTGGTACAGGTGCTGCTCTTGATGCCGAAATTGCCTCCGCTTTTGAACAGCATAAGCCACTGTTGTTTTACTACTGGCAACCCACTGGGCTAATGGCAAAATATGACTTTGCGCCATTAGAGTTCCCAGCTTATGAGGATGCTTGTTGGCAAAATCTGCTGCTCGCTGATGGTAAGATGGATTGCGTGTCAGGATTCCCAGTATCGCCGTTAGGTATTGCCGTTTCTACCCCGTTTGTCGAATCCAATCCCGAACTAGCAGCTGTCTTTGAAAAGGTGCAATTTACCTCTGATGAGCTAAACGGTGCTATCTTGGAGATGAGCGAAAGTAAACGCACTGGCGATGAGCAAGCCATGGTGTTTTTGCGTGACAACCCAGAGGTTTGGCAAGCATGGTTATCCGATGAGGCCGCTACCAACCTCGCTACCAAGTTAGGCCTTAGCTCAACGGGTGCTGTCTCTACAACTGCATCTAGTATCAATGCGTCAGCGCTCGCCTCAAGCTTTCCTTCATGGTCGCTTGAGACCCCACTCAATAATGCCTTAGCAAATGTGGTCCAAAACTATGGTGATGTATTTCGTACTATTAGCACAATGGCGCTTACTTACCTGCTATTACCTATTGAACGATTATTAACGGTTGTCCCGCCTTGGCTTATTATTGCATTTGTGACTGTGCTTGGCTGGTTTGGTGTCCGCAAGATTTGGTTTGCGCTGGCATGTGGTGCAGGGTTGTTTTTGATTGGTGCTTTTGGCTTATGGGGCGCATTAATTGACACTCTAGCGCTGCTTATCGTATCGGTACTGGTCACGGTGGTGATTGGTATTCCTATTGGTATCGCTATGTCAGGTAGCAAACTGCTACGCAAGACTGTGACGCCAGTGCTAGATATCATGCAGACCATGCCGAGTTTTGTATATCTCATACCAGTGCTGATGTTGTTTGGTATTGGTAAAGTGCCTGCGTTATTCGCGACCGTGATTTATGCTTTGCCACCCTTGATTCGTCTGACGAAGTTAGGGATTACGCAAGTCAATCATGAAATGGTCGAAGCAGGACGATCCTTTGGTAGTACCCACCTACAGCTGCTCCTTTGGATTAAATTGCCACAAGCGTTGCCCAGTATTATGGCAGGTATCAATCAGGCCGTAATGATGTCACTTGCCATGGTGGTATTGGCCTCAATGATTGGTGCTCCTGGGCTTGGTGAAGATGTATTGCAGTCTATCCAAACGCTCAATATCGGTCAGGGTCTACAAGCAGGTACGGCCATCGTTATCGTTGCTATTATCATTGACCGTATCACGCAAGCATTCGGTCAAGGTAAGCGTACCCGTCAAAAAACCATCGAAGCAGGCAGACGTCCGATTGGATAGAAAATTATCTAGTGGTATACGATTGAACCCATGGTAATTGACCGAAGCCCTAATAATAAAAACCACGTGAATAGTGAGAGCACCGATGAATCATATCCAATTAAAAAATATCAGTAAGATTTATAATGCCAGTAGCACGCAAGCACAGTCTGCATTGGCATTGCTGGCTGAGGGTATGGATAGCATCAAAGTAAAAGAGCAAACGGGCTATTCAGTTGGTCTGTATAATATCAATCTAGATATCAAGGCAGGCGAGTTGCATTGCATCATGGGACTGTCAGGCTCGGGCAAGTCAACGCTGATACGCCATCTTAACCGCTTGATAGATCCAACCAGTGGTGAGATATGGGTAGATACTGCTCTGAATAGAGACCGTGCGACTCACACAACAGCTGATAGGCAATTAGCGACAGCTAATATGAGTACGGTAGCAGAAGAAAGCTCTGCTACGGCTATTAACATTTTAGCGCTCAACGATAAACAGTTGCAGCATTATCGTCAGCAGACCGTCAGTATGGTTTTTCAGCATTTCGGCTTAGTGCCGCACATGACGGTCATACAAAACGTCGCTTATGGGCTGCGTGTTCGAAAAATGAGCGTAAACGAGCGACACGAAACGGCTCGACATTGGCTCAATGAAGTTGGTCTATCGAGTTTGGAAAATAGCTACCCTGATGAGCTATCAGGCGGTATGCAGCAGCGCGTCGGGCTAGCTCGTGCTTTAGCGACGGATAATCCAATTTTGCTAATGGATGAAGCGTTCTCTGCACTTGATCCGCTCATTCGCGCTCAGTTGCAAGACCAACTACTCGAATTACAAGATCGATTGAACAAGACCATTGTATTTATTACCCATGACATCGATGAAGCTGTCAAAGTAGGTCAGCGTATCAGTATGCTAAATGGTGGTCGACTCATACAAACGGGGACGCCAAGCGAGTTGCGGCATAATCCTGCTGATGACTACGTCGAGCAGTTTATGAGTGCAAAATCATAGGTTGTGCTAACCATTTATGAATAGATTGTCTGGATAGACTTATACAATGTTTTTATGAATGGTGTAAATAATCGCAATCATTTTACTGGCTTTTCACTATCATTTTGCTGCAATCAAAAGTGAACTCTGAAATAAATACCAAACTTCGTTATACTGAACGGTTTATCGATGGCTCATAATGAATGAGCGTGTATTGTTTATCGTCCACATATGATGTCGCTTTGTCTATCAAATGACGTTTGTTTCTTATTTTGCACTTTTAAGGCCATAGCATGACCGTTTCTTATGCACCTATTATTACTTCATTGCTTGATAATGATTTGTACAAATTTACGATGTTACAAGCCATGCTGCATCAGTTCCCGCAAACCCATGGTGTTTATCGCTTTCGTTGCCGTAATAACAAAGATGCAGCCTATCCATTGGCTGACATCCAAAAGGATTTAGAGCAGCAACTAGACAGCTTATGCGAATTGCGATTTTTGCCAGATGAGCTCGAGTACTTGCGTAGCCTACGCTTTATTCGCTCAGATTTCGTTGATTATCTAGAGTTGTTTAAGCTAAAACGCCGCTTTATTACGGTAAGTACAGACGATAAAGGTCGCCTGTTTATCGATATCGAAGGGCCGATGATTCAAGCGATGTTCTTTGAAGTATTTGTATTGGCCATTGTCAATGAGCTGTATTTTAATGCTTTATCTAATGACAGCGTGATTGAAGAAGGACAACGTCGCCTAGATGCAAAAGTAGCGCTATTACATCAGTATGCCGAAAAGCAAACTCAGTACGGTCAAGATACGCCGCCATTTATCGTCGCTGATTTCGGTACGCGTAGACGCTTTAGTCGACGCTGGCAGGCACATGTAGTGGAGACGCTACATAAAGCCGAGCCAAAGATAGTCGGTGGTACATCTAACGTGTATTTGGCCAAGCAATTAGGGATGACGCCAATAGGCACCATGGCACATGAGTTTATGCAGGCGTTTCAAGCATTAGATGTGCGTCTGCGAGATTCACAAAAGGCCGCGCTTGAAGCATGGGTGCATGAGTACCGTGGCGACTTGGGTATTGCATTGACAGATGTAGTCGGCATGGATGCGTTCTTGCGTGATTTCGATTTATATTTTGCCAAGCTATTCGACGGTCTGCGTCATGATAGCGGCGACCCTTATATTTGGGGCGATAAGGCGATTGCCCATTATGAGAAGCTAAAAATAGATCCAAAAACCAAGATTCTAACTTTTAGCGATGGGTTAAATTTAGAGAAGGCGTGGGAGCTGCATCAATACTTTAAAGGTCGCATTAGAACTAGCTTTGGTATTGGCACCAATCTGACCAATGATATGGGCATTACGCCGATTAATATCGTGCTCAAGTTGGTAGAGTGCAATGGTCAGCCAGTCGCTAAGCTGTCTGATAGCCCAGGCAAGACCATGATCAATAACGACACGTATCTTGCCTATCTGCGTCAAGTGTTTGAGGTTGACGAACCAGAGTAAACTGAATATCAAACTGTTGCGTTGCCAAATGTGCCAAATGAGATTGATACGCTTGGCTTGACCAAACAGCTGCTATCTAGTGGCTGTTTTTTTAACTATCAACACTACTGGTAGATTTTTCTTCGGCAAAGGCCGCATCTAGTGCTTGCTGTACAGCATTGATACGAGTCTCGCAAACGCGATAAGCGGCAATAGATTCTTCGACCGTTGTCATCAGATTATCAATATCAGGCTCATCCTGTTGCTGTAGTTCAGCCGCATTGGTTTTTAAGATATCGTAAGCCGCCTTAAAGGTTTTTGGGGCGGCTTTTTTGCGTCTGCGAGTAGGGGTAGTCATAAAATTTCCTAATTTTTAAAGGTAAGTCGGTGAATAATCGTTAGATATTATTATTTGGTTAATTTAGAGTGTCTGAGTTTTTCGTCGCTTCTTTATCCATATTGACATCGATAATCTGTGCTTTTGCATTGCCATCTTTTAAAATAATATTGACGGTTTGCTCAGGATACAGTTGGGTACTACTAGTGAGTATTTGCTTGTTTTGAGCATCCGTGAGCATGGTATAGCCCTGCTTGAGCACGCGAGAGGGGCGATGTAATAGCACGATGTCACGTAGATGTTCGCTATCGCGCTGTGCTTGCACAATTTGCTGCTGCGCGTTCTGCATGATTGACTCTTGATAACTTTTGCTATTGGTAGCGGCTTTTGCGAGCTGTTGATGCGCCAAGGTTTTCGTTTGTGTGTATCGCTCAGCTGTCAGTCTGATTGCTTGCTTTACTTGGCGCTGGGCACTTTGTTGAATACTGCGCCATGCATAATCACTGTCTTTTCGTAGAGCGGTCAGTTGCCCAATCGTTTGCGACTGTATTTGGCTTAACTGGCGTGCGGTTTGTTGCTCAGAAGTATTCAATTGGCGCTGAGCCGCTTGCTTGATTTGCGCTTGATATTGTAGCGTCTGAGTGACGAGCTGGGCTAAATGGCTATGGATGGCAGCAATCACCTTTGAGGGTGTGTCAAAGCTGATATGCGCCACTTCATCTAAGATGACTTTGTCACGCTCATGACCGATACCTACCCAGACAGGAATAGGCTGTTCGGCAACCAAAGCTGCTAGCTCATAATCATTGAGATAAGCCAAATCACCAACCGCACCGCCACCACGAATAATAACCAACAAGTCTGGTAGACGCTGATAAGTATCGTAAAACTGCTGCTGGGCGCTAACGATTGCTTGACGGATTTCAGCGGGTGCATGATTGCCCTGAAAAGTCGCACTATGGTAGTGGAAGTGACACGCACCTGTACTGGCTAAGCGATCGGCATCTGCTTGAAAATCACCCAAGCCTGCTGCCTTTTCAGGGGCGATGACTAGCACATGCTCGATATCAAAAGGGGCAGGTAGCTGTTGATTAAGATGTAATAGCCCTTCACCTGTTAGGCGGTCAACCATTTCTGCATATTGCCGTGCCAAGTCGCCTAGCGTATAGCTGGGATCGATATCTTCAATGGTGATTGAAAAGCCGTACTGGGCATGGAAGCCTGCCGATACTTTGAGGAGTACGGTCAAGTCGCGCTCAAGCGGCATACCAGTTGCACGTTCAAACTTAGCTAATACACGAGCAGCTTTGAAACGCCAGAGATTGCCACGGCAGCTGGCGACCACTTTGCCATCGTCGTCTTTTTCGGCCAGTTCAAAGTAGTAATGACCACCTTTACTCGACAGATTGCGGATTTCAGCTTTTACCCAGACACGGTGGTCAAAAGTTTGTTTGATGACCATTTCAACCGCTGATAAATAATCACTTAGGCGTAGGACCGTATCCTCTAGATGATCTTCCTGCTCAGCGAGTTCCGCCTCTAGAGTGGCCAAATCTTTGGCAGGTGCTAATACTTTGGCCTGTTTAATATTTGAAAGATTGGGTTTGCGCATAATATTAGACCAAAGATAATGAAAATATAAAGACTGACGAGGATGTGCTGAATACGATAGCGGATAGTTTAACTTAAAAAGAAGAGCACAAAAAGCGAAGCCAACAAGCTTTGATTGATATATTATCTATATCGCAGTTTGTTGGCTGTTTAATCAGAGAAGGATTGTATGTCACTTAATGTTGGCGGTTAGATCGTAAACCTGTTTGCGTCTAAAAGAAGTTGTCGTGTAGAGAAAAATAGATAGATATTTTTAGCTAGATATAGTCGGTTCAAGATAATTTAGATACAAGGAGGGCAAGTGAAAGTGCTACAAAGAGTAGGCTGAGTGATCCTGACACTGTATCTGATTTATATGATATGGACGATATTTATTGGCAACGGAAGTTAATGGTGTATTCGTAATCATCGCTACGTGACAAATCTGGCGAACCAGTGCCAAAGATTGAGCCAACGACTGCGCCCACTTGTCCAACCATACGGCCAGTACGTTCATTTAAAATACCATTATATTTTACGTTATCATCGACGATAATTACTTGCTTGCTTCGGCAGGTTTTTTGAGCACTATCGATCGCATTTTGTTGTGCTTTCACTTTGGTATCTGCGATGCCCGTGGTCTCATAAATAGAATTGGCACGCTGAATTACGGGTGAAGAAGGCGTACTTTGACAGGCGCTCAAAGCAAGTACAGCCACTAACGTTGCCGTCAAACTGGCAGTTTTATTAAAAGTATTCATAAATAATTCCTGATTTATATAAGCAGAACGTCTTAGCTATAGGCAAAGCTTTATGAATGTAGCTTATCTAGATATTACCTGTCTAGACAGTTATTGTGTGCTGTATTACGGGTATATTGCCGATGAACCTTGCCCTAGATATAAACCAGTTTAATATCTTAAGAACAGCAATATTTCAAAACTATAGCCAACCGTTATTGACCAAAAATAAAACAAGTCGCATCCGTACACAGCAAATCACTTGAAATATAAATTGTATCTAGGATAATTGAGCCATTCATTTTTTATTAATAAGTAATACTATGCAATTGATTCCTGCTCCTGCTGGCGTGCTCGAGGTTGACGCACTGTGGCAAAATGACAATCCTAATGATCCAACTACAGACACTGTGGCGCTGCTATGCCATCCCAATCCGTTGTTTGATGGTACGATGAATAACAAAGTGGTCACCACCATGTATCGCTTTGCCCGTGATAATGGTATGCATGTGGTGCGCTTTAACTTTCGCGGTGTTGGTCAATCGACAGGCGAGCATGATTATGCGGAAGGTGAAGTGGTCGATGCGATGACCGTGCTACAATGGATTGCTGAACAAACCAATGCTCGAAAGCTATGGCTGGGTGGCTTTTCTTTTGGTGGCTATGTTACTGCACGCGTGGCTGAGCAAGTGCTTGAAGCCGCGCATATATGGGGATTGGGTGACTTTGAAGTCACGAAAATTGCCCTGATAGCACCATCAGTCGAAAAAAATGACAGTACTGATATTAGTTTGCCTGCGGATAGAACTTTTGAGATTTATGGTAATGCGGATGAGGTGATTGAACCTGATAATATGCAGGCATTTGCAGACCGATTAGGTATTGAAGTCAGCGTGGTCGATGGCGCGGGTCATTTCTTCCATGGTCGCTTATCAGAGCTCAAAGGTTTATTAGACAAGCATAGCTTTGGGCAGAACAGCTAAGTTTATTCATAGCTAACTCAGCTTGATGGTTTCCGTTTTGATATGGTTTAGCATAGCTTGCTTGGTAGCACCAGCGTTATGCTAAATTATCCTACTATTTTGATATTTATTTAATCCAACGATGAGTCGTATTATGAGTTTATCTCCATTGCAACGTTACGAGAAAGCCGTCAGTACAGATGAGTTTACTCGGGATGAGCAGCAATTTCAGGCCATGAGCTATCTTGATGAGATATACCATCAGCTCATCAATAGCGCACCGCAAAAGAAAGGTTTCTTTGGCTTTTTAAAATCTAAGCCAGTCGCGCCAACGGGTCTTTATATGTGGGGCGGTGTTGGTCGCGGTAAAACGTGGATGATGGATATGTTTTATGACTCGTTGACCATCGAGCGCAAGATGCGTCTGCATTTTCATCATTTTATGCAGCGTGTCCATAGAGAGCTTAACAAACTACAAGGTGAGAGCGATCCACTCGAAAAAGTCGCCGATATTATTTATAAAGAAGCAGTTATCATCTGTTTTGATGAGTTTTTTGTTTCTAATGTCTCTGATGCCATGATATTGGGCGATTTGTTCACTATGCTGTTCAATCGCGGTATTACTTTGGTTGCCACCTCAAACATTGAACCAGCTGGACTGTATAAAGATGGCTTGCATCGTGACCGTTTTATGCCTGCTATTGCGGAAGTTGAGCGTCATACGACGGTAATGAATATCGACTCGGGAATTGATTATCGTCTGCGCGTATTGCAACAAGCTGAGCTATACGAAGCGCCGCTTACTAAGGCGAACTACCATTGGTTAGCCAACCGTTTTGCGAGCTTGTCGAATAATCAGAAAATTAGTAAAGAGCCCATTACTATCAATGGACGAGAAGTAAAAATCAACGCTTGTACCGAAGATATCTTATTCTGTGACTTCCGTCATCTCTGTATGGCGCCGCGATCAGCCGCTGATTTTATTGAGCTTGCCAAACGCTTTAGTACCGTTTTAGTTGACTCTGTACCAGCACTAGATGACGACTTGCGTGATCCAACGCGCCGTTTTATTTATCTCGTCGATGAGTTTTATGATCGCCGTGTAAAGCTATTGGTACGGGCAGAGCAGCCGATTCTAGACCTGTATCAAGGAGAGAAGCTGGCGTTTGAGATTGAACGTACTCGCTCACGTCTGCTTGAGATGCAGTCAGAAGACTATCTACGCATGGACCACCGAGTCGAAGATGTTGCGTAGTTTATCGCTGAGTTGAGACTGCCTATGTGTAGCTCTCAACTGCTCTATAGCTGTTAAAAAATAAGAAAATGATATTATAAATAATAAGTAGTGATAGATAATAATAAATAAGGATAAAACAATGACTACATCTGATAATGAAAGCCAAGAAATAGAAGACAAAAAACTGTCTGTGAAGAACGTAGCAGCGAATGATATCTCCTCTACCAGTGACGAGCTGATAGGTTGGATCAACTCAAGACGCAGTATGGGCAATTTAGATGAGCCAGCACCAACGCGTGCGCAGATTGAATCTGCCATTGAGTGTGCGGCAACTGCGCCAGATCATAAAAAATTGCGTCCGTGGCGCTTCATCGTGACGCAAGGTGAGGCTCGCCATGAATTAGGCCGTGCCTTGCTCGAAGCGGCCCAAGCAAAAGCGCTAGAAGATGGCGAAGAGTTGTCTGAAAAAACCGTCACTAAAACTCAAAATATGCCGCTGCGAGCGCCGTTGATCATAACGGCTGTGACTCAAATGCAAGAACACAAAAAAGTGCCACCTTTTGAGCAGATGCTCAGTGCGGGCGCTGCTGTGCAAAATCTAATTTTGGCATTAAAAGCCCAAGGATTTAGTACGGTTTGGCGCACTGGGCTGCTATGTAATGAGCCTGCGGTAAAAGCATATTTTGGTGTAGGTCCAGATGATTATGTGACCGCTTTTGTTTATACTGGCACAAGTCCCAAGGACGAGTCCAAACGCAAACCTATTGATATCGAACCGCTAGTTCGCTTCGAGTCGTAATGTAGCTCAGTACTGTCTATTTATAAGATTATAATTTCACAAAGTTGTAATTCAAAGATAATAAGGCCAGTCGCTGAGCACGATAGATTCTATTGATAATACGTCAGTCAACACGGATAAAAGAACATGACAAGCCCTAACAATAGTAATAAAAACAACACCAGTGCTAATAATGAAACGGACAAAGAGTCGTCTGAAAAACAGAACGGTATGCTTGCAGGTATTCTTGAGCGAGCAACCAAGTCAGGTCTCGGCCGAAAAAAGTCAAATCCTAGCCCTGTTGAATCAGCTGTGGCAAAGGATATGGCCGACATTCATAGCAATCCAACCAAGCTGCGTTTGGCGTTTTTGGGTGGTGGTAGCTTTGGTACGGCAATGGCAAATTTAGCCGCACGTAATGGCTGTGATACCACGCTGTGGGTACGTAATAAGCGTACCGTAAAAGCAATGGCGAAAACACAGACCAATAAAAAGTATCTACCGGGCTATAAGCTTGATGATCGATTGAAATACAGCCATGATTTGGCGGCAAGCGTCAAAGACAAAGACATTATTTTTATCGCTGTGCCAGGTTTAGCCTTTCGCGAAACGCTAAAAAATATCGCGCCTTTTATCAGCGGTCAGTCTATTGTATCGTTGACCAAAGGTATGGAAAAAGACACCTTTGCGATGATGAGTGATATCATCAAAGAAGTGTTGCCAGAAGTGAACTTTGGCGTCATGTCAGGGCCGAACCTTGCTATCGAAATCATGAAAAATATGCCATCTGCTACGGTTATCGCAAGTGAGTCGGAACCATTACGTCATGCCGTACAAGCAGCATTACACAGTGCCTTCTTTAGAGTGTTTGCTAGTGATGATATACGCGGCGTCGAGCTTGGCGGCGCGCTAAAAAACATCTACGCAATTGCCATGGGTATGGCGGCAGCTTACAAAGTAGGTGAGAATACTAAGGCAATGATTCTTACTCGTGCTTTGGCAGAAATGAGTCGTTTTGGTGTTGAAGAAGGCGCCAATCCGCTCACTTTCTTGGGCTTATCAGGGGTAGGCGACTTATACGCCACCTGTAGCTCAGAGCTAAGTCGTAACTATCGTATCGGTAATATGCTCGGTCGCGGTATGAGTATTGATGCCGCGGTCAAAAAGCTTGGACAGACTGCTGAAGGGGTGAATACTATTCAGCAAGTACATGAAAAGGCGACCAAAGCGGGTATCTATATGCCAATTACCCATGCGCTCTATGCAGTCATTTATGAAGACAAGGCCGCTTTAGGCGTTGCGCTACATCTAATGGAAGCTGGGTTCCGTAGCGATGTTGAGTTTGTCATGGCGCATGATCATAGTAATGCAGCACTTACCGCTCATATGAAAACCTCTGGTAGCAATACCAAAAGCAAAGACGGTGATGCTGATAAGTAAGATATATTATTAGAAGGCAGTATCAAGAAAGTCGAACTTAGCGCTCCAAGGAAGGTTATGAAAATTATATTAGTACGTCATGGTCAAGCAGAAGACGAAACACGTCCAGATAGCGCGCGTCAGCTGACGGACTTTGGTCAGCAGCAAGCAGCGCAGACGGCAGAGTATGTGACCACTCACTATAGCCCAGATCGTTTTGTGGTTAGCCCTTATATTAGAGCGCAGCAGACTTTATCTGCATTCCAGTCACGAGCGCCGCAAGTAGCCTCATCTGTGCAGGACAATATCACGCCCTCGGATGATGCGCGCCAAGCTTTGATAGATATTGCCAATATTGAAGCTGAGTGTTTGGTTGTTGTTTGTCATATGTCTATCGTCGCCTATATCGCGGGATTGCTGACAGGCGATTATCCTGAGTCATTTTCTCTAGCGGAAGCCAGAGTGTTTGATATGGAGTTTGTGATGACTGGCATGGCAACGGAAGTTGATCGCTTTGTTCCTGACCAGCCTTACTAGACTAGATATCTAATATTTTGATTAGAAACGATTTGCTAGAGCAGAATTGATTAGATATGACGGATTTGAAGTGGTATTTGTGCAAAGTTCAGCCCTTTATCAATTGTATCAAATCATCCAGCTCTTTCAAAAACCGCATAAACCTTAACGATATTTTGATAACTGCAGCAATAATTGAGGACACGTTTAGTGTTACATGTTTGGTTACGAGCGCAGCATAGCCCGCTAGCTGTCTGGCATGAAGATGTACAGCAATGGCAAATGGTTGATGGTTGGCAACAGCTGCAAACAATCTATGGTAACTATAAGTCCAATAGCCAAAAGGCGCTTTGTCTATATTTTCCCTCAAGTCATGCGTTGCAAGTGGACACAGCGCTCAATGCTGCTCAGCTTAAACAGCTGGGTAATAGCGGCAAGCAGTACTTATTTGAAGAAACCTCATTAACGCCTATTGAGCAATTGAACATCCGTCAATTGAGCCATGCTGATACGACGCAACTGTATGCACTGGCACAAAACGATATTGAGTCGTGGCAACAAAGCGCGCAGCTAGCCGGTATGAATATAGTAGCGTTACTGCCAGACTTTTTATTGTTGCCACCGCCAGAAGAGGGCGCAGGTCAACAAGTGACCCTTTATCAAGATTCGCAGACTATGCTGCTGCGCCAATCATTGCGTCAGGGTATGGCCGTCAGCTATTTACCGCTAATGTTTGAGCGTTTCCCGCATTTGAGTGAAGTAATGGTACTGCCGTCTATTGAGGCGCCTATTGACGCATCGGTCGACTCACTAGATTCCTCATCGCCCATGGATTTAGTGGCGCAAACTAAAGCGCTGATCGCTGATCATCAGCTATTGCTGACGGCCCTGTCTACAGTACCTAAGCCAATTGACAGTCCTGAGCGTCACGCGCTTAATTTCTTTATGAAATCTACTAACTCACAACTATCACCATATTTGCGAGTGGCGATGATGGTTGCGCTATCAGCGTTAGTGCTGCAAATGGCAACCGATGGTGTGCAGTGGTATAAGTATAATGAAGCGACCGCCGCAACCAAGACTGCAATTGCGGCACAGTATCAGTCTTGGTTCGCCGATGAGCCACTGAGTACGCGCACCAAACTGCAAGTACAGCTGCAACCAAAACTGCGTAGCGATAGCCAAGCGCCTGCATCACATATGGCCGCACTGTCACGCATATCACCATTGATTAAACAGTCATCATTGCATGCACAATCATTAGTAATGCAACCATCGGCGCTAAGTTTTACCTTGATTGCTCCAGATCGCGGTAGCCTTGATAAATTTACGAGCACACTGGTAGCACAAGGCTTAAATGCCAAACTTGCGCAAGTGAATAGTAATGAGCAAGGTCAGTTTAGTGGTCAAGTCACTGTCAACGTAGTAGAAAATAATATTGTAGAAAGCAGCGACATGGCAAATAATGCGGCAGCGTCGTAACTCATCAAGGTATTGGTAATAAAGGTCAAAACATGAAACGATTACAACGCCGTACCAAACGTAATGCAGCTATTTCTGCAACCAGTACTAAGGCTCAAGTATTCTCAGAGCGTATGAACAATTATCAAAATATACTAATGACGCGCTGGCAAACATTGCCTCCCCGTGATCAGCTAGCATTAGCTATATTGTCTATATTTTTACTGTTGTTTATTGGCGGCTATGGTGGCTATAGCGTTCATCAAGCAGCGAGCGATAGTAAAAACGACTATCAGGAGCAAGTGGCGGATTATTTTTGGTTGCGTGCTCAAGCAGGTAATATTGATAGTAGTGCATTGAATTCTGGTAACAACGCTACTGGAGAGGTTGATATGCCGCCTGCTAGTCGTATCAATGCGCTGCTCAATAACTCAGGTATAGCAGGTGCTCAGGTGGTTGCGACTGGTGATGCAGTGCAACTGAGCTTTACGCATCCTAGTCAAGCGGTTGTCAGCACTGCACTGGGTAAGCTTGAACAGCAAGGTTGGCAATTTACACAGCTGTCCATGCAGCAAGATCTGACCAATAAATCTATTCAGGTACAAGCAACGGTCACTTCATAAAATGCATCATTTTGTGATAAAGATTTTAGATACTTATAACACTGTGTGTCTAGTACTCGACACTCAATCCTCGTCAGCAAAATAATGCTTGATCGTTGGCATCATTGAAAAGCCATTTATCCGGCTCCATTAAATAGTTAACCATATGACTATCGAACAAAAATATTACCAGTAAGGAAAACCTCACATAATGCGGGACAGTATGAGCAACGATAAGCGCCGTTCTTTAATTACTTATAACCACATCACTTATTTCTTATATGTGATTAGCTACTTTACCGCTGGTCTGTTGTGGATTGTGCCGATTGTCATGAACTATGCCAAGCGCCATGATGCTAATGGTTCATGGTTAGCCACGCATTTCGATTGGCAAATCAAGACTTTTTGGTACAGTATCGTTTGGTTCGTCATTGGCATTATTTTGATTACCTTTGCATTAGGCGGCTTTGGCGTTAGCGTATTGGCGGATAGTGGCAATATCGCTATTGGCTCAATATTATTGGCTGGTCTTGGTTTGCTGATTATGACCTTTACCTTTATCTGGCATTTATATCGCATTATACGTGGTTGGATTGCGTTGACTGATGGGCGTCCAGTACCGTAGATGTTTAAGAGTACCTTCGTGCTATGTCTTTAGCTTAGAAAACGACAATTCATCGTTATGTAGCAGAGACTCATCAGTATTGGTTACTGCTTAAATGTAGAAATTTAGCGACTGAAACTTTGCTCTTATTTCTGTTAAGCTGATATAATCGCTGCGCTCGATTTCATTCGCATTTTTTATTCACTATTTCTTCCAAGCAGGGTCTGCCATCACTATGTCTTATGCCTTACTTCGTCCTTTTTTGTTTAATATGGATCCCGAACACGCCCATGAGATGACGCTCTCTTTATTGGATAAAGCGCATAAAGCGCGTGTTTTAGGCTTGGCGTATGGTCAGTCAATGCAACCAACAGACTGTATGGGTTTGCAGTTCTCTAACCCAGTTGGTCTGGCAGCAGGCTTGGATAAAAACGGCGATTATATTGACGCGCTGGCTGAGTTGGGATTTGGTTTTATAGAAGTAGGAACCGTCACGCCAAGACCGCAAGTAGGCAATGACAAGCCAAGACTATTTAGAATCAAGCAAGCAGACGCAATTATCAATCGTATGGGCTTTAACAATGAAGGCGTTGATTATCTAATCGACAATATCAAACGCTGTAAATACAAAGGCAATATCGGTATCAATATTGGTAAAAATGCCGATACGCCGGTAGAGCAAGCCGCCGATGATTATGTGTATTGCTTAGAGCGTGTGTATCCGCATGCCTCATACATTACGGTCAACATCTCCTCGCCAAACACTAAAAACTTACGTGATTTGCAAAGTGGTGAAGCACTGACTCAGTTAATGGATACGATTAAAAATCGTCATAGTCAGCTGGCTACTGAATATGGTTTTTATGTCCCATTAGTGCTTAAAGTTGCTCCAGATTTAGAGCCATTACAAGTTGATTATATCTCGCAGCAATTAATAGACTTTGAGATTGATGGTTTGATTGCTACTAATACAACACTAAGCCGCATAGGTGTCGAAGACTTGCGTGATGGCGACCAAATGGGCGGCTTATCTGGTCGTCCTGTGAGTCATATTAGTACCCAGATTTTGCAACAATTCTCTGATCAGTTAGATGGTAAAGTCGCTTTGATAGGCGTGGGTGGTATCGATAGTGGTGCCAAAGCCGTCAAAAAAGTCGAAGCAGGCGCAGACATGGTACAGCTCTATACGGGGCTTATTTATCGTGGTCCTGGACTGGTGCAGTCTTGCATTCAGGCAATCGGTGGCTATTACGATGCCATGGAAAGTTAATCCAATAAATAAGGTAATAAGGCGTAGAGCATGAGTGGTTTAGATATTGTGATTGCTATTGTTGTCTTGATTGGCTTATGGCGCGGCTTTCAAGTAGGACTGATTAAAACAGCAATAGGCTTGGTAGGTTGGTTTATCGCCCTTATCGCTGCTACTAGGCTGGCAGGAGTGGTGTCGCCCCAATTAACGGGTATCGTCCAAAACCCTGTGTTACAGATGGCAATGGCCTTTTTATTGGTAGTGATTGCCATATTAGCAGTCATGCATCTGATGGCGTTTGTATTCTCAGGCGTGCTCAAAACCTTACGTTTGGGCGTCTTGGACAAAATGGCAGGCGGCGTACTGGGTGCTGCCAAAAACGTATTAATGGTTTTGGTTGTACTGAGCGTCAGTGCGCCATTGCTAGTACAGATGCCGCAGTGGCAAACCTCAGTACTAGCGCCTGAGCTGATGCCATATGCACCGATGGGCAAGGCTCTAGTATCGGACGTATTAGGCATGGCTTGGTATCAGGTCAATCAGTCATAATTGTTTAATTGCCTATTATTTTATCTAACTGTCTATTATTTTACTTCTTTTTATACTTCTAAATGTTTGCACGTGTCAGTGATAATCAAAAACAGATTATCGAAAAATCTCGTTAAGTTTCTTACAATATCATCAGGTTAGCGGCATGCGACAGTGAATGATTTTAGCAATATACTGTCGTTAAGTTTGCCGTTATTGTCGTACTAATGTATGAGTCAAAATAGGATATAGCTATTATGTGTGGAGTCATTGGAGTTGCAGCTCACGAACCAGTCAATCAGATTCTTTATGACGGTTTGACGATGCTACAGCATCGCGGGCAAGATGCAGCAGGTATTGTCACTTTGCAAGATGGGCGACTCTATCTACGTAAAGAAAACGGCATGGTACGTGACGTATTTATGAATCGTCATATGATGAAACTGGTTGGTAAGTTTGGTATCGGTCACGTTCGTTACCCGACAGCTGGTACTTCTAGCAGTGCCGAAGCTCAGCCATTTTATGTCAACTCACCATATGGTATTACCCTTGCGCATAATGGTAACTTGACCAATGCTGAGAGTTTGGCCAAATCTTTGTATATCGAAGATCGCCGCCACCTTAATACTGACTCAGATTCTGAAGTACTATTAAACGTACTGGCACATGAGATGCAGAATCTAGGCAAAACGCATCCAACGGCTGATGATATCTTTGAAGCAGTAAAAGCCGTCTATAAACGCTGTGAAGGCGCTTATGGCGTGGTCGCTCTGATCACGGGTCATGGCTTACTTGCATTCCGCGATCCAAATGGTATCCGTCCACTTATCTTTGGTAAACGTATGGCACCGAATGGCGGCACTGAGTATATGGTTGCCTCTGAATCAGTTGCATTGACAGGTTCTGGCTTTACTATCGTTCGTGATGTAAAACCAGGCGAAGCAATTTTCATTGATTTGAACCATAAGCTGCATACGCATCAGTGCGTCGAGCAAAAAGAATACACGCCTTGTATCTTTGAATATGTTTACTTTGCTCGTCCAGATTCGATTATGGACAATATCTCAGTTTATAAATCACGCCTACGCATGGGCGAAAAGCTGGCAGATAAAATCCTTGCTGAATGGGGTGATGATCACGATATCGACGTTGTCATTCCAATTCCAGATACATCGCGTACTTCAGCGATGGAGCTGGCGCTAAAAATGAACGTCAAGTACCGTGAAGGGTTTATGAAAAACCGTTACATCGGTCGTACGTTTATTATGCCAGGTCAGCAGCAGCGCAAAAAATCAGTTCGCCAAAAGCTCAGCGCTGTGCCGCTAGAGTTTAAAGGCAAAAACGTACTGTTGGTTGATGATTCTATCGTTCGTGGCACGACCTGTCATGAAATCATTCAAATGGCACGAGATGCTGGTGCTAACAAGGTATTTTTTGCCAGTGCTGCGCCACCAGTGAAATTTCCGAACGTATATGGCATTGATATGCCCGTACGTAGCGAGCTTATTGCTTCGGGTAATAGCGTTGAAGAAGTGCGTGATATCATCGGCGCCGATCGTTTGATTTTCCAAGATTTGGATGATTTGATTGACGCAGTAAAAGATACCAAGCATAGCCGAGTAGAAGGCTTTGATTGTGCGGTATTTAACGGCTGCTACATCACTGGTCAGATCAATGAAGCGTATCTTGATCACCTGCAAGAGCAGCGTAACGATACGGCCAAGACTGGTAAAAAAGGTGTACAAATAGTGGCTGATACCCCAGTTGACATGATGGGTGTAGAAGAGCTTTAAGTAGTATTGAAGTCATTATTTTCAGATAACAAAAAGCTAGATTCTATTTAGAATCTAGCTTTTTTATGTTTAAAATATCGCTAAGGGTACTGGCGTTTTATAAATGGTCGAAACAGTTTTAGCCTAAAAAACTGCTAAATAACCAAAACAGACCATTGATTGCTGCTATACCAACAACCATACTGACCAAAAGCTGACGGCTGATATGATAGATAAATAATACCAAAATAAGTGCACCGACTTGTGCCATTAATAGATGTAATTCGGTATCGCTGAAAGCAACAGTCGTCGATATGTCTTGATAGGAGAGGCTAGTCAAAATAAGCAGCACCATCACTGATAATGGCAAACTCTCATTTAATCGATGTAGCCAAGGTGTATCGAGCAGCTTTCTAGGTATCAGTGCGGGTAGCGCACGAGTGATAAAGGTCACTGCTGCCATGGCAAGCGTAGCAAAAATAAGATAACTACTGGTCATAAGAGTCTCCCGTCTTTTGACGCTCTATCCAAAACCCACGTACCAAAATCATAAACATACAGATAGTGATGGCTACTAGTAGCAACCAGTCACTGGTAAATAGTGAAGCAATGATTAAGCCAAGCACGGCAATACCAATTGGGAAGTAGCGTTTGATACTTTGAAATTGCTCATACGCGAGAATTGCAAACAGACAAACCAAAGCAAAATCTAAATTTGGCACCAAATCACTGAGCGTACTGCCAATCATGACGCCAACCGTACTCGCCAGTACCCACCAGCTTTGGTTAAATAGGCTGATAGGAAGTATCAGCGCTCGTCGCGACTCATTTGGCAAGCTGGTCATGATCGAAAAAGTCTCATCAGTCAAAGCGAACAGACAATACGTCTTGGCCAGCTTATTTTTCGGTAAATACTGTAATAACGGCATACCATAGAATACATGACGTAGATTAATCGCAGCAATATTGGTGGCGATATTACCAATTGGTAGGCCCGCGCTCAGCATTGGCAGACAAGCATACTGAGCTGCACCAGCATAGAGAACGATACTGAGCATAATCGTTGCCCATATCGGGATACCTGCTACCTGTGCGAGTACACCAAAGGCAATACCGGCAGGCAAATAGCCCATAGCAACTGGCAAGCTTTTCTTAAAGCCCTCAGCCCAGTGGTAACGGTTTTCATGTTGATGGCTTAATTCATTTGAATGAGTATTCACATAACATCCTAAATTTTTCTTATGATATTTTTATAAATCTATCGATATAAAAATTATTGATTCAAACTGTAGTGCTGCAAAATTAAAAAGCAAAAAACGAGCTTAATAAAAATGATCTATTGAAAATTGATAGAGCAAACATAGTATAAAATTAACTAAGCTTCAGGTTGTAGTTTTTCATAGCTACCAGTCTGATTGGCACGATACAAAAACCCACCTAGAATGACTAGTCTTAATAATAATAGACACCACACGCTAAGCCAAATACCTGTCATATCCCATTGCTGATAGAGCAACCAGCTCAAAGGGAAGAAAATAGCAGCCAGTATCAGTGCCGCATTACGAATCACGCTACCAGCCGTCAAGCCGAAAAATATCCCATCCAGCCAATAGGCACCAACGCCGACAAGAGGCAATAATACAGCGTATAAATGGTAATCATAGGTGAGGACAAACACTGACTCAATATTGGTCATAAATCCCAAATATGTAGGCATTGCAAGCCACCAAATAGCGCTTAACATGATAGCAAGACCATAACTAACCACGCCTGTACGCTTTATGATAATACGAAAACGTGGCCAATCGCGACGTCCTGCAGCTTGTCCACTCAATGTTTCAGCAGAGACAGCGACGCCATCTAAAGCGAAGGCAGATATACTTAGTACTTGCAATAAAATAGCGTTAGCAGCCAGTATGACATCACCGCTTTGGGCAGAAAGTCGAGTAATCCAAGCAAAGCTTAGCGTTAAAATAAGAGTACGTACAAAGATATCTTTGTTTAAAGAAAATAGCCTAAGCATTTTTTCTTTCGTAAAATACTGTCGATCCGCTTTAAATAATGCTGTCCATGATATTTTTAAATGTTGGCGACTTAACCATAATGCCATCAGTATTCCAAACCAAAATGCAATAGTCGTTCCCAGTGCGACACCAGCCAACCCCATCTGCATTGCAAATACAAAAAACAGAGTCAGTACGATATTAAGTACAGCAATAAAGCCCTGCTGATAAAGCATATAACGGGTCTTACCTTGTCCTGCAAACCAACCAATAAATGCAAAATTCATCAGCTCCGCGATCACGCCCCAAAAGCGTACATCTAAGTAGGCTTTCGCCGCGCGTCCACTCTCAGGATTGGCTGATAGTGCTTGTAAGCCAAAATCAATCAGCCATGGCTTTGCCAGTAGTAATATTGCTCCGATAACGAATGCCAATAGTAATGCGCGCTGTAAGATAGACAGCAAAGGCGTGGGCACTGTTACAGCTGATATATTGCTATTATTAGCTAATTGTCCCAATGCCTGCGCAGCAAGTCCAGATGATGCATACTGCAAAAAGTTAAAACTAACAAGCAATAGCGACAGCAGCTGTATGGCTAGACCCATGCCAGCAAGTTTCGCCGTGTCATTCATATTGCCGACAATGGCCGTATCAATAACGCTCTGCAATGGCATAGCCAAATTGGCGAGTAGCACAGGCAATGCAATCGCAACAATACGCTTATAGCTTGTGTCAATAGGTGGCATCGCGTGAGAAGGTGCGGATTTAGCTGACATGGGTGACTCGTTTATACGTGAACGATAAAGAGGTGTGTTCGTTAAATGATAATAAAATTGTAAGGCAGTACATTTAATATAAGAGACAAAATAGCTATAAAGACAAAAGCACCTAGACTCATTATTCATGAGTCAGGTGCTCTTATTTAAACGTTGTAGCTGTACAATCAGTAGATCTATAAAGACTGATGACACGCTATTTCAACGTATCAATCCATCTAATATACCTTACTAAACGTTGTCTTGCTCAAACATTTTTGGATCGTTGAAAGTAACGATTTCTTCTTCAAACTCTGGTTTTACTTTTACGATAAAATCATCACGCGACAGACCCATGCGCAGCGGAATCGAACTGGCAATATAAGTTGATGAGTAAGTACCCGCAAGCAAACCAATAAACAGAGCTACTGAGAACCAGTATAATCCATCACCGCCCAAGAAGAGCATGGCTAGTACGACCAATAGAACAGTTGAGATGGTCATAATCGTACGGCGTAGCGTCTCGGTCAATGACAAATCAATCGTCTGTTCTGGCGTAATTCCGCGAACACGGCGGAAGTTTTCACGAATACGGTCATAGACAACGATGGTATCGTTCAATGAATAACCAATCAATGCCAATACCGCAGCCAATACCGTCAGGTCAAAGGGGAAGCCGAATAGTGCAAATACACCGATGGTTACGACGGCATCATGGAACAGTGACAGTACAGCACCTAGAGACAATTTGAACTGGAATCGTAGGGCAACATAGCCGAGCATACAAACCAGTGCCAACACCAATGCCATGACTGAGTTTAAATAAACCTCATTACCAACTTGGCTACCGATGATATTCACGTTGCTAATTGTAGCGGTGTTGCTAGGTAGGGCCAATGCTTGCGTCAGATTTGCACTTAGCCCATCGACGTTATCAGACTGAGGCGGTAGACGTACCAATAGCTCTTCACGAGTACCTAGATACTGTACAACCGCATCATCGAAACCATTGTCTGCCAGTGCTTGTACAACAGCAACTTGCTCAACAGGCTGCTCATAACGCACATCAGCAGAGACACCACCAGTAAAATCAAGACCTAAGTTCAGACCGTTTACCGCGATAGCAATGATACTACCGATCACCATAAATAAAGATAGTAATGCCATTGGCTTTTCTATCTTCATAAATGGAATAATACGCTGGTTACCAACCGCTTTGATCCCACCTTCAGCAACAGCTGCGGCATCATCAGCGGCGTCACCTGATATTACGTCAGAATCAATAGCGGTAGACAGCGCTTGACTGTCTTTGGCATTTTGACCTTTACCACCGCGACGACTAGGGCTTTTGCCTGACTTTGCGGTAGTAGGGTTATTGGTTTTAGTATTGCTACCTTTACCATCACGACGCGGTTTGTTACGGCGACGCGTACTTGCATTGGTCGTCTCACCGTTTGAGCCATTTCGATCAGGATTATTCTGCTGTTCTAAAGGGTTGTTATTATCGATCGCCATAATATTCTCCTAACCGATGCTCAGACTTTTGATGGATTTACGCTTACCATAAGCAATTTGTACCAGTGCACGTGTCACCAAAATTGCAGTGAATAGCGAGCTGACAATACCAATAGCTAGCGTAATCGCAAAGCCTTTAATCGGACCAGTACCAATCGCAAATAGGATAAACGCGACCAATAAGGTTGTAATGTTGGCATCAAAAATACTGCTAAATGCGCGATCGAAACCTGCCACGATGGCTGATTTTGGCCGGACACCATTGGCAATCTCTTCTCGTATTCGCTCAAAAATCAGTACGTTGGCATCAACTGCCATACCGATGGTCAAAACGATACCTGCGATACCAGGTAGGGTAAGTGATGAACCCAAAATTGACATAATCGCAATGATGATAATAACGTTAACGGCTAGCGCGACGTTGGCAATCACACCAAACAGACGATAGAAGATAATCATAAACGCGAAGACTAATAGATAGCCGACTTGCGTAGAGAACAATCCTTTATCAATGTTTTCTTGACCGAGTGATGGACCAATAGTGCGCTCTTCTACGAAGTACATCGGTGCAGCAAGTGCGCCTGAACGTAGCAATAGCGCAAGCTCAGCTGCTTCAGCACTACTATCTAGACCCGTAATACGGAATGATGAACCCAGTACCGCTTGAATATTAGCGCGGTTGATGACTTTGGTTTCAGCGTAAGGTGTGCGTACTTCAGTCGTCTCACCAGTGGCTGGATCTTCTTCGTAAGTGATTCTTTGTTTGTTTTCAATGAACAATACAGCCATCTGTTGACCAACAGCTGTACGAGTGGCGTTCTGCATGAGCTTGCCGCCAGCACTGTCCAAGGTAATACTTACTTCAGGTAGACCACTTTCATCCAAGCCAGTTTGTGCATTGGTTACTTTGTCCCCGGTGACGATCGCTTGACGATCTAACAATACAGGAGGACCATCAAGTGTTTCGAATGGGAATGCTTCTGTGCCCGCTGGTGGTATGCCACCAGTATAAGTATCGGCATCTTCTGCCACCATACGGAACTCAAGGTTTGCAGTACGGCCAAGTACACGTTTCGCTTCAGCAGTATCTTGTACACCAGGTAGCTCAACGACGATACGGCTAGCGCCTTGCGACTGTACCAAAGCTTCGGTAACACCCAACTCAGCAATACGGTTACGTAAAGTCGTTAAGTTCTGGTTGACCGCGTAGCTATTGATTTCGTCAAGTGTCGCATCGTTATACGATAAGACCAATGCAGGACCTTGATCATCAATAGAAGACTGCAAGTTAAACGTATTGCTCATCGAGCCTTGCAATACATTTTGGGCACGGTTACGAGTATCAGTATCAGCAAAATGCAATACTACGCCGCGATCTTCGGTTTTGATACCTTTGATTGCTACTCGCTCAGCACGTAGCTCACGTCGCATATCACGACTGGCACTGGTCAAACGCTGTTCAAGCGCCTTGTCCATATCGACTTCGAGTACAAAGCGTACACCACCACGCAAATCGAGACCAAGCTTCATCGGTCTTGCACCGATATCGCGTAGCCACTGCGGGGTAGTCTGTGCTAGGTTAAGGGCAACGACATAGTCTTCGCCCAAGTTTTGACGTAGCACTTCTTGCGCTTTTAGCTGATCGACTGGGTTGTTGAGGCGTACCAGCGCGCTGTTACCCTCAAACGTACCATCGTGGTTATCTAGACCTGCCTCTTCGAGTAAGCTTTGAGACTCGGTTAAGATACCTTCAGATAGCTGAGTTCCTGCGGCTGCGCTCGTAATCTGCACAGCAGGTTCGTCAGGGTAAAGGTTGGGGGCAGCATATAGACCGGCAACGAGTAGCACGACGGCAATTAGTAAGTATTTCCAAGCGGGATATTGCATAATCACTTCTTTAAGTTGATAAACGACTGGCGACGTAGGCCACAAGTTAGCAGATGGGAAGTTAGCGATAGCAACGGTCGAGTGCTATGTTCAGCAGCCGTCATCATGCACCATTGCGATCATCCGCGATGATAGTAACGCATAAAACAGTAAAGCAAATAATACAGATGTCTGTTTATCTGGTCACCTAAAATCATAGGGCTAGATTGAATAAAGATAGGACATCTAAACAGTAAGCCTAATTTATATAGCAATTTTACCTTACTGCGTTAATAGCGAAAAATGACCGTAAATCATATACGGTCATTTTTTAGTCATTACATTCATTAATGTGACGACTATCGAATGTTCACTAATAAATTTTCACTAATAAAAGCTAGTGAACATTCTAATTAGACGCTTTCGATCGTGCCAGCAGGCAATACTGAAATAACAGAAGCACGTTGTACTTTCACGTCAGTATTGTTGTTTAGGCTCACAACGGCATAATCGCCTTCGATTGCTTTGATACGACCCATTAAACCACCAGCGAAAATGATTTCACTACCAACGGTTAATGCGTTAACCATGGCACGGTGTTCTTTGGTACGCTTAGACTGCGGGCGAATGACCAAGAAGTAAAAAATCGCAAAAAACGCAACAGGCAGTAAAATCTGACCGAATAGACCTGCAGCACCTGCAGTCTCTGGTGCAGCATGGGCAGCTTGAATAAATAAGCTCATAATATCTCTCAGTAAGTCATAGACAATAATAAAATTAGACGCATAGTAACAAAAAATCCCAGACTTGGTAACTGTTAATCATAGGCTGAGCGTGTTTTTCTTAGCGTAAGGCATACTATCAGCCAACGTGTAGGACAACAATGTTTTTACTATATTCAGATAATCTATATAAAGCCTCAGCTTAAATAGCTGTCATGAATTGGCTAGTAAAGATGTCGTCATACAACCGTTAATAGTAGGGCAATAAAAGTCATCAAAAAACAAAAACTTAAAAATGGCGACTTATTGTGAAATGGTATCATCAATGCTACTATCAAATGGCAATGATTGCCTGTATTTAGTATGCTACATATTGAACCATATTACGCTTTTTAAAGCATAGTATGACTTTGAAATAGCGATTAAATCAGCTAAATCGGCTTTGAGTAACTATTTATACGATAGACAGATGCATTCTATTGCTTTATTAATAGTAATCTGAAAATCGATATAAATTGCTCATGACATTATCTTCCTTTTTCTCTTTTTAGGTTACCTAACTTGTTCACCACTTTTATGTTTGTACCTCGTTTATGTCGTCCGCGCGCTCATCGTAAAGACGCATCTGCAGAACCTCCCCCGAGAATGACTACTAGTTCTCGATTTGGTTATACTTCTTTTTCAGCACTATCTGCATTGGCAATTCTTATGCTACCGCAGGCAGTGTGGGCAGCTGGTGCTGTATCAACATCCAGCGAGGCGGCAGCACCAACTGCGCTTAGCGTTTCTTTATTGATATTTTTTGTCTTACTCGCTATTGGCGTTTCTTTTGTCTGTTCATTAGCAGAGTCTGTTTTGCTGAGCATGACGCCATCGTTTATTGCGGATGTGCAAGAGACCAGTCCCAAAAAAGCAGAAATGCTTAAAAGCTTGAAAGTCGACAATATTGATCAGTCACTAGCCGCTATTTTAACCTTAAATACGGTTGCCCATACACTCGGCTCTATCGGTGCGGGTGCACAGGCCACGATCGTCTTTGGTAGTGCGTGGTTTGGTCTGTTTTCTGCCCTCATGACGCTTGCTATCTTATTCTTGTCTGAAATTATCCCAAAAACACTAGGTACAGTTTACTGGCGTCAGCTAAGTGGTTTGGTTGCTTATTTCGTTCGTGGCATCATCATGCTGCTATACCCATTAATCTGGTTCTCAGAGCGTCTGACGAAACTATTAGTACGCGGTAAAGAGCCGCAAACATTTAGCCGCCGTGAGTTTGCTGCTCTTGCTAGTATCGGTGAAGAGTCAGGTCAAATTGACCCACTAGAGTCGCGTATCATTCGTAACTTGCTCGCGTTTGGCGCTATTAAAGTCGAAGATATCATGACACCGCGCTCGGTGATGCTCGCATTCGAAGAGAATAAGACCGTCGCTGAGCTATTGGTTGATCGTCCAAAGCTGACGTTTTCTCGCTTGCCAATCTATGATGGTGATTTGGATAACATTACAGGTTTTGTCCTAAAAACCGACATGCTACTGGCTAAAGTTAACCATGCTATGCACAAGCCGTTGACGCAATTTCAGCGCGACATCACTTTTGTCTTCTCTAAGATGAAGCTGTTTGACTTGTTAGAGTTGATGCTAAAAAACCGTATTCATATTGCGATTACAGTCGGCGAATATGGTGAAGTTAAAGGCTTGGTCACGTTAGAAGATGTGTTTGAGACATTGTTAGGTCTTGAGATTGTTGATGAGATAGACCGCGTCGAAGACATGCAGGCCTTGGCTCGTCAGATGATGGATAGACGGGTAGAGCGTTTGGGCATGAAGCTCAGCGATGATGAGCAGTATGAAGACAGTAACAACGAACCTAAGTCCTAACGAAGCCTTAATGATGCCTTCATGAAGCCACATTCTAGCGTTGATAGCTTAAACATAAGTATTGTCGGTTCTAAAGATTGTGGTTTAACAATGGTCAGCTCATTATGGGCTGACTATCAAGCTAGAGCTACAAAGCATCTGACCGTTTGAGCTAGAATCTGCAGCATAAAATGTTAAGAGTATTTGATTTGATAGCCTGTGTTTCTAGTCGCAATAATTACACAGGGTGTCACATGGCTGTGAGAATTCGATGATAGGCTCGGCATATGATATGAGTATACTTATATAGATATATCTATACAGACACACTGCCAAAATAAATGATAAAAGAGCGTTAATCGTCACTATATGACACTAACGAAAAAAATATCGCTAAGGATTATCATGAAAAAATTATTGGGAAATAGGCTATTAGCTCTATTGGTGAAAAGCGCCAGCATCACTGCAATCGTAGCAGTAGCCAGCACCATCAGTATCAATGCACAAGCGGCAACTATGACCGAAGATTTGGTACAGAACTATGCCGCCGCAATGAAAGCATCAGCGAATAGCCAAAGTATCAATCAGGTATCGCGCCTAGTATCAGACGACGCGCTTATTTCTTTATCTAGAAAGGGAAAGTCTACCAGTTTAGATAAAGATGCGTACTTAAAGTTGCTTCAAAACAGCTGGAATGATACGTCTAATTATCGCTATGATATTTCGGTAGACAATGTGGTGATTACTGGTTCACAAGCCAAAGCCAATGTGACGACCAATGAGAGCTGGATAAAAAATGGTCAGCAAGTATCATTTGTTACCACATCTCGTGTGACCTTAACCCTATCTACTGGTAATGCAGTGCTCTTACGTGCAGTATCACAGGTCGCTATTAATTAAGTCGCCATTGACCAAGCAATACTCAAAACACAATAGGTAACATAAACAATAGCTGATCGAGCTAACTGCAATTTCGACCTATAAAAAGTCTTAGCTGGCTAACAATAGTCATTACTTAGTTTTATAGGCTACTTGAGCGTCTATTATTATCTTTTATATTAGGCTAGTCTTTGCTTTACATTGCATACTATACTATCTATCAACTTTATCTTATTAATTTCTGTCGTTAGGAAACCTCCAATATCATGTCTACTGTGCTATCACACTCTCGCTCATTTATTGCGTTGCCATTGACGCTTGCGGTATCCACTTTACTGATTAGTGCGTGTAGCAATACATCAGCGGTAAAAAACAAAGGTGCGACCAATAGCTCATCTGTCATTACCAAAAGTCCTGCCAGTCAAGGGGCTAATACAGGTAGTGCAGACTACTCAACTGCGTTCTTGGACGCAGAGAGTTTGGATGAGTTGGCTGACTTGTTAGAAGCTACTGACATGACCATGGTAGAAGGTAACCAGCTTGCTATTCAGCAATATGGTGATTTGTGGAATCGTCTACGCGCAGGCTACCGCATGAATGGTGGTAAGCCAATCTATAATCAGCGCATTGAAGGTCAAAAAAGCTGGTTTACCAGTAGACAGGATTATCTCAATCGCCTAACTGCACGTGCCAGTCGTTATATCTATCATACGGTACGAGAGGCAGAGCGTCGCAATATTCCAACAGAGCTTGCCTTGTTACCAGTTATCGAAAGCTCTTACGATCCAAGTGGTACGAGTAGTGCGGCAGCCGCGGGCTTATGGCAGTTTATTCCAAGTACCGGCCGTATCTATGGCTTGAATCAAAGCAGCACTTATGATGGTCGCCGCGATGTTATCGAGTCGACACGTGCTGCCTATGACTTTTTGACAGCATTGCACAACCAGTTCGGTAGTTGGGAGCTAGCATTGGCTGCTTACAACGCTGGACCTGGCCGTGTACAGAAAGCAATTGATGCCAACGCCGCGCGCGGACTGCCAACAGATTACTGGTCACTTCAATTACCGACTGAAACGATGAACTATGTGCCGCGTTTCTTAGCTGTAGCCGAAATCGTCGCTAAGCCTGAGCAGTATGGTGTGTATCTACCAGCTATCGCTAACCGTCAGCATTTCCGCAGTGTACCTGTTAACTATGGTGTGAGCTTGGCAGAAGTATCGCAGTTAACTGGAGTCAGCTATGATGAGCTAGAGCGTCTAAACACTGCACTGACATCAGGCCGCGTTGATTCTTCAGGTCCACAGCGTGTCATCATTCCTAACGACGTCAGCCTCAATGCCGATGCTAAATTAAGTGGGCTCAGAGGTAACGGTACAGGCAATGTACTCGCCTCAAACAACGCAGGTAGCTCAAGCACGACAGCGACTACGCCAAGCTATAATAACAAACCATATACTGCCTCATCACTACCGTCTACTGGTAGTGCATTGGCTGATTATGCCGCTAGCGCAAGTGTACCTCAGCAGACTACCAGCTACATCTCACCATCTGCGACGCCAACTAGCAGCTCGGTATACAGTGGCAATTCTTCAGCTCGTACTGAGCCACCACTGACCACCGCAGAGACTAACAAGATTAATGCTGAGCTTAAGAGCAGTAACAGTCTACCGACTACCTCAGCTCAGATTACTCAGAACAATACGATTGTCCAAGAGCCACCGCTTAGCAAAGAAGAGCGTGATTTCATCGCCAATCAAATCCGGAGAAGTACTTCTGAGACCAATGTTATCAATGCTGACGGCAACATCAATCTATCAGCCGTACAGACACAGCAGTCTATCTTAGAAGCGAGTGGTGCAGATAAGAAACTTAGCTTTGCCAAAACCTCGGTAAGTAAGCCAAAACCACAAGGCGCACGTACCACTTATACGGTAAAACGTGGCGATACGCTCTCGAACATTGCGAGTCGAGCAGGGGTTAGCTGGCGTGATATCGCAGAATGGAACCAGATAGATGCCAGTGCCAATTTGCTCTCTGGCAGTACGTTATATCTATATAATGCCAAGACTATCGAGCCATTGAGTACTGCTAATAACGCCGCCGCTAGTCAGCCTGACAGTTACGTCGTACAAGGCGGTGATACGCTTATCGGTACGGCTAATCGTTTTGGCTTATCGGTCACTCAGCTAGCCAGCTATAACAACCTGAGCAGCCGTGCTGATCTGCTCAGAGGTCAGAAACTATGGCTCATACCGGGTAAAGTGACTACACCTGCGACGACACCTGCAGCGCCTTCTACCAAGCCGAGTAAATCAAGCACTGCGACCAAAAACTATAAAGTAAAAGCAGGGGACGGATTAATTGCATTGGCACGTCAATTCAATGTGTCGACAGATACTTTAGCCAGTCTCAACGGTATCAACAGCACAAGTTCGCTATATGTTGGTCAGACGCTTAAAGTGCCAGCCAGTGTTGATTTCGATGCTACAAGTACGACAAGTGCTAGTAGTAGTAATAGCTCAAGCTCGGTCGCGACCACCAATTACAAAGTAAAATCAGGTGATACGCTGATTGGTATTGCGAACAGCATCGGAGTTAGTGCAACGGAACTGGCTGCGGTAAATAGCAATTTTGATGCAAAGGCTCGTTTGCAACGTGGTCAAACGATTAAAGTACCTGCTACTAAAGAATTGGTCGACCGTCAGCTGAATGATAAAGCGGTCAGCTACAAAGTAAAATCAGGTGATACGCTAACGGGTGTCGCCAAACGTTACAATATTGGCTTGAGCGATTTGGCATCAGCGAATAACTTGAATACCAACTCGAATCTGATACTGGGCCGTACTATTACCATCCCTGCTAGCGGCAGTGTGGCAAGTGCATCTAGTAGCAGCCAAAGCAGCAGCTCTGCTAGCAGCAGTAGTAGCTCAGTAAGCAGTGGTACGAAATTAGGTAACACTGAAAGCTACAAAGTTAAATCTGGCGATGGCCTAATTGCTCTAGCACGTCAGTTTGGCATCTCAGTAGAGGACTTGGCAGCGACCAATGATCTAGCGACCAATGCTCAGCTACAGCGCGGCCAAACACTTAAAGTACCAAAAGCGACAGTAAGCTACACGGTTGGTTCGGGCGACAGCTTGATTGGTCTAGCACGTAAATATGGTGTCTCAACCCAAGAGCTGGCTGATATGAACAATATCGCCGCTGATACTATGTTGCAGCGCGGTCAGCGTCTGACTGTACCTAATCGTTAACGAATAAGATATTAATGGATACCGTTTATATAAGGCGTCACTAATATTAATCGTATCGCACAAAAAAGCTGCTCTTTATAAGAGCAGCTTTTTTTATTCAATAAAAATGACTTACTGTTAGAAGTTAGCTTGAGAACCGTTTAGTAATAGCTACGAATTAGACAGTCTGAGTTTTAATAGTCTCAAGATAGCTTCGGATATTACTGACATAATGCATGGCTTGACCATAGCGGCTATTCGACGCTCTATTATCTGCTAAATAAGCATAGACGTTTGCCCAACTCTTATCATCGATACCTTGAGCTCGCAGTTCGCGTTGGATTCTTTTTACTGCATTGGGACCCATGTTATAACCTGCAAGGGCAAACCAGATACGGTCAGTTTTTGGCACATCAGAGAAGTCTGCTTTTACTTGCTCTAGATAGCGTGCACCGCCGCCAATGCTTTGGTAAGGATCGACACGGTCTGAGACGCCCATCGCTTTTGCAGTGTTATTGGTCAGCATCATTAACCCGCGTACGCCAGTCGGCGAGACAGCGTTGGCATCAAGGTGTGACTCTTGATAACCCATCGCGACCAATAGTTCCCAGTCGTGATTATAATTGCGTGCTTGCTCTTCAAACGAAGATTGATAGTCCGGTAACTTTTCCGTCAACGTTCTCTGGAAATGATCCTGACTATAGGCATCTTTAAGCAAGTTTTGATTGTAGAACGCGGCAAGTTTTTGTGTGTTTTGTAGCTTGATGCTGTCGCACAAAAAGTAACTGGCCTTTCTTGATAGTGGATCATTGGATGAGCTAAACGTCCAACTTACCTTAGGATGTAGACCGTTCTTAGTCAGACTAGAATCGTAACCACAGCTGACATTGATTGACGATAAATTTAGCTGGCTCTTCAGCTTGGTGCTAGCCGTAGTCAATGCCATGTCAGCGTTGCCGGTTCTTAGTGCTTTTAGCGCGGCTTCTTCACTGGCGTAGGCTTTTAGATTGATATCGACCCCGAGCTCGTCAGCGTAAGTGCGCACCAGATCAAAACCAAAACCATGTTGGAAGCCATCGGTAGCAAAATAAGTGCTATCGCCTGGTACTGCAGCAATGGTCAAGGTATTTTCCAGCATGACATTGTCATAGGCTGGTACCGATGTGTTCATGGTCGTCAAACTCTCAGCAGGCAACGAGAGTAGAGCGATACTAGAGATTTGTGCCAGCTTCTTGGTTCTGGCAAAATGATTAGACGCAATAGGGGTAACGGATGAAACGATGTTACTTTTGGTGTTCAGTAGGCGTTTAGATGGACGCAGTAAATAAGAAATACGGCGTTTGGCCCCTTGCGCAGATACTTTTACACGATAAGTAATACGCTGCATGGATGTCTCCTGATTTTAGCCATCCTTCTTACCGCAAAAACACGTATAAATATATGTGCATAATATTGACATATATCGATATCGTATCTCAAATAGAGTGGCATTTTTAATAGGATAAATGCCGCTCTATCTTGTTTGACTATAGCGCCACTAGCGTACTCTCTCTAAGAGTTAGTGGGATAGTTTGTCGTCAGCCAGCTATCGATATGTCATAAAAACGTTCTAAACAGTGTTTATAAGTACTGGTTTAAAATACTGAACGCACAACGACGCGAAGGATATAAATCAGATGATTCCTTCATCGATAACTAAATATGGCTAGTGGCCAAACAACTATATATCAAACATAGGTAAGGTCATGATTAAGTTATTGAGACAAAGACATAGCTTGAAACATTGATGTAAGGTTTTGCCAATGAGGCAAATACATTCATCTGTTTTAACTATGCTAACTTTGATGGCTGGCTATACTTTGAATCACTAATATTAAGTTACTAGTAATAGGATAGCTGGCTACTAAAGTTGTTTGTTCAGCAATGAAGGTAAGCAAAATAACCAGAATGGATAGTTTATAGCTGTCTATCAAACTGACTATGTCATACCGTCATCGCGACACCAAAAATAAAAAAATACCATGCTGCTAACATATATAGTGCAAACATAGTATTTCAATGGGTAGCGGCTTAAAAACTTATCGCTGATATAGCATGATAAAGTCTTAAACAACTACCAGCATTATTTTGGTGCCATAACCGGAAGCTGTAATAATGGGAAGTTTCATGACAAAACGTTCTTTCTTACGGGTAGTAATATGCGGTTACTAATTGCATTATTCAAGTGGAGTTAAGAAAAAAGCGATAAAACTTAACAATTGAGATATAAACGGTTAATTTTCCAGATATTTGGTACATAATAATCAAAAATAGAATAACAAAGTTTAAATAGTAGACAAACTAGACTTTATGCTTATGATTTGACTATAGCTGTTAGCAAGTCTAGTTTGGCTTTTGAACTATCATTTTCTCTACAGGTTTTTCTCTGTAAATTTCTCTCTATAAATGACAACCGTTTAAACTGATCATTTAAGTGGCTAGTTTATGCTGGGTTTTCGATATCAATAAAAGTAACTGGCAGACCAAATTTCTGAGCGACTATCTCTCCTAACGCCTGAATACCGCCACACTCCGTCGCATGATGACCACAAGCAAAATAGTCAATCCCAAGCTCACGCGCGCTATGCGTGGTACGCTCAGATATCTCACCAGAGATAAACGCATCACAGCCCATGCTAGCCGCTTGCTCAATCATGTCTTGCGCACCGCCTGTACATATACCCACACGTTCGATCAGCCTGCCATTTGTCTGAGAAGCTGAGTCTGCATGATACTCAGCTGAGATATGTAATGGCGCGCGACCTAAAGCTTGAGTAATGGTTGAAATGAGATCGTCAGCACTTTGCGGTGTGCAAGTAGCGATATTGCCCACAGGATGGGATTCGGTAGGATAGAGCGCACCAGTAATCGTCATGCCGAGCATGTCAGCAAGTTTTGCGTTGTTGCCAGAGATTGGGTGTGCATCAAGCGGTAGATGATAGCCAATCATAGAGATACCGTGTTGCATCAGCTTGCGCACGCGTCGACCTTTCATCCCAGTGAGCGTAGCAGGTTCGCCTTTCCAGAAGTATCCATGATGTACCATAATCGCATCGGCATTGTCAGCGATGGCAGCATCTATCAAGGCTTCACAAGCCGTGACACCAGTGACGATACGTTGAATCGGGCGTCCACCATCGATTTGTAGACCATTTGGCGCGTAGTCTTTAAACGCGCTGGTAGATAAGTAGTCGTCACAGAACTGTGTCAATGCCTGAGCGCTAATGCTTTGAGTATTGGATTCAGCTGTCGTATGATTTGCAGTCATTATGTTTTCCTGTCATCAATAAAATGTATGTCGTAAGGTGCTGTAGATTAACTAAGCAAAAATTATATATTATCTGTCATGTTTGAGAGTGTTTGGTTTTGGACTTCTCGCTTTATGTTCAATTCTCGAAATGTTGAAGTGTCGAGCATCGTAAAAGCTATTTTAACATGCCGTTGTAAGCAAGCAGACAAGCTGGATAACTGAAATGGTACACGATACGTTACTATTTACTGGTATTGCGGTTATAATTTATATACGTGAGTCTGCCTAGCTGTATAGCATTTGACCATCTGATGAATGGGTCAACACTAGCTAAGCGGTCGCCATTATCTCACATCGTTTTTCACTGTCTGTTTGCAATAAATTTATAGAGGTTTTATATGTCGTCATCCCGGAATACCAATAACAAGGCGTCTTTATTAAAATGGTTACCTTGGGTCTTATTGCTGCTAGTGTTGGCAGCGTTTATCTGGTTGTTCACGAGTATGAAGTCGACGTCAGAGGCCACATGGGAGCCGCCGAGAACCCCGCCTGCGGAGCAGCAAGCAGCAGAGCCAGTGTCGGACACGCCAGCGCCTATCTCTTCTTATCATAATGCAGTGGCGCGTGCGTCGCAGTCTGTAGTCAATATCTATACGACGCAAACGATGACCGAGCATCCTTATATGGATGATCCCGTACTGCGCCGGTTTTTTGAGTATCATGGTGGCCCATCACAAGAGCAGGGCAATACCAATTTAGGCTCTGGTGTGATCGTATCAGAAGATGGCTATATCGTGACCAATGCCCACGTAATCGAAAAGGCCGATGAGATCACAGTCGCGTTCAATGATGGTCGTAAGAGCCGTGCCAGAATCATCGGTACAGATCCTGATAGTGACCTAGCTGTGATCAAGGTCGATATGACAGGGCTGACACCACTTGGCTTCCGCGAAGATCCAATTCGTGTGGGCGATTTGGCGCTAGCGATTGGTAATCCATTTGGTGTGGGTCAGACAGTGACGCAGGGGATTATCTCAGCTACTGGTCGTACTGGGCTGGGCGTCAATAAATTTGAAGACTTTATCCAAACCGATGCGGCGATCAATCCTGGTAACTCAGGCGGCGCACTGGTCGATGCTCACGGTGAGCTAGTTGGTATCAACACCGTCATATTCTCGCGCTCTGGTGGCTCGATGGGTATTGGCTTTGCGATTCCGACGGCATTGGTTGAGCAAGTGATGAATGCCTTGATTAAAGACGGCCGTGTCAGTCGTGGCTGGTTAGGTATCGAGATTCAGTCACAGCTACGTGACCCAACGCAGCTAGAGACGTCAACAGGCGTAGAAGTACTAAACGTCATTGATAACAGTCCGGCGGCAAAAAGTGGCCTACGTGTCGGTGATATTGTCCTAACCATCGATGATGTCGAGATGACAGATGCCAATACCTTGATTCAGTATGTTGCTCGTAAGCCACCAAATACTGAGCTGGATGCGCAAATATTGCGTCAAGGTAAAAACGCCCAAGTAAAAATCACGCTAGAAGAGCGTCCAGCGCAAGAGCCACTTGAGCGTCCTGTCGTACTACAAAATGAGAGCATGGGCGGAATGGAGCAGCCAAACATCCAAGGCGATGAAGAAACGCCAATGATGTCAAAGGCAGAGCGTGATCGTATGCGTGAAGAGCTGATGAAACTGTTTGAACAAGATGCCGCGTCGCAGTAAGTCGTAGTTATTCTTACCACTATGTGCTGCTTCATAATTTGTATATGAGACAGTACATGCATTTAGCTGATAACATAAAAAAGCGCGCTCCTTATCTAAAGGAGCGCGCTTTTTGTTGGAGCTGATTTTTCTGAAACTAAAAGGCTAATTTTGCCTACTTATAACCCTTTATTCATAGTCATTAAGCCTATAACCCTGCTATAACTTCTCAATTGGGTCATGATTGATATAAATAACGCCTTGCACACGGCAACAGCAGGGCAGGATCTCATCTTCTTCAATCATCGCCAGTGGGTCAAATGGATAATCAACCGTATGCGAGCTAGCAATACGCTTGACTCGGCAACTACCACAATAGCCTTCGCGGCATTGATAGTTTACATCGTGTCCGGTGCGTAGCAGTCCATCTAGCAGACTCTCGTCATCATGTAGATAGAACTGCTTTTTACTGGTCATTACCCAAGTCATCGTTAATCCTATTGGGATATGTTTGTGCTACTGCTATCCCTACTATTAACCCATAAGACGATTACAGCGGTAGAAATTTTATAACTTAAAATCTCTACCGCTCAAGCCTTTATCGCTCAAACCTCTTACAACTCAGCTCTTATAATTCAAAGTCATCAAAATCACTGTCTGATAAGTCAGAGTCAATCTGACCAACCAAGTACGAGCTAATCTCAGTCTCTTGCGGTGCTACTTGCACATTGTCAGACGACAACCACGTGTTGATCCACGGGATTGGGTTTGATTTTGAGTTCGGGAACGCCGCTGGCAAGCCGACCGTTTCCATACGTAAGTTGGTGATGTATTCGATGTACTGGCACAGAATGTCTTTGTTTAGACCAATCATTGAGCCATCTTTGAACAGATAGCCTGCCCATTCTTTTTCTTGCTCAGCAGCTTTACGGAAGATCTCGATACTTTCTTCATAGCACTCTGCGGCAATCTCGACCATTTCAGGGTCGTCACGACCGTTACGCATGAGGTTTAGCATATGCTGTGTACCAGTCAAATGCAGCGCTTCATCACGAGCGATTAGCTTGATGATTTTGGCATTACCTTCCATCAATTTGCGCTCAGCAAAGGCAAACGAGCAAGCAAACGACACATAGAAACGAATGGCTTCTAGGACGTTGACCGCCATGATGCATAGGTACATTTGTTTCTTCAATGATCTCAAATCAACAGCTACTTCCTCGCCATTGATGTTATGCGTACCTGGACCGTACAGGCTATATAGCTGTGAGTTGCGGTACAGCTCATCATAGTACTGAGCGATATCAGAGGCACGGCCTAAGATGTGCTCGTTTTGCATAATGTCATCAAAGATAATATTTGGGTCATTGACGATATTACGAATGATATGCGTATAGCTGCGTGAGTGAATGGTCTCAGAGAACGACCATGTCTCAATCCATGTCTCAAGCTCAGGAATAGACACCAGTGGTAGTAGCACCACGTTTGGACTGCGACCTTGAATCGAGTCGAGTAGGGTCTGATACTTGAGGTTGCTCAAAAATATATGCTGCTCATGCGAGGACAGATTGCTAAAGTCGATACGGTCTTTTGATACATCGACTTCTTCTGGACGCCAAAAGAACGATAGCTGCTTTTCAATCAATTGCTCAAAGATAGGGTGCTTTTGTTGGTCATAGCGCGCCACGTTGACGGGCTGACCAAAGAACATCGGCTCTTTTAGCGCATTGTTTGGCGTTTGAGAAAAAATCGAGTAAGTCATGGGACTGCCTTTATAATTGATACGGTTATTAATTTATAGGGGTGTGACTGGTTTTGATTTGATGTTATGACACGTTTTTGGATTATAGCGTTTTAGCTTAGAGGTTCTCTAGTGATATCTGTGATGACTCTTGCCCATCGTTCATATAGGCTTTGAATATCTCGCTCAGTTCACTATCATCAAGCGCTTCTAATTCATCAAGCGCGCTTTTGCGTAGGGTACTCACATCAGACTCTTCTACTGCTGTTTTTACGTCTTTTTTAGCTGCTCTCGATACGGGTTTTTTGGCTGCTTTTGCTACGCTTTTTTTGGCGATAGTTGTCTTTGGTGCTTCATCCACACCTAACTGCTGACGCACCTCTGCAATATCAACCTCGACTTGCACGATATGCGAGCCACCATCGTTTAGGTCTGAAAATACGTTTGGGATAAACAAACCACCGTCTTTGATGATTGCAGTATATTGCACATGACCTCCGTCGTTTTAGTTCTGTCTGTATGTTTTAATGATAACAGTAGCCAATCCCGCCTACCGCTTGTATCTGCTTTGCCATCGTCGTCAACAGGATAGTTGCTACAGAATTTGCGAAAATGCAAATTCTCTTGCGCTCGGACGAAGCAGTGCTTCGTTATTTCCTCGCTCAGGGCTAAAAAGCCTTGCTAGGGCGTCTTTCTCTTTTCTTAACGACTCTTCTGATTGGGCGCACCCTACAAAATATCCGCTTCCTATGCTTTTGAGTAGGTTGGGTTGACGAAGGAAACCCAACAAAGACTCAAGCCGTTGGGTTTCCTTCGTCAACCCAACCTACGTGCTGAGTGAAGCAATATCACTTTGAGTTTGCGCATAGATAAATCTATCTCTTTTATCAAAAATCTTCTGATTCAGTTCAATAACTTTATTTTCACTAATAAAGTCAAAACCTATTAATTTTTTGTCTAAAATTATATTTTCACTATATTCTTTGTTAAAGTTAAAATACTCTTTCATACTTTCTTTATATTTTTTATTACAGTCGTTTTCAGCTAGTTCAATCATTATATTAGGTGATATTGGCAACTGAATATAGAATTCATTTTTATCAAAACTCTGATTAAAACAAGGATCATCAGATGTTATAAAATTTATTTTAGATGTGTTTTTATATATATTTATTTTATACAGTTGAGAAAGACATGATAAATGTATGCGTTCTAAAAAGCACTGAGCCAATAGCATCATAAAGAATTGATATTGTTCTTTACTGAAATCAAATTTCTCCATTATGTTTGAATCTTTCATATTGAAGATAGCTTCGTTGATTTTTTTTGGAGTCCTAAAGTATTGGAACATAATGAAATGTATTAGTGTGTCGTAGTCCATAAGAGATAGTTCAAGATTAGGCTCTACGTTTATTTTACCTAATAATGTACTGAATCTCTCCTCCTGATAAGAGAATTTATCTTCGATTACATTATGATGAAATTCTTTTTCAATATTATTCAATTCTTCAGATACTTTTATTCCCAAAGTATCTAGAGTTTCAAAACGTTTTCTCATAAATTCGCGTGTTTCGAATATAACTTTTGCAAATAATTGATAGGTAGATGTATTTTCAAGCTCCAAAGAGCTTATTAAGTCATGAAAAAATTTCTCTTGCTTAGGTGTGAGTTCAATTAGCTTATATAAATTCTTTTCAAATGCTATAGATTCTGACTTAGAAGGAAAGTTTTTGTCACCATCCCAAACAATAATCTTCCCTTTATTGTTATACCATTTTCTCAAGTAAAATTGACTAACAAAATGGTGCTTTCGTTTTAAGTTCATTGTTTCTCCATGAGAATATTACAATTCACCGAGTAAGTCTGGAGTAATCATTTAAACAACATAAAGTGAACCCAGTCCCAAAACCGAGTCCACTTTTTTCAGACCTAAATCTTACATGCACCGCCAGCACAATCATCTTCCATATCCGCTTGGGCATCGTTCGCACCATCACGCGTGTTGTGGTAGTACAACGTCTTCACACCCATTTTATAAGCGTTTAGCAAATCTTTTAGCAATATCTTCATCGGTACACGGCCACCAGCATAACGAACAGGGTCGTAGTTGGTATTGGCAGAGATACTTTGATCGACGAATTTTTGCATGATAGCGACCAGCTTTAGGTAACCGTCATTGTTTGGCATTTGCCATAGTAGCTCGTACTGATCTTTTAGCTTATCAATCTCAGGCACGACTTGCTTTAAGATGCCATCTTTTGACGCTTTGATAGAGACCAGACCACGTGGTGGCTCGATACCGTTGGTCGCGTTGGCGATCTGACTAGAGGTCTCAGACGGCATCAAGGCGGTTAGGGTAGAGTTGCGTAGACCGTGCTCAGTGATCTCGCCACGTAGCGTTTCCCAGTCTAGATGTAGCGGCTCTTGGCAGATTTTATCCAAGTCGGCTTTGTACGTATCAATCGGCAAGATACCTTGCGAGTATGTAGTCTCATTGAACGCAGGACACGCGCCTTGCTCTTTTGCCAATTTGTTTGACGCTTTCAAGAGATAGAACTGTAATGCTTCAAACGTCTGATGAGTCAGACCAAGTGCGCTGTCGTCAGAGTAGCGTGCGCCATTCTTAGCTAAGTAATAAGCGTAGTTAATCACGCCCACACCTAGCGTACGGCGACGCATGCTGCCGTTTTGAGCCGCTTTTACTGGATAGTCTTGATAGTCGAGCAAGGCATCAAGCGCACGGACGATTAGCTCAGCTGGCTCTTCGATGTCGCTGACGTTTTCAACTTTACCCAAGTTGACCGCTGATAGCGTACAAAGGGCGATTTCGCCTTCTTCGTCATTGATGTTATCAAGTGGCTTGGTCGGTAGCGCAATTTCCATACATAGGTTTGACTGGCGAATCGGGGCAACCGTCGCGTCAAATGGGCTATGGGTGTTGCAATGATCGACGTTTTGAATATAGATACGGCCAGTACTGGCGCGCTCTTGCATCATCAGGCTGAACAAATCAGCGGCTGGGATCTGACGGCTACGAACGTTAGGATCGTTTTCGTACTTGGTGTATAGCTCTTCGAATTTGTCTTGATCTTCAAAGAATGCATCATATAAGCCTGGCGTGTCGCCTGGTGAGAATAGCGAGATGTCTTGGCCTTTGATTAGGCGCGTGTACATCGTTTTGTTTAACTGTACGCCGTAGTCCATATGACGAACACGGTTGTCTTCGACGCCGCGGTTGTTTTTCAGTACCAGTAATGACTCAACTTCTAAATGCCATAGTGGGTAGAACAACGTCGCAGCACCGCCACGTACGCCACCTTGTGAGCAGCATTTAACAGCAGTCTGGAACAGTTTGTAGAACGGGATACAGCCAGTATGCTGTGCTTCACCGCCACGGATAGGGCTACCAAGGGCACGGATACGACCAGCATTGATGCCGATACCAGCACGCTGTGATACGTAGCGTACGATAGCGCTAGTGGTTGCGTTGATAGAGTCTAGGCTATCACCACATTCGATCAATACGCACGAGCTAAACTGACGCGATGGCGTACGTACACCTGACATGATAGGCGTCGGTAGTGAGATTTTGAATTCTGAGGTTGCATCATAGAAGCGTTTGACGAAATCAAGACGATCTGACTTGTCGTATTGGCTAAACAAGCACATACCGACGAGCATATATAAGAACTGCGGGCTCTCATAGACAGTCTTGCTCACACGATCCTGTACTAGGTATTTGCCTGCCATTTGCTCAACAGCGGCATAAGCAAGGTTCATATCGCGCCAGTGATCGAGATACTCTTCTAACTCATCAAATTCAGCACGGCTATAGTCAGCTAGGATATGCTGATCGTATTTTCCCGCATCAGTCAAAGTTTTGACATGATCATACAGGTGCGGCGGGGTGAATTTGTTATAAGCAATCTTACGTAAGTGGAAGATAGCCAAACGCGCAGCCAGATATTGATAGTCAGGCGTGGTTTCAGAGATTAGGTCGGCGGCAGATTTGATGATGGTTTCGTGAATGTCACGAGTCTTGATACCTTCATAAAACTGGATGTGCGACTTTAGCTCAACTTGAGACACAGACACGTTGTCCAAGCCGTGAGCTGCCCACGCTATTACCTTGTGAATTTTGTCTAAATCAATAGGCTCTAAACGTCCATCACGTTTGGTTACTTGGATTTTGTCAATATGTGTCATGTTGGCCTCTATTTTGATTGCTTATAGTGATGCTGCGCGCCGAGTGGGCGGCAGACATTCTTTATAACGCTATTATGCGGGGTTGTGCTAGCTGGTTTTTTTGGGCAAAAAGCTACCACTACTCATAGTGACGATTAAAATCACTGAGTACTACATATAGCGTGTTTGTTAATTGGTAGGCACAATATAGCGGGAAAATTTTGAAAATACTATATTGATTTTAGAATAAAACTATGTTGCTACAAGGTTGTAGGCAGTCCAAATTTTGGCAAAGGACGATGGGATAAGGGTTAGACGCAAATGCGGTCAATAATAAAATTTTTGTAAAAATATCGTGAGATTTACTTTTCATTCTCTCGGTTATTGTCGACTGATAATGGGAGTCATGGCGGCAATAATGCGGGCGCAGATTGTACATCAAACCACAAAAAATCGCCACCCATAACTTATTACTAGCGAGTGACGATTTGGACTAAAAAGGCGTTAAAGTTTTTTATGCGACTTATAAAACAATACGAACCGTTTTTGCATTATCGAGTGATGCATAAAGCGCATTCACTTGCTCAGCAGCGGTTAGGTATAAATTGACCCGTGCTGAGTGAAAACGACCTGTTTTAGACGGCTTAACTTCGATAGACGCCAAATCAAAATCAGGGAACTGGCTACCCAAAATTAGCTTTACTTCATTAAGCAAACTCTCACGTTCGCCTTCATGACCGATGATGCTCAGTGGGTAGTTCATCGGGAACTCCCAAAGCTCTGGGTTTTGAATATCAGTCTTTTTGCCTACCAATGCGCCTTTATTTGGCGTCAGGTCAGTGACTTTAACTGACGGCTGATTGCTGGTTGGGTTATTTGTGCTGTTGTCGTTGTTGTCTTTTGAATCATCACTCATGATATGAGCCTCGCTTATATAGGTAAATAGGAAAAAGTTAATCAGTCATTAGCAGTAAATAATTAAGTAACTAACATTAAGTCATTCGAAAATCGCTGCTATATGCATTCAATTAGTTAGACATCTGCTCAAATCATGCCAAAATCATAACGCCAAAAGCTGAGACAGGCTCAGTGTAGACATTAGTGGCACTTAAATCAGTCAGGCTATAGTCGATTCAATTTAAAAGTAGTACAAGGCAACCGAGTGTAGATGTACATGTGATACTTCAAGCGAGGTTAACGCTGTCATACTTTTATAGTGGAATGGCTATATTAGGCAGAGAATATATGCACTGTTTATAGTGGTCTATGGACGATTATTCAAGTGAAGTCTGTATTTAGTCCGTTCTATTAAGAAATAGTAGATGAATTAGCTATTGTTAATAGCTATTAATAAAAACTACTGCAAATAGCCATTGATAGGAGTGATATCAGGCGGAATATCCGTCTCTCCCAATGCTTCTCGCAGGTTAATCTCGATAGTGCGTGACAAGGCAGTTAGAGGTAACTGGTTAGCCGCCAAGCCAAAAGGCTCTTCTAACTCTTCACTAAGCGCATCCAAACCAAAAAAGGTATAAGCAATCACCGCACAAATCAACGGGGTTGCCCAACCGAGTGATGCCACCAAACCGAAGGGCAACATAATGCAATACAGGTAGGTCGTGCGATGTACCAGCAGCATGTAAGCAAAGGGCAGTGGCGTATTATGAATGCGCTCGCAGGCGGCCAATACAATGGTCATAGAGGTCAGGCGTTCATCCATATTTTGTATGACTTGTTCCGATACCAGTCCTTGACGCCGAATATCGCCAAGCTGTTTACCCATTAGGCGCATTATATAATCAGGTACGTTTTTCGCTTGGCGCATACGGTCATGGTGTATCGCTGCAACAAGAGGCTCGATATCCGCCCAAGGTGGCGTACCACGCAATCGGTGGCGCACAGCATGGGCAAAAGAAATGGTCAGATATACCATCGTTCGCTGAGTATCGTGTGCAGTCGCATTGTCATCCTCGCCATCATCTATGGCATTCGCATCGTCATCATCTATAAAAGACAGCACTTGGCGCGTTAAGCTACGAGAGTCATATACCAGCTGACCCCACAGTCCGCGCGCTTCCCACCAACGCTGATAACTGGCATTGTTTCGAAACCCAAGAAACAACGATAAGGCAATCCCGAGCAAGGTAAACGTTGCCATACCATAATAAGGAAACGAGTCAGGCATCCAGTGCTGAATAATCGTGATGAGCGTACTAAGAATAGTAATCAGCAAAATTTGCGGATAAATTTTTGGAATGATTGATCCACGCAGAGTGAAAAATATCTTAAGGGCATTGGGTGTTTGCCGGACAATCATGTCAGTTTCCTAGCGATGGAGTACATGTAGACACTATTAAATGTCTCGTGTGATTCTAATATAGAATCGAAATTTGTAAAGCCCAAAAGGCTATAAATTTATTCAAACAAAAGAGTAAGGTGATTATTTAAGCTCGGTAATTGGGATAGCTAAAGGAGTTGAATGCTCGCCAAAAGGGCGATGTTTTTATTAATCCACTTTATGTATGTTAAAATGATGCCAAATATCACTTCTTAACTCCATAAAAGCTGTCACCACAAAGATGAATACGCCACCCTAGCTGTACCTCTTCTCAGTAATGATTGCTTCCTATAGCAATTACTCTTATAAAGCGTCTGACGCTTTTTCTTGTGCGCACGCACTGCTTGAACGTTTGTATCACTATTCAATATATCTAGTGGATCATAAAGATTACACTACTAAAAGTACGTTATAACGATAACTCGCTAACTATGATCGTTCACATTTTTATATTTGTCATTTGATAGGTAATGAGCAAAGTACCTAGATAGCAAAGGGTCTAAATATAGATATGCCTAGATAGAAATGTGTCAGACTTTTCATGTGAGCTGATTTTTAACTACTTTTTAGATGCTTTCCAATTAAATGTTTTCCAAATAATGATTAGATACCTCGTTTATTGACAGACTAAAGCAGTTACCCAAAACTGAGTTAAATACGTTAAATACAATTAAAGAGCATTGGCTATCCAATGTGAGAGGCGATGTCTTGGCTGGCATGGTCGTCGCTTTGGCGCTTATTCCTGAAGCGATTGCGTTTTCTATCATTGCTGGTGTCGATCCCCAAGTAGGGCTTTATGCCTCATTTTGTATCGCAGTAGTGATTGCGTTTGTCGGCGGTCGTCCAGCGATGATTTCGGCGGCGACGGGTGCGATGGCGTTACTAATGGTGACGCTGGTCAAGGATTATGGATTGCAGTACTTGTTAGCAGCCAGTGTGCTGACAGGTGTTATACAGATTATATTTGGCTTCTTAAAGCTGGGGAATCTGATGAAATATGTGTCGCAATCTGTGGTACTGGGCTTTATCAATGCCTTGGCTATTTTGATTTTTATGTCACAGGTTCCTGAGCTGATGCCGCAGGCAGGTTCAAACCTAGTACACGTATACGGTCTTGTGGCGCTAGGTCTAGTCATTATCTATGGCTATCCATATATTCCAAAGATCGGTAAAGTGATTCCATCGCCATTGGTCAGTATTGTACTGGTCACGGCTATAGCCATCTTATTAGGTGCAGAGGCTCGAACCATCAATGATATGGGTCAGCTACCTGATACCCTGCCGATGTTTTTGATACCTGATATCCTGTTGAACTTAGATACGTTGATCATTATTTTCCCGTACTCTATCAGTTTGGCGATAGTGGGCTTACTTGAGTCTATGATGACCATGACTATCGTAGATGATTTGACCGATACCAAAGGCGACCGTACGCAAGAGTGCAAAGGACAAGGTATTGTCAATGTGGTTAGTAGCTTTTTTGGCGGGATGGCAGGCTGTGCGATGATTGGCCAGTCGATCATCAACGTCAAATCAGGCGGTTATACACGTCTCTCTACCTTGGGAGCAGGCGTATTTTTATTACTGATGGTTGTGTTCTTAAGCGATTGGCTAAAGATTATTCCAATGGCCGCATTGGTCGCTGTAATGATTATGGTGTCTATCGGTAATTTTAATTGGAGTTCGTTTAAAGAGCTAAAAACCAAGCCGCTGCAAAGTAATGTGGTCATGATTACGACCGTTGCTGTGGTGGTCGCAACGCATAACTTGGCCTATGGCGTATTGATTGGCGTGCTGCTGTCAGCATTGTTCTTTGCCAATAAGATTGAGCGCTGTATGAGTGTGCATAGTCACATGAATGAAGCAGCGCAAACGCGTTATTATCGAGTGGACGGACAAGTATTTTTCTCATCAGCAGAGCGTATGATTGACTCCTTTGATATTAAAGAATCTGTCTCTAACGTGGTCATTGACGTGTCGCGCGCGCATTTTTGGGACGTGACAGCAGTCGCCGCCATAGATAAAGTCATCATTAAATTTCGCCGTGAAGGCACTGAGGTAGAGCTCATCGGTTTGAACGAGGCGAGCCAGGCGATGATAGACAATTTCGGTGTGCATGATAAGCCAGATGCTGAGCAAAGCTTAGGTGCGCATTAGTTTAGCTATGGATTAATAGTGTCATATTAATAAATATAAAAAAGCTGAGTGTATCTTGGCTTTTTTTATGCAAATTAAAACCTGATTAGAAAACTATATTCCATTATGGATAAAGTTTTCACAAGCTATAGTCAATCCCACCTAAAAGTGTTATAAACTAATTATCAAACCCAATTGCTACCATAAACACTATGACTTACTCACTAGATTTTCGTAAACAAGTTCTCAGAAGTATAGATGACGGTATGACTTT
>Ga0208015_1000034_pt1 | contig 109003 bp, 79 predicted proteins | sample 26BtaG_FD_184101 | JGI IMG/M metagenome (GOLD analysis project Ga0208015, IMG submission 184101) | Marine viral communities from Cariaco Basin, Caribbean Sea - 26B_WHOI_OMZ_CsCl (SPAdes) (version 2) | ecosystem: Environmental > Aquatic > Marine > Oceanic | place: Caribbean Sea: Cariaco Basin... | reverse complement strand
AACCAGACTAGGATTCAAAAGGGCTTGGGCTATAAATCGCCAAGACAGGTGTGGTTTGATTATTATCGTCAGGCTGCGTAATTAAAATCTCCCAAGTTTGACTGTACGGAATTGACGGCAGGGGTCAGAAAGTCCCGATATAAAAGAACTAAAAAAATTAATAATTGGCAATAAGTAAGTAAATATCAGCGGGTATTCAAATAAATTTCACAGTATTGTTCGCAATAAACACTATAGTTGTCAAGGTACTCCTTAAATTATAAGGTTTAAAGACAAGCTTGTGTACTATTTATTCTATTGTGATGAACAACTAAATTCATAAAAAATAATATTTTTTGATTTGAAGAATATCTCACTCTGCTGAAGTTAAATGCTTGTTAAAAGTATGCGGTTTTATATATTGTTAATAATTTCAGGTGTAAACATATACATATTATCAATCTTACTGAACGTTCTTTTAGTTGTTCTCTACTTCTCTCTTACTATATCTTGTGCCTCCAGAACAGCCTCCTAAGCTATTTTCTAGCGTTTCTCACCATTTAATTCTCGGTATTCTCAAGCATCTTTCGGTATGAGCATTGTGGGAAAGGCTCGCAACATTGACTTATACTAGCCATTATATTGTTTCATATATTCCGCAAAAGCATAGTTGGTGTGGTGACTTCTCTATTCAAAAGGAGATTGCCTATTACTAGGCTTTAGTCGTGTAATCTATATCGTATTATATGCTGAAATTATTAGCTCATTATTGAGAGAATATAACAAGCTAAAGTCAACGATACGACTGTCATAAAAACCCATAAGAATGTTAAAACATCCCTGCCTTTTCGAGCATTGCGATAGCTTTATATTTCAAGTTATTCATTGATTAACGCTTTATTTTAATTGATGAACACCGTGCCACTTCTAGTGGTATAGCCTTAAATCATTAGTTAACATTGATTGTCCAATATCAAAAAATCCTGCTGCCTCTCATATCACATAGTTTTGTGCTATCAATATTTTGATGGTTTCGAGTTTGAATCCTCTTTTAGTGTGAATATAACTTTTGAGTTTTGTCCAATTTTATCGGGCCATTGTAACCTGTAGTGGTAAACTAATTTAGGACACCTAATAAAAGGTTTTGATTAAAGTAACGTCTCTCTGTTTCAGCTGGTGTTAAATAATTGTTGAAGCTGTGCGGTCTCACGGTTTGATAGTAGCCCCAGATATAATCACTAATGGCGCTCGATGCTTCAGCGATATCCTCGTAACCGCCCTTTGGCATCCACTCGGTTTTAAAGCTCCTAAAGAAGCGTTCAGTGGGAGCGTTATCCCAACAATTTCCACGACGGCTCATACTCTGTGTCATACCGTTGCAATCATCGATTGATTCAGCAAACTTCTTACTGGTGTAATGCGTGCCCTGATCTGAGTGAAATAACACACCAATTGGTTTGAGTCTAGTCTGATACGCCATCTGTAGCGCTTTAGCGGTCAAAGTACTATTAGGTGAGTCTGAGACACTAAAGCCTACGATACGCCGCGCGAACAAACCCCAATATTAACAACATCACCTGAGAAAAGTGGATTTCATACCTCAGTCTTCTATGCTATACAAGTGATAGTATGTAGGGGTTTTTAGACTCATCAGAGTAAATAAATCCACGGTATATGGAGATGTTAATAATATTTCGGACACTATAATATTGGGGTCTGTACCACCTAATAAGTTATAGTTTAAATTAATATTTGGTCTACTCTAGCATTGAAGCATTCTTCGCTATTAATTTTAAAGCTATACCTTAATAAAAATAAACAGCAGATCAAAATTTTTTAAAATTATAATCTCCCAAGTTAATGTCTACTGATTTGACAGCAGAGGTCAACCATCCTCACGAGTAGCAAACTCAGGCAGGCGAGTTTTACCAGTTAAGAGCTGTTGCATAGAGGCAGTTTTAATGGCTTCTCTTTTAGAAATAAGTTTTTCTAAAGATTGAATTAAGTTATCGATATCAGATAGGGCAGTGGCGATGGCGGTTTGTTCTTGCTTCTTTGGTACTGATATTTTGACATTACTAATAGTGCTAGCATTCAAGCTGGGTACACCTGAAGCTTCGTTATAGTTCATCCAGTCAATCAGACAAAATTTATAAAACATAAATTTTTCATCGTAGCCATTATGTACTTGTGAATAGAAAAGAGTATCCACTGTCCAAAATGGTACATTAATATACCTTGGCTTATTAATTGAGCCTTTACGACCAATCAAAACTGATGGCTTATCGTATAAAAATGCAGTAGCCCATCCCATTTGTCCGCCAGTACCAAAAATTGGGTATTTTCCACTTATGCTTTCAACACCTTTTTGATCTTTACCATGTTTGATGGTTAAAGCTTCACCAATAGCTATAGCTTCCCAATCCTCTGGAATAATCCTAACTTCAGTATTCTTATAGCCTACTGGTACAGTGATCTCACTCATTACGCCACTCCCATCGCTTGCAAGTGCGTAGTGACCTTTTGACTTAGTCTATCTACCTCATCAAGCAGATTTGGTAATGGCTCGGCATAGCGCTCTTCCAGTACGGTGACACGATCGGCAAGCTGAGCAGTGATACGCTCAATCTCTGCTTCAATACGTGACTGTAGTGTCGCTTGCCATTTATCAGTGACCAATAAGGTTTTGATGTCATCCTCAGTAAGCGTCGGATACTTTTTAAATACCGCTAAATCTAATACGTCTTGGGCTTCTTTTACTGCCTTTTTCGCAGCAGCTTCTGACTCAAAATAAGCAAGTAGCTGTTTAAGCGCATTGATTTCATCATTATCAGTGGCTAGCTTTAGACGAGCGCTGACACTGGATTTATTAAAGCTGCCTTTATCGTTACTAGCGTCAGCCAATAAACCTTCATCATCGCCATGGGTTTCAGTATAGTCAGCGATAGTACTAGTGATGGTATCGAGCTCAGCTTGTAGCATATCGATATGGCCTTGCTCGTCAGAGTAATAGCGGTCAATGATTAACGCTGGCGAGATAAGCTCGACTTTGTATTTGGTTTTATCGATGATTAGATCTGCTGTTTCTTTGAGTTTTTCACCTTTTGTGACAATTAGCTTACGTAGCTGCTTACCAACTATCCAGCCATCTTGGGCAATAGCATAGACATCGTCTTGCATCGACTCTGACCAATAGTCCATTAAAATTTGATAGATATCATACTTGTCGAGTAAAGAGGAATTGGCATAGCGCTGTAGTAAGTCTTCACTGATACGGTGAATGATGTCTTTGGCTTTGTCACCTTGCTCGATATCTGCAAGGGTAATAGCTGTCCACCATTCACTAAATGGCGTTAGGCTTTGACTAGCAAACTGGATAAATTCAGGATGAGCAAGTACCGTCGCTTTGACTTCATTTGCTGGCACGAGACATTGACGATAGCCATCTCTTAAGTCAGAAAAGAGTGCTTTACGTAAGCTTGGGAATACATGCCAATAGGATTCTAACGTATCGATATCGGCTAGCGGAATACCGCCCTGTAGGTGGGCAACCAGATCGTGCTGATCTTCATCTTCGCTTGCATCGATGTAGCGTGGAATATTAAGATTGTACTCATTATCGATAATCTCATCCAGACTGACCATACGGCTATAACCTGCCAGCTCAGACTGATGGTTGAACATATCGACAACTTTATGAATATCCTGACTACGTAAACGGTTTTTATTGCCGTCTTTCATATAGCCACGACTGGCATCTATCATAAATAAGCCAGACTCGCCAGTTGCTCGGCTGGCTGCGGTTACTTTATCGATGACGATGATACATGCAGGGATGCCCGTACCATAGAATAGGTTGGCTGGCAGGCCGATGATGCCCTTGATATAGCCTTGCTTGATTAAGTTCTTACGGATATGCGCTTCAGCATTACCTCGGAACAGTACACCATGCGGTAGGATAACGGCACCAATGCCAGTGCTTTTTAAGCTTTTGATAATGTGTAAAAGAAAAGCATAGTCGCCATTCTTCTCTGGTGGTATGCCCCATGTAAATCGACCAAATTCATCTGCTTCTGGATTAAGACCACTTGTCCAGTTTTTATTACTAAAGGGTGGGTTAGCAACGGCAAAGTCAAAAGTTTTAAGCTGATTGCCTTCAACGAATTGCGGTGAGGCTAAGGTATTACCTTTATAGATATCTGCCCCTGCTGCACCATGCAAAATCATATTCATTTTTGCCAAAGCGGTCGTGGCTGAGTCCATCTCTTGACCATAGATGGTCAAACCTCGTGGCGCTTCGTCACTGGCTTTGAGTAGCAATGAGCCTGAACCACATGCTGGATCGTAAACAGTAGCGTCTTGTGGCGTATTTTCATTGATACCGATAATTTTGGATAAGATGCGCGATACTTCTGATGGGGTATAGAATTGTCCCTTTGACTTGCCTGACTCGGTAGCGAAGTGGCGCATCAGGTATTCATAAGCATCGCCAAGCAAGTCGTCACCATCCGCACGATTACCAGATAAATCTAGACCTTCAAAGATACCTATAAGCTTGGACAAGCGATCAACGTGCTCTTTGCCTTTACCAAGCTTTTCTTCATCATTGAAATCGGCGACATCAATCACACCTTTTAACCCATTGGCTTCGGCAAGCTTACCAATGATTTTATCGACCTTTTCACCGATTTCTTTATCGCCTTTGAGTAGTACCATGTCATCGAAGCTACCGCCTTCAGGGACTAAGATGTCGCCATAAGGGTCGTCTTTGAATTTATCTGACACATATTTCATAAATAGCATGGTCAACACATAGTCTTTGTATTGGCTGGCATCCATACCACCACGTAGCTCGTCACAACTTGCCCAAAGGGTTGAATATATTTCGGTCTTTTTAAGTGCCATAGTTAGATCTTTTTATTGAATTTAAGAGGGTTTTGAAAGATTTTGATGGGTGATATTATACTTCTAATCGCTTAGATTGCTAGGCGTGTTATTGACTGTGTTATACATGACAAACCCCAAGTTGCTCGTATTCAGCTAAGAAAAAATATAAATATTAAAGAGTCATGCACGCTACATTTCATCAGGTTTATAAGAGGATTCTATTATATAAGAATGAGTAAGTGTATTTGAAAAATCGAGATTAACAAATACTTCAAGACCCTTAATTCTCAAGGGTTTAACATTTACATTAGTTGTTATAGTTAACTTTAAACTGTCAGGCAGAACAATAAATTTACAGAATTATTTAATCAACATTATTTTTTTTAATAAGCTGGTTTTCGTTTGTTGAATTAATATCTATGTCGTTACTAGTCTAGTATAGCGAACAACCTGTAATTTTATTTTATAGGTTGTCCGCTATACTAGCCTGTATGATAAACATATAGGCTTGCCATCATGACTGCTTCTCTTAATAATTGTTCTTTAAAAGAAACTCTATCTATCGCACAAGCTTGTGCAATAACCTTCCAAGGTAATGCCAGTAATCATCTACAACAAGATGCTTTTTTCTTTTTGGACAATTGGTATCAAGAAGACTTAGGCGTGATGGCAGCGACATCAGTTGTATCAGCATTTTGTTTAGCAGTATCCGACGGTGTGGCAAGCTCCAACTCTTCACAGTATTGTTCAAAGGCGGTGGTAAAAGCGATTAGTCGCTTGTGGAGTGAGCAAAAGAGCATCCGTTCAGACAGTATTCATCAGCTGATTAATCAAGCCAAGCATTCATCTAAGCGTCATGGTACAGCGGCAACCCTCGCGATGGTAATGGGAGAATTAGATAGTGACGGAGCGGTAAAAGCAACCATAATCCATGTAGGGGACAGTCGTGTTTATTGGCTGCCCAAAGGCGCGACACAATGGCGGTGCCTGACTCGAGATCATAATCTATTGAATGAGCTTATTGATCAGCAGGCACAGGAGCAAGGTCGCGAAGCTAAGTTTTCTGACTATAACCAAGAAGGAATGGCGGGCAGTCTATATAGCATTACTGAATGCTTTGCCTTGACCACTGATGACAGTTATACAAGCAGTGAAGCGCCTGAAAGCGCGTCTCGGAAGATCGAGGTTAGTAGTGGCGACTGTCTCTTGGTGTGTACGGATGGTATTCATGATTTAGTGCCAAGTCATGATTGGCAACCTGTCAGTGCGGAGACAGATTTACAGGATTGGCTAATCACTCTTAAAGATCAAGTTTATGATTCAGATGGCAATGCTTATGATAATGGCACAGCCATTTTGCTTCGCTTTGATTAAATATTTATTTCAGTAATGAAGCTATAAACTTACTACCTAATAGAGAAGCCAACATGCCCACACATCCTATCGCCAGCTATACAAAGTCGACACGCCTATTCGCTTTATATCAATGTTTGCCTCGTAGTGAAGCTAATGCTGTATCACTAACAGAGCTTATGGTTGGTTATGGTGATAATCCAGATAATTTCGCTAATGAGCGTAAAAACTTAGAGAATGATCTAATTGGCTTAAATCAAATCTTTAACGGTATTTTTTATAGCGATGCATTAGTTCGAGTACCGGAATGGGGGCAAAATATCAGCGGACAAACAGCACGATTTTATATTGAACCGAGCTTTAGTATCGACGTTCTTAACGAGCAAACAGTATTTTTTTGGGAGATGCTTGATAAATATACGGCAAATTATTTGCCAGTGTCTTTTAAACAAGGGATCACAGATAATCTTACCCAATTAGGTCGGCAGGATAAAAATAATTTCCATCAAAGTAAGCTAGGGCAATGGCAAAATCATCTCATCACCTTGCCTAGTATCGTGCAAGCCCCACAACTTGATAATGACGTGCTTGGCAGTATTCATCAAGCTTTGCTACAAAATCGTCAATTAAAAATAAGCTATCAAAGTAAATGGGAAGAAAAACCAACTCAAAGAGTTGTTTATCCCAAAGGACTGATCTTTATTGACAATATGATTTATCTCACAGGCTTTAATTCTACTGGTGATCATATTGATGATGAGGTACTACTAAAAAAATATCGTAATTTTGCAGTCAATCGAATTACTGAGTCAGTAGTCATAGATAAGCAAGTACCTGACTGGGTAGCGCGAGATACTTTTTCATTAGATAACTTGAATAAATTGGGTAAGTTAGAGCCGACTGATAGTGCACAGATCAAACTGGTTTTAAAGGTACAAAGATATGCCTGTCAGCATTTATACGAGCGTCCATTATCGATAGATCAAAAAATTATTGCTATCGATGACACTTGGAATCAAGTCAGTGCCACTGTTGCCAATACGCTTCGTCTGCAAGATTGGCTGGTAAGTATGTCGCAGCTTGCAGTGGTGGTAGAACCAAGTGAGCTTAAAACAGTGATTCTTGAGCGTTTGGAGAGTGGGTTAGAGCTTTATGAAAACTAATTACATAGGAGTATCACTATGAATAAAACTTTATTCAACGATTTTATCCAAGCTCAAAATACTGTTTATCCATCGGTTATTAAAGAGTTAACCGAAGGGCGTAAGCGCAGCCATTGGATGTGGTTCATTTTTCCACAGATGAAAGGGTTGGGACACAGTACAATGGCTCGGCGTTTTACAATTGAGAGTCTAGAGAAAGCAAAAGAGTATTTGCAGCACGACGTGCTTGGAGCACGATTAATGGAGTGCGCTGAATTACTGCTGTTGCATCCTGATAAAAGCGCTTTAGAAATTTTCGGATCAATCGATACGCTGAAATTACACTCTTCGCTTACGTTGTTTACTTTAGCGTCCTCTAATAAAAAATGTGTTTTTAACGAGCTTCTGGATCAGTATTTTGAAGGCAGTTACGATATAAACACTATAAAAATGGTAAAGCAACTGAATGGTCAATAATAGCGCCAAACAGGACCGAATAATATTTCAAAAAGGATGTAAGGGCATGAGTATAGTTCAAACTTCCATAAACGAATTATGCCAGATGTTAAATGACTTAGAGAATGTGCAAGCGCTTTATAGTCGTTAACTCTCGTCAAAACTTGATGCTTTTGACGACCTTAAAAAACCGTTACTTATCAGTGAGTATAACTATGAAATACCATATGGATGACTCGTATATAGATGACACACCTAGTGCATTCCTATATCAACGGATTATGGATTGTTACCCTAAGTCTGCTATTGGTTGTTTTATCATCAATGATGATTGGGATAAGCATGCGTTACTAGAGCTAAAACAAAAATCAAAGGCTTGGTTTTTAGTGGGATTGCAAACAGACGATAATAAATTTGAGCACCTAGACATTATTGAAGGCGTCATTAAGTGTCAGCCAGATGAAGTAAACGAGGTCATTAGAATGCTTGATGTAAAATCTGCAAGTACTTTTATTGGTATAGATGTGGTAGATATCAAAAGTCTGTTTGAGTGTGGCAGTTTATTTCAATTCATCCAAGTAAGTGCCATAGGTGACTCTGAATTAGATTTAATAAAAGTGACCATACATAAGCTGGTTAATCTACTTACAAAAGCACGCAATACTAAAGGATTATTTGTTGGAACGGAGAGCGTCCAAAGTTTACCACTGGAAGTTTTTGCTTATATATCAGAAGCTGTTGAAGCGTTGTTAACTAATGATGATGTTTCTATATATTACAGCTCAAGTATGACTGATGAACCTAACTCTTTTCGGTTAATGGCAATGTATGCTGAAGGCTAGGTAAAGGTTTAGAGATAAGCATTGCTTCCAAATTTAAACCCCAAGTTGCTCACAGTTAGCTAAGAAAAATACGAATTGAAGGACTTATAAAGTGGCTTATTTTAAATTTGGGCTAAACAATAGAATTAAAAAAATGAAAGAATTGAGACCTGTATTAAACAGATCTCAGTCCTTTGTCGAGACTCTAAAAACAAGAGTAAATATTACGATAGATAACGTGAAAAAGCATCTTGGAAGTCGTTGATATCATAGCCCTTGCCACGCACTTCATTTCCATTAATATCAAATGCTCGTAGGTCTTTAGACGATATACGAAATGCACTCAGTATTTTTGCAATTTGTCGCAGTGTAATTGTTTTGCCCTCATTATATGTTGACCAACTCATTTCTGGGTCTCGACGTAACTCAGTTAATAAATCTCTACTTAAGAGTCTATTAGTTTGATTTAAGCTAAAAACAGTTCTAATATCAGATAATAGCTGCTCATTTGAGCTGGGCTCATCGCTATCACTACCTGATATCTCCATGCATGATTTATGAGCTTTTTCTAACCATTCATCACCCAATAATATAGCTATTTTAAATAGTATCTGCCAATTATCTTGCGCGCGATCATTAATAGAAATCGGTAATACAGGATCAGCCTCTTTAACTGCTAGCATATTATCACCAGACCATCTAGCCAGCTGGGATTGAATCATGTTAGTAACATCAAGCGGTAAATCACGAACTCGTTTTTTTGTCTCGTCTCTCATTTTACGTCGTAGCGTGAGCGGTATTGACCTATCTACTAACGTATCAGGAATTCTTCCAATGCCACTAATCGCTTTAGCTCCAAAGACGTTAAATGGTACGGGTTCATTATCATCACCGACGCAGCGTATAATGTACGGATTATCTCGACTATGCCCCGCATTTAGAACGCCTCGAATGCCTTCATTATCATTAATAAACGTATCAATTTCATCAATAAATAACGTAGGCTTGTAGTTTTCAATTGATCGAAATAGAGCAGAGCCAGTAATGTTAGATGTTGATAATGACCGTTTACTCATACGACCCATTAATGTTAAGAGCGTACTTTTACCACAGCGTTTCTCTGGAGCATTGATCCAAGCTATGGGTAAAATATGGCTTGCTGGTATGAACCACGTCATTAATATCCATAATGTGGTAGCCACTTTAACTGCATGAGTGCAAGCGATATGATCTTCTAGTATCTGATATATTAGACTAACTATTAAAGCAATATCTAATACTGGCTCCGCGTGTGGCTCTATATCAACGATCAAATTGTCAGAGTTCTTAGACTTTATCTTTCTTTTTGCTGCCTTGACCAGCTTATCAAGCGACCGAACTGACATATTATTAAGAGATTTTGCGGTTTCAGTTCGTTCTAGCTCATACTCCAGTTCTGATAGTGTAGCTAGTCTATCAATAGTAGATTGTGCTAAATCCGAGCTAATTTTTAGATCTTGTTGTGGTAAAATAACTGATGATGGCTCGCCAATGTCATCTGTAGTGATTTCTGAAAGCTGAGCATCTGGCAGGATGCTTGGCTTTTTTATTGATTCAGCTGATTGATCAACAACAGTCTCAGGCGGTGTAACCTTTTTGTGTTTGCTCATGATTGTTTCTCCTCATCTGATGATAAGGTGTGGCTCTCCAGCCATAGATTGACGTCAGATAAACGCCAAAGGCTAGCGCGACCAATTTTCACTGGAGCAGGAAATTTACCCTCATTTATAAGATGATATAGATGTTTGGCTGAAAACCCGGTGATGCCACTTGAGGCAGGTTTAGCTGTAACGGCACGTTGCTGACCTGATTCAGTATTATAGTTGCGAGCTGGACGCTCGGGTTGGTTTGCGAGATCTGACATTCGCAGGAACTTGTTTTTCAATTTCATAATATTACTCCACAGCAGTGTTGGTTATAGCCAGTGTTGGCTGGTGCTGTAGAGTAATGATAGAGTAGGTTGCAAGGTTGTAAAAGGTCATATGACCGTCATATGACCCTGTTTTTAGCCATTTTTCATTCTTTATCTATCCTAAGTTGTTGTACGTCTTTTATCCACTCACTTATAGTATTTTCACTTATAGGGGTTTTAAGTTCTTTGGAAAGATTGTGAATTTTAGTATTAGTAGTGCCCTTGTATTTCTCAATACTATATCCACACATTTTAAACAAAACACTTAAAAGAGAAGTCACAGCCGCTCTTGTTCTTGGATTCAATTCCTTAGTATCGTTAATCCTATTTTTGACTTTTAATTGTGAATCTAATTCTTTAATCTTTTTTTCCAAAACCTTGATTTTCTGTTCTAATTCGGTATTAATTGTATTCATATCATTGCTGATAGATTCTTCATCCAAGATAATGGAATCAATAGTAAGTTTTATATCAGCAAACTGTGAATCACAATCGATAATTTCACCTCTTTCTATTTCAGGATTATCGATATTATTAAAGTAGCTATCAAGACTGGTTTTTACAAACTTTATATCATCTTTAAGAAATGAGTTTAGGATAGAGCCACTCATATTGGGTTCAGACGTTGGGTCTAAAGGGTAAAGGCAAACGTTGTTATCACCATCGCTATAGATGTTAGTTTCACTCTCTAATAGATGATATATAAATATACTATCATGTACTCCTTCCGGAACTGGGATATAGCTATGTTCTTGGTCTATATAGTTATAAAGATTATTGAAGCCAAAGTAACCTTTAATTTTCTCAGCCTCTGAAATACCTTTAGATGGGCTATCGATATAACCCTCATAGTAAAAAAAAGGTTTTATGTGATTGCGTTGAATAATGTTTTTAAACTCAGTTTTGCTGTAGTTTATTCCAGTAATAGAATTTAAATAATTAATACTTTGATCAATATTTAAGAATTTATTATCGCAATCATAAATGCCATCTATTTTTAACTTAGTAGAATTTCTTAACATAACATAATCGCTCTGTAAAATTTCTAACTCACCATTGTCCTCTAGGGCTTGGAACTTATCCAAGAAATTACTCATAGTTTTATACCTTTAAACACACCTTTTAAAAATAGTACAAGGCAATGGCAGTCTAAAGGTATGTAAAATACCGCCGTTCGGGTAATTAATCCTAGCCTCGCAATCGTTATGACAACGAATGACGCTGTCAAGTTCGGTTTATCAGTTAGATACTGACGATATAGAGTTATTTCATTTGGCTGGTAAGCTGTGCTAATAGGTCAGATGAGATACCCTGGGCCTTTAAACTCTTTATTAAAATATCTTTATCATGCAAAGCTATATCTACCGCTTGTTCATTACGACTACTCATTTTTTTAGTGATTTCATCTGGCGTCAGTAAGTCAAAATTAACAGCAGTACCAGCTCGTAGGTCGTCCAAATGGTTTGCCCACTGATTCATCATCATTTGCCTTTCTGCTAGATGCGCAGATAAATCGTATCTCTTTTTGACACTAGACCGATTAAGATGAGCTAACTGTATTTCTATCACATCCTCACTGAACTTTAATTCATACAATCCCGTGCTGGCAAGCTGCCTAAATCCATGTCCAGTCATTTCAGGGTAGGGGCTACCCGTATAGCCCATACGTTTCAGAGCTTGATTAAACCAATTCTCACTATAAGGCTGATTCTTCGTGAAGTTATAAAATACGTAACTCGTTTTTTCTGTTAAAGGTCGCATTCGCTCGATAATTGCCATCGCTTGTGATGATAGCGGAATGATGTGGTCTTGACGCATTTTCATCTTATGTGCTGGGATACGCCAGACATTTTTATGGTAGTCAATTTCTGACCATTCAAAAAATCGTAGTTCTTTCGTTCTAGCAAAACAGAAGGTCATCAGCTGCATGCCAGCCACGGTTTGTTCATGGGCATTCGGATGATCTTCAACATATTTGTCAATATTACGTAATAATTCAGAAAGTTGATGCTGCTCGACCGCTTTCATACGCTTAGCCTGATGAGGTCTCAAAGCTTTATTACGACCATAAGCGACATTAATGATATCGTAGCTTAAGGTATTAATAGCATATTCAAAAACTGAGCCAATTAGTTCAACACACTTACTTGTAGTATCAGCTGTCCATTTGCCTTGTTTTTCGAAGTAATTTTGAATTGCTAGACCTGTTTTGATTACGTCCTGTGCAGTGATAGAGGCAATAGGATAGTCACCGATATGAGGTGCAATATGCCTATTTAGATAGTTGTGAAGTTTTTGAATATTCTTAGATGTAGTGGTAGATTTTTCATCAATATAGCTCTTAGCAATAATTTTAAATAAGTCCTTCTGCTCATAGTTATTTTTATCATTATTTTTATGTTCAGTAGGATCAATATTATCAGCCAGTAATGCTTGAGCTTTATCACGTACCAGCCGAGCCTCTTTTAGTGACACCTCTGGTTTAAATGTAGAGCCAATGATTTGCTTGGCAGATTTATAAATACCAATTTGATAAGTTTTTTGCTTTGGCTTAAGATCTTTAGTAGATTGATAGCGATAAGTCACCTGCCAAAACAACGAGCCATTTGGATGTTGTATAAGATATAAATTGTTGCCATCGCCGTGGCGCGTGACTTTGGTAGGTGTGGACTGCTTGGCAATGGCTTTCACACCAGCGTCAGTTAATCGGTAGTCTTGTCTTCTCGTCATGGCTTACACCTCAAGGCATTAAGAGGTTTAACAACAACCTCACTGTATAATTAACAACAAAAAATGATGCTGTATATTATTTAACAACTTATTTAACAACATTGTAGAGGTGCTAGTAGGTAATGACAAGTGTTTAATAAAGACTGGTAACTAGGTATAGTAGGGGTTCAGGGAGGATGAGGTAATGCGAGGTGATGTCTAAATACAATGGTTGGTGCGCCCACCAAGACTCGAACTCGGATCGATCGCTTAGGAGGCAACTGCTCTATCCTGTTGAGCTATAGGCGCATTATGGAGTGACATTGTAGAAAAAAGCAGTCATAAAAGCAATCAACAAAAGATAAATAAAGACAATTTATCTTTACTCACCATTGCTAAGCGCGTCAGTGACATCTACAGCATGATCACCTGATGCATTTTTTGCCTGTGAGGTTGGTTTAAATAAGTCATTCACACTGTTCTTATAACCACTGATATTCTCATAATCATATTTTTTTAGTATATCTTGACCTGTGCTCGATAGTAAAAAATTACGGAAGTTAATAGCAGTTGTATCGTCTGTCAGGATGACACCTTCAAGCGCTTGTTCATCTTTTAGCGCATAGTTAAAGGGATTTAGAGTGTGTATCTCTTTATCTTTATTATGCGTAGTACTATTATCACTATTTTTATCAGCTGCATCATTTATACTAGCACCCTCAGTGCTTTTCTGACTTTGACTATTGCTATCTTGTGCCTGTTGCAATTCTGACTGTAGGAGTGATACCCGTTCTGTAGATAGGCTATCGTCATTAGTAATAATCATATCTGTATCAAAAACGAAGTCAGAGAGTTTGTCTTTGGTAGAAACACTACTTGGTACTGTAAGAAGGTCGTTAGAGGGTACATAGCTCGCTAACACTTGCACGTGCGGATAACGAGATTCAAAGCTCACAATGATATCGTCCAAAGGTATCTGTAACTTCTCCTCTGCTCGAATGTATAAAACCCTGTCAGCAATCTCTCTTGATTCATCCCCTTTCGTACTAGGGTCTGCTTCACTTTCACTTGCCATGATTGGCAATGGGTCTGTGTTTTTTCGATTACTGGTCCACAACCAAATGAAGACCGCGATAAAGATTGTGAGCAGTAGCAAGATTAGTCCAGCCAGCAGTAGTTTGTAGTCTTTCATATATTACTGCTCTTTTATTATTAGTTGATTCATAACAACGTTTATATACAGGGTGGTATCTAGTTTTTAAAGCTTTTGTTCTAGTACTTCATCGGTTAATTCAGCCAACATGTCTGCAAAGATATCCGTATCTGCAGAAGGGGTAGATACTTGTTCTTCATTAATTCCACTACTTTCATCAGTATGGTCATTGGTTTGGCGATTTATTAGAGAATCAAATCGGTCATTTAATACTTTGGCAGCAGGTGTAGTAGTTTGATGCGCTGCTAACGGCGATTCACCGGTTAATAGTCTGTCTTTTAACCATCTAAACCCATGTGCCTCCCACCATGCTTCAAAACGTGGCAACGTGCTACTACGTACCGCTACAGGTAGATCTAGCGTTCTCAATTTCTGCGCAAGGATAGGGTCGTCTGTTTTTCCATGATCTCTCATCGATTTTCATACGTGGCAGTTGCCACAACTCACCGCGATAATACACGACGTATAAGCGTTGTTTTGGATGGACAAAAATAGCATCAATGGGACGCAATGGCATAATATTAAGTAATCCCGTCAATAGAAAGTGTTATTTAGATACAGGTTGTAAAGGCCAATTTAAAAACCGCAATGAGATTATTTCATTGTAAATATGAATGATAGTATAAAACGACACTAAGTGTCGCAAGCTTATTATAATATCGGCATCTACACTAGTAAACGATAACCATCAATGGCACACTGATAACAAATTTGGCAAGTCAACGTTATCAATGGATATGTAGAATTTACTACTATAGTTGTTTTTGTTTATGGCCCTCATGCTAGCAGAAATGCATCATAGTAACGACCATCAAACATGGATTGATGAGTATCGATTTTTGTTTTGTCTAGACGTTTTATGGCGTTTTTGACATTGGATACAGACATCTCGTCTTATCTTTATTATGCGTAGTACTATTATCACTATTTTTATCAGCTGCATCATTTATAAGTGAAGCCTTTTTTATTAATCCTAATATCTAACCCTTATTTCAATCAGATTATTGTCTATGTTCACTATTATTCAGTCGCACCGTACCGAAAACCTCGTTGATCAATTGCTTGTACAATACCAGTCCAAGGATCAGCCTGTTTTTGAGCCTTTTATTGTCATTGTACCGTCAATGGTATTGGGTGATTGGTTGGATAAAACTATTGCTAGCCGTGCTGGTATTAGTACCTTGGTGCGTACTAAATTTTGGGGCCAGTATCAATGGACGCTGATGCAAGATGTATTGACCCGCCATAATGCATACTTACTGGCGCAAAACCCTGAAGCGACAACTCTAAACGTGCCGGAAGTGGCGGTGTTGTCACCGACAGTAATGCAGTGGCGATTGTTTGGGTATTTGACTTATTATCAAGAGACAATCGTTGCAGATGAAAAGCATCCAGTTCATCCGTTGCTAGCGTCTTTGATTGATGACCCACAGGCAATTGCTCAACAAGACAGCTTACAACAGGATAAGGCGCAACAAGATGCCCGTATTTGGCAGCTGGCAAGCGATTTGGCTAGGGTGTTTAACCGCTATTTGACTCATCGTGAGGATTGGTTGGCATTATGGTCGCAAAATAAGCCGTTGAACGTAAGTGAGTTGATAGCAGATAAAGACGCCTTATCCCTGCGCTTTGATAAGTATGCGCGCGGCACGCCTGAGTGGTTGGTCGACCATTATGTAGAGTTAGAAATCGCCCAACGATTCTTGTGGTCGCATTTGTTTGCTGATGTTCATCTACACCGTGTGGCACTGGAGCGTGCGTTCTGGTCAGCCTTAAAAAATAACAAGGCGAATGAGCGTGACCAGTTACCCAAAGTATTGCGTATATTTACCATCCAGCAACTGCCACAGACCGAGCTAGACTTTCTACAGAGTCTGTCCCAATACATGAATATCACGTTATTACATTACAATCCATCAAAGCTGTTTTGGGCGGATATCGTCGATAAATCATGGTTACAGCGTCAGCAGATTATCAATCCTGAAAGCGTGTTTTTGCGTGATTACGGTCACAGTTTGTTGTCACGTCTGGGCAAGCAATCGCGCGATGCTTTTGCCATGCTTGCCAACTTGTCGGGTAATGAGCAGTACGACGATGCACTGGTTGAATGGCAAGATAACTTTGATAAAGGTGTAGATAATGTGCTCGGTCATTACGATTATGAAAGCATAGATGCTGCTGATGACGCTGTCAGTACTCAAGATGCCCAAGGTAACCTGAGCTTATTAAAACGTTTGCAAAATGATGTGTTGATGCTTGATGAGCAATCGACCCAGCAAGCAACGGCTGCTACAGTCTCACAAGCAGTAAGCAAGCAAATAGAGTCAAGCTTTGATGGAGATAAGCCAGCAACGGCTTGGTATGAAGATGAAGCGTTAGAGAATAAGCGTTTTGAGAAAGACCGTTTTTGGGCAATCTCTTCCCAAGATAATAGCCTAAGCATTCATTCGTGTCATAGTTTGCAGCGTCAGCTTGAAGTGCTGCGTATTATGATTGGTCGTTGGCTAAATGAACCTATCAAACTTGGTGAAAAGAAACGCCATATCTCTGACATTGTTGTGCTGCTACCCGATGTTGAACGTCATCATGCACTGATTGGTTCTATTTTCGTCAATGGTAAAGGTCAAGACGGTTTGACTTTGCCTGCTAAAGTGACTGGTGTTGTTGATGCCGATATTCGCCAGTTATGGGAAGCCATTATCGGTTTTTACAAACTATTGGGTAGTCATAGCGCTCGTTTTGAAGCAGCTGAAGTCTTAGACTGGCTCATGTTGCCGCCTTTGTTTGAAAGCTTTGGACTGACTCATGAGCAAATGAGCCGTGGCTGTGATTTATTGGTAGAGGCGGGCTTTATTCGCGGTTTTGACGAGCTGCATTTTAAGCAAACGTTGGACAGTAATGACTATGACTATCGCTTTAGCTTTGCACAGGCGTTAGACAGATTAACTTTAGGTCTGGTCATGCCAGAGGCTGAGTTGAGCGACTGCTTATATGATCTAAATGGCGATGAATGGCCAAGCACTGCGTTACCAGAAATGACCTTGCCGTTACCACAAGTGAGCCTAAATGATGCGCTGATCGTTGAAGCGCTTTGCCGTATTTACACGGGCTTGGTTGCACGACGTGATGACCATACACAAAAAATGAAAGCGGAAGATTGGCTCGATCAGATTGAGACACAAGTTATCCATCGCTACTTTGGTGATGTAGACCAAACGCGTACCATGCGCGCCATCTACAACGCGATGAATGGCTTTAAATCAAGTCTGCGAGCCAATCGTCACTATAGGCAGTACGCTAGTGGTGATGTCGACAACAGAGAAGTGGAGCAGAAGCTAGCAGGTGTGGAGCAATTGCCGCTCAAGCTGAGCTTTATGCTAGACAGTATCGAAAACGAGCTTGAAAGTCAGCAGGTCAGTGCCGAGCCAACTGGGGTGATTACTTTTGGTCGATTCGGTGCATTAAGAAACGTGCCATTTGAGCTGGTGGTGATGCTCAATATGGATCTCTCTGAGTTTCCTGGGCGTGACCGAGATAACCGCTATGATTTGATGAAAGCGACCAATGCACGCCGTGGTGACAGAGTTAGTGAAGATGATGACAACGGCGCATTTTTAGATGCGCTACTGTGCGCGCGCAGTGCATGTTGGATGTTCTACAACGGCCAAAGCTTGACGGACACCCATGAGCATCTGCCAGCCAACCCAGTGAGCGAGCTATTGCAATTCCTACAAGGCGAGGTGCAATGGCAGGTGAACTCGCTTGAGACATTACCTGAGAATATTGATCCCACCACGGAAAGCCTTAAGCGCTATTTGCCTAAATTGATTAAGCAGTGGCTAGTGACTGAGCATCCTGCACTACCTTTTCATGAGAGTTTATTTGAGACAGCAATCGAAGGCACTGATGTTGATGACAATGCTAATGCCAACATTAATATCAATGCTCAGGATTCTAGCCCTGTCGATATGATTGATGAGTTGGATACTTTATTAAATATAGCCATGCGCAAAACCAAACTGGCTCAGAAAAAGCAGTTTCCGCCTGCGCCGCTTTGGCAAGCGGTGTTTGACACATTAAAAGGTCGAGTATCTAGTGAGCATAAAGAGTTGGTGGGCTTACCTACGAAGGCGCAGTATGAGTCAATCGCTCAGGTGTTGGGTCAAGGCTTAGGCCAGCTAGGGCAAGTAGACAATCAAACCTTGTCTGCATTGGTTGAACTGTTGGCGCTAGATACGGTTGTCGATACTAGCAATGTCAATAGCATGACAGAAGCGCTCATCCAAGTGTTATCCGATAGTATATTTAACATCGGAGAGATAGATATTGAAGGGGCATTGGCTTACCAAGTGCGCCATCCTGCCAAAGCATTCTTACGGTCTCAAAAGGTGCATGTGGTACAAGGTGAAGAAGCATTGTCGCAGCAAGAACCGCTATTCTTAGACAGTTTAACTACTTATCAAATCAAAGATCATTTGATTAAACAGTTGGTTACTGATGAGAATAAGAAAAATGATAGTAGTGCAGCGGCTGAAACTACTACTCCAATCCTAATGTATCAAAAAATTATGCCTGCTGGTGTCGCTCGCCAGACCACGCTACCCAATCAACAGAAGAAACTGCAACAGCAATGTTTAGAGTTTAAAGAGCAGCTAATTGCTAATGGTTTTGATGAAAGAAGCATTCTCAACAAGAGTACGGCAGATATCAGCAGTGTATTACAGCTACTGACCCCAACCGCCGAACATCCTGTTCAGATAGAGCTAAAAAATATACTGAATAACACTGATAATGATTCAAAAGACCAGACAAATATAGAGGGTATAGAGACACTGCTTAAGCTGTTGCCAAAAATCATTAAGATCAAAGGTTCAGTACCAATATTAGCACCTATATCAGTTATTCAGGCAGGCGTGCCTTATGCTCAGCAATCACCCAAGCAGTGGTTAAACATATTACCCAATTCTGCCAGTCCTAGGCATTTGCTCAAGTTTTGGTTGTCACATTTGTATTGGCAAGTGGCCAGACGTACCACTGCCGAGCAAGTAGCATTAAATGATGGCGTGAGTATTTGGCGTTTTAATAAGCCTAGCTCACAAGTCAAAAAGTATGACAAAGTGATCGCATTTAAATTAAGCCCGATCGTGTATGAAGATGCAGTCATTGAGCTGATAAAATGGGCTGTTTTTGGTAAGTTAACGGGTCAAGTGCCTATTACGTTATTACCAGAATATGCACTTAACTACCTTGATAAGTATCTAGAGCATGAAGAAGGTGACAGCAACCGCTACTGGCCAAAACGAGCCGACTTCTCAGACTGGTTAAGACCTAACTACAACTCAGACACGGTATACGATACTTGCTCGCAGCATGCTATTTGGCAGTACGTACTACGAGACCAAAATGCATTCAAAGCGCTATCGGCAGCGTTGACTACATTAGCCCAACCACTGTATGAGCCGATGTTTAATGCGTTAACTAACTTAGATAGTTAGCCAGTTATTTAGAACAGCCTCTAATTAGTTTTTGCTATTTTGTTTTGATAAATAATAATTAAAAGTATGCGCCCATATGACAGACCTTAGCGATCCAACCAATACCATTGACTTGTCTACACAACCGAATTTATTCGATGAGTATTCAGATGAGCTGCCTTCGTCTGCTGTACCTGAACGTAAAGCTGATGTCATACCAGCAGTTGAGGTTGATCTAACGGGTAAACACCTAATTGAAGCCTCAGCGGGCACGGGCAAAACTTGGACGCTGACTGGTATCGTACTGCGCCTACTGATTGAAGCGAGACGTGCGCCAGAGCAGATTATCGCCACGACTTTTACTCGAGCGGCCGCTGCCGAAATGCGTCAGCGTATCCATGATCGTTTGGTAGATTTCTATCAGTTATTACAATGGGTCAATAGCCTAAGTGCGGATACTAGCAATAAAGAGAGTCTCTATCCCAACATACTACAGGTCATGCCTGAGGGTAATAAAGACGCACAAGCAGGCAATAATTTAGACGTAGACGCAAACGTTGAGACAGGCATTGATGATTTAAATCAAGACCTTGCTGCTGATAAGCAAGTGGCGGCTGAGAAACGTAAACAAGCAAAAAAAGACCGTGAAGATTGGCTGGTTAATCAGGCCAAATATGTGCGCTTAGACGGTATTATGCAAGATCCTATCAACCTGCATCTCGTCGGTTATTTGCTGGATCACGTGTACAGTTACCCCATGGCTGAAGCTATCAGACGTACCGCACTGGTACTCACTACATTGGATAAGCTGTTTGTAGGTACGCTCGATAGTTTGGCGCAAAAATGGCTGACGGAGTACAGTAGCGAAACTGGTCACCAGCAGGGTATGGGGATTATTGAAGACAGCAGTATTGAACAGGTGACTGATAGTATTATTCATGATGAGCTGCGTCAATTTCAGAGCCGCTTATACTATGAGCAGCCTAAACTTTACGCGCTAATGGATCAGCAAGGCAAGCTGTCTGCAGTAGGCGATCATAAGAAATATGTAACGCGCTCGCTTAATTTTATCTCTGCGCCGATTGATGAGATAAGGATTGAGAAAAGCTTTGACTTTGATGCATACGAAAAGCTAATCAATGAGTTTTCTCAGTTAGATTTAGCAGATATCCAGCCTTATTTAAACCCTGATTATAGAAAGTCTCAAGGATTCCGTGGTGGTTCTAATTTAACCAAACAGTTTGATGCCATTATCGAGGTGCATCAAAAGATATCAGAGTATCAGCTGACCTTTAATAGCTATTTAAATGAGAGCGAAAACAAGATTTTGACATCATTGCAGGATTCTAGATATCCCGATGAAGATGGTAAAATTAAGAACTTTAATAAGAATAAAGAAAAAGAGCATCAGACGCTTTTTGAATTAGAGACCATTAGTAAGTTAATGGCTCTCTTAGACATGCTTGATAGTTTAAATCAGCATATTTTGTTGGTATTGGCCAATCTCAACCGTCATATTGTGCTAGCTGTTCGCAATAGGCTGCCAGTCATTTTGGAAGAGCGCGGCGAGACGACCTTTAGTTTACAAATGGTACGCTTAAACCAAGCATTGACTGGTCGCCAAGGAGATAAGCTGGCGCGTTATATTCGTCATCACTATCCTGTGGCATTGATTGATGAGTCGCAAGATATCAATGGCGAGCAAGCCATTATGATTGAAAGCATCTACTTGCCAAAGAATAAGCGTAAACAGTCGGACAGTGATAAGCAGGCAACCACTAAGAAAGCCAATCATGAGTTTCTGCTATTGGTTGGTGATCCCAAGCAGGCTATTTATGGGTTTCGTGGTGGCGATGTGGCCAACTATAATTATATGAAAGCCCAGTTTGATAAAAGCGCCCTTTGGACACTAGATATCAATCGCCGTTCTAATGCCGGTGTGATTAACGCATTGAACTGTTGGTTTGGTATGGCTGATGCAACAACTGCTGAGAATAAGCTGTCGCAGCTAGGTACTGGGATTCATTACCAACATATCAAAGCAGCAAAACCGGAATATGAGCTATCTTGGTTTAATGCGTCCGATAGGCTGGATGATGTACTGGTGACAGAGGTGCTTTCTGCTCAGCCCGTGAGCTTATTGCACTTGCCTTATGACAAGGACAAAGAGTTTGATTACGATGAACATGAGATAACAGCTCGCCATATAGCCACTTTGCTTAATAGTGGTCATACACTCAAAGGTAAGCCGATTCAGCCCAGTGATATTGGGGTGCTAGCACGTGCCAAAAAAGATCTAAAAAGGGTCGAAGATGAGCTAGTAAAACTTAATGTGCCGACTTTGACTACTAGTGATGTCAGTATCTTTGAGACTATTATGGCAGAAGATGTGGCGGCATTGCTAAGTGCCATGTTATACCCGTATCGTCATGACATGATTAATCGGGTATTGACCAGCCACCTATATGGATTGAGTATCAAAAACATCAAAGTTATGATGACGGATCATGAGTCAGGTATTACCGAGGGCAGCAGTACGCCAAGCGCCCATTCACAAAACTCTAATTCGAAAGACCTCCCAGCCAATGAAACGACTGATACTAAAAAAAGCTATCAACACTTTATTACTTATCTAAAAGAAGGTGCACAGCGTTGGCAGCACTTTGGCATATTATCGGCGCTACATTATTTACTAGATAAAAGCCCTATGCAGCCGCAAGGCGTTTGGCAGGCCCTAGCCGCTCATCCAGAAGGTGATCGTCATATCATGGACTTGCGTCATGTAATGGACATCTTGGCGCAGTATGGCCTTGGCATGGGTGAGTATGAGTTACTGGCTTGGTTCAGGCAGCAGATAGATACAGCACCCAACAGTGATTGGGCTAAGCAATATCCACTACCGACAGAGTCTGGCGTGCAACTGATGACCATTCATAAGTCAAAAGGGCTTGAGTTCCCTATTGTCTATGTATTGGGAATGGGTGATGCCAGTAGGAAGTCTGGCAATAAAGAAGACTATGGGCTGTATTTATATAACGCGCAACAAGCGCCCTCAGTGTTAGTACAGCAGTCGATAGAAGTGCAGCAGTCGCTAGATAGTCAATCGACGGGAAATCAGCGCCGCTTCTCACCACTGCAAGGCTCTGCCACGGTTGAGGGTTACTATACGGATATCGAGACACAAGAAGGTTTTGATGAGATAAGACGGCTTGGCTATGTGGCATTTACTCGAGCCAGTGAGCAGCTTTATGTTGTGCTGCGAGATCCGAGTAATAAGACAGGGTTTGAGCTAAAGCCAGTGTTCTATTGGTTTGAATCGCCAGAAGCAAAGTTTGAATTACCTGATAGGCTCAAAGGCATCGTAGGCATACTCAGAGGGCATAAGGTTAATGAGTTCTATGACGATAATTACGCAAGCAATGATGCTAACTCAGCAGGTATAAATGACAGTGCTCAGCTAGCTGCTACCAAGTCAAATGCTCATAAGCCTACGACAGAGGCTATTGAATACGCGCCCTTTGCCGAGGTGATGAAAACCAATTATTTTTATGGCTGGGCCAAGACCAGCTTTACCGCTTTGGCGCGTCAGCTAGATGAGTCTACACAAGCAATGGCGATAGTGGATGAGCGTATTGATGATGCGATAGACATTGATATGACAGAGTCTTCTGTTTCAGACCTCTCTTCACTGAATAGCAAAGAGTCTCTCGAACAAGACAGTGAACTAAGCCTCAAGGTAGAAGATGATATCCGCTTTACCTTTGTAAAGGGTGCCAATGCCGGTACGTTTTTGCATGAGATATTTGAACAAATAGACTTTACTAATAAAGCCCAGTGGCCTCAGGTTATTGATAGAGCGATTAGTAGCTATCAATTGCCGCTGATATATAGCAGTGCGGAACAGCAGAGCCGCAGATCACAAGGTAAGAAACAAATAGGTAGCGATGGGTTTGATCTTGAGTCAATAGATACAACAAAGCATAAGGCATTAATTAATTGGATTGAAGAAGTGTTGCATGCGCCACTATTGGCTTCCAATCAACCCTTGATTGCTCTTGATAAAGGTAAGCGATTTGCCGAGTTAGAGTTCAACATGGGATTGTCAGAGAATTTTAAAGCACAGGATATTAGTAAGCTTTTTCAACAGTATTTACCTGACGAGACAGATAAACACGTTACTCTAGTGCCACAAAATAAAGCACATCTATATCGTTATTTGCGTGGTGAGATTGACTTGGTGTATGAGCATGCTGGCAAGTATTATGTGGTCGATTATAAGAGTAACTTTCTAGGAAATAGCCTAAGCGATTACAATGAAGATACGCTCAAGAAAGCAATGTCCAAGGCAGGGTACTGGCTACAAGCAGCAATCTATCAAGTAGCATTGCATCGGTTCCTTGCTATGAGGATCAGTGATTATACGGGTAACGAAGATAAATATTTAGGCGCTGTAGAGTACGTATTTTTACGCGGTGTGTATGACCTTAATGCTCAAGCAGCTACTATGCCTACATCGCAAGATGTGGTTCAGTCTAATCACGATAACTTGAGCGATAAAAGTTGCTATGGATTGGTTACTTGGGATATTCCTATCGACTTTATTAAAGGTTTAGACGCACTATTTGGCCTGCCTGATTAATAAATCTTATATAGCAATTAGATAGATAAAAATTTTTATGGCAGTTAATCAGATTAATAAGAGATAAATATACGATGAGTAATAATAACAATAAGAGCAAGTCAGCCATTAGTTTACAAGAGAGCTGGGCCAGTAACATCAGCGATTATATTTTGCTGCGCCGTCAGCAAACACATGTAGCATATGACGCAACAGATGCAAAGACAAACGATGAAAATAGAAGAATCGATAAGTCAAAAGATAGCGATTTATTTACGGCTCTATTCGTTATTTTAGCGGCTCATTTGGAAGAGGGGCATACTGTATTAACTGTCGATACAGCCGATCATGAAGCTCCCATGCAAGGTCAGATTAATGGGGAAATAGTCACGTTATATGCATGGCAGCAGCAATTATTAGGGATACTGGCAACACCAATTTTTGCGCTGATTGATACTCAGATGAAAACGCAACTAGACACGCAACCAAACACGCAACTAGACGATGACACTACAACGGAGACATCGCTATTTGTATTACTAGATACTTTGTTTGGTCAGCGAGATTACTTGTGGGCGCAGCTAGCACTGAGTAACCATGAAAAAGAGATGTTGATCAAACGTTTTGATGCGATAACTACGTTATATCATCGCTTGAAAAATAGCGACTTAAATACTTTCGTTCATTCAATCCATGAGCATGCTTTATTTGCTAATGTTAATGCGAACACTAATTGTAACAACAATCAAAATAGCCTAAGCAAAGATAATCAACCAATTATTTATAACATAACTAAGAATAAAGAGACCCAAGGTTCGAAAATCACATTTTGGCTACACCGCACATGGCAAGCAGAATTTAACTTAGCGCAGCATATCAATCATATTTTGAATCAGCAGATAGTGCCTTTAGACATTACCATGCCTGAGAACTTAAATGACCAACAGATAGCCGCTATCAATGTGGCGAACAATAATGCATTTAGTATCATTACCGGCGGCCCAGGGACAGGTAAAACCTATACCGTTGCTCAATTGGTTATCGCGTTACAACAGGCGACAGAGAGTAGGGGAGATGAGTCTGAACATATTAGGTTTAGTACAGACAGTGCTAGTCTAGCATTAGCAGCGCCGACGGGTAAGGCGGCCCAACGTATGCAAGAGTCTCTACAGGCGGCTTTAGATGACGCAAATGTAGAGTTGCAGTTGCAAGAGGCAAAAACCATCCATCGTCTACTAGGTATCGGTCGAACGGGTAGACCGCGCTACGATTCCAACAACCCACTCGGTGAAGATATTATCATTGTTGATGAGGCATCTATGCTCGGAGTTGAGTTAGCCAATTATCTTGTGAGCGCTGTAAAGCCAGGTGCTAGGCTGATATTATTAGGCGATGCTAATCAGTTAGCAGCCGTCGATGCAGGAGCAGTATTGGCTGATCTATGCCGTATTCCACTATTGCAACCTATTCACGCAGAACTAACCGAGAGCCGCAGATTTAGCGCCGAGTCAGGTATCGGTAAACTGGCCACTCAAATTAATAAAGCAGAGACAAGTCTTCAAGCTATTTGGCAATTATTAAGGCAAGACGCTGCTTTGAGTTTTCAATATGTTAATACGTTACAAGCAGAGTCCATATCAAATAATGAGATAAAAAATAGCCTAAGCAAAGAAAAAATTATTTCAAGAATATCCGATAATTACCAGTCATACGTAAATAAAGTTAGAAATTTACTGGAAAATCCGATTGAAAAATCCGTGCCAGAATCAGTTAAAAATACTACTACTTCGTTAATGGAGGTATTTAATCAATTTAGAATCCTCACTGCTGGCCATAATGGTGAATGGGGTGACCACTATATCAATAACTACCTTACTCAATGGCATCTTGCTGAGTTGAAGTTACCATTGGGTCAAAACACATGGTTCCATGGACGTCCTGTTATGGTGCTACAAAATAACTATGAGCTTGGGCTATTTAATGGGGATATTGGTTTCTGCTTACAAACATCAGATGAAAGAAGCCAATTAGAAGTATTCTTTGAAAATAAGACACAAGGGATAGCTGTTAATTTGCTAAATGAAGAGGTGATAGCCACGGCATATGCAATGACCATTCATAAGTCACAAGGATCTGAATTTAATCATGTTGCCATTACTTTTGATAATAGTCATGCAAGGTTGCTGAGCAAAGAGCTTATCTATACGGCAGTGACTCGTGCTAAGAAGCAGGTAACGATATATAGTACCAAGCACGCCTTAGAAAAAGCAGTTCAAACACCAACTGAGCGGCATACTGGTTTGGCATTACAGTTTTAACGATTCATTCAAGTTGTTGTTAACGTAATAAGTCAGCGCAATAAAAAAGCATCCAATTTGGATGCTTTTTTATGACTTAATTATTTTAAGTAATTAAATCTAGAATTAAACTTTGTCTTCTTTGATTGCATAGATACCTGGCAGGTGACGCAAGTAACCATGGAAATCCATACCACAACCGTAAACATAGCGATCTGCAACATCAATACCCACAAAATCTACGTCAAAATCTGCAACTTTGCGATCATGTTGCTTGTTAAGCAAGACACAAGACTCAAGTGATAGAGGCTTTTCTTTGCTTAATTCTTCAACAACTGCTTTTAGGGTAATACCTTCGTCAAAGATGTCGTCAATCAACAATACGTGCTCACCTTCGATACTAACATCAGGCTTGAATTTCCAATCAAGCTCGTTAGTACCTTCGTTATCACGATAACGAGTCGCATGGATATAGTGCATGCGATGGTAGAACGTAAGATGTGTCAGTAGTTGACCAGCTGGGATCAAGCCGCCGTTCATCACGACCATGACAATTGGGTTTAGACCAGCATAATGTAGATTGAGCTGAGCGGCCAAACGCTCATAAGCAGCAGCTACTTCGATACTGCTGATAAGGCACTCTGAGTTGCGTAAGGTTTTTTCAATTTCTTGGTTACTGATTTGGGTCATCGGGTGCGCCTTTGGTAAAAAGTGCCGCTTATTTTAGCAAATTTTAGTGAATTTGCCCAACGTCATATGACTTTTGGGACAAAATTAATCCAACTTTTGGGGTTATTCTGGCTTTTCTATAATAAATGGACGGTAATAATTGGCCAATCTATTCAATGAGTCATTTGGTAGGTCAGGCAATAGCTTATTAAGTGCCATACTCATGCCTTTATCAATTGCCGATTTGGCAACTGGAACTGACTTACGTTTGATCATGCCTAGCTTTAATGTCTCGGCATAACGACTGATGAAGTGGGTCAATGTTTCTTCGTTCATGGTTTCAAGTGCCGTTTTAAATTTGGCTCTATCCACATGTTCAGGCGTGATAGCAGCAAAACCTTCAGTGATGGTATTGGCATCTTTTTCTGACAGTTTAAAGCCGACACGTTTAACACCCTCATTATCAATAAAGGTTGCATGATCTCTTAGGAAGTGAAAACTTGGTAATACGTCTTTGTTGTTTTCTTTACCCAGTAAGATATTGAGCAAAGTATCTGTCGCGCGTTCAATCGTTCCAACAATTTTACGCATAGAGGCTTGGCGCTCAGGGTTCGGAATAATCTCTACCAAACCAACCAATAAATTATCAGTAAGATCGCGCGCTGTCTGATGCGTAAGAGCATCGCGATAAGGGTAGTACTCTACATTCTCATTTGAAGCAACGACTTGTTCGGCCTCACTGATTAAAGCTTTTAGTTTATCTGAGGGTACGAATCCAAAATAATGTGCCATTGCACTTCCTTTATTTGTTGTTTTTTATGTCTTACTTGCGTTACATTTATCACCAAATCGGTTATTATTCAAACAAAGTTTCAGTCTCAGGCTCATCATACCAAATGCTGATTAGTGACATGCCCTAGTTATCAGATAAATGACTTTGTTGATTGGTAATAATTTTGCAAATTGTTAGAACTTACCTAAACGATAGATGAGCTGAGTCACTCATCGCACACTAATTTAGCATATTTTTCATATTTTAATTCAAAAAGCTTGAACTTATAAGGCTATTGACTACTTGTCTAGGGAGAGATGAGATGAATAGTGCTATCGTACTACTATTCGCCGTTGCCGCTATGCTCTGTGGCTACGTGTTTTATTCAAAATTTATCGCCACCAAAATTTTAGCATTGGACAACAGCCGTCCTACACCCGCACATACGATGAAAGATGGGATCGATTATGTTCCCACCAATAAGTATGTATTGTGGGGGCATCACTTCACGTCAGTGGCAGGGGCTGCACCAATTATCGGTCCTGCCATTGCAGTCATTTGGGGCTGGGTACCTGCCATTATTTGGGTAGTGGTAGGTACTATCTTTATGGCTGGCGTACATGATATGTCTGCTATTTGGGCAAGTATGCGTAATAGAGGTCAGTCGATTGGCTCTATTGCTGGTACTGTCATGGGCACACGTGTCCGCAGCTTGATGATGGTTGTCATCTTCTTATTACTACTGATGGTTAATGCTGTATTTGGTGTAGCTATTGCCAATATGATGATTAAGACGCCATCTGCGGTATTGCCAGTTTGGGGTGCCTTAGTAGTTGCCTTTATCATCGGGCAGTGTATCTATCGCTACAATATGAATTTGGTCTGGGTGTCCATTATCGGGGTAACTGCCTTGTACGGACTTATCTATCTCGGCCCTATGTTCCCGATTGTGTTACCTGAAACCGTCATGGGTTTGCCTGATAACGCGGTATGGATCTTGATCTTGTTTGCCTATGCGGCGATTGCGTCGTTGTTGCCTGTATGGATGCTACTTCAACCTCGTGATTATATTAATGGCTTACAGTTATTTGTCGGTTTGATTTTATTATATGCCGCTATTTTTATCGGCACGCCTAATATTGTCGCGCCAGCCGTTAACACTGCATTACCAGCGGATACACCGTCACTTCTACCATTATTGTTTGTGACAATTGCTTGTGGTGCCATATCAGGTTTCCATGGTTTGGTTGCAACAGGGACCACTTCTAAGCAGATTGATAAAGAAGAAGACGTTCGTTTCGTTGGTTACTTCGGTGCATTGGGTGAGGGTATGCTAGCGCTTGGAGCAATCCTTGCAGCAACCGCAGGTTTTGCGACTCTTGGTGATTGGCAAGCGGTCTACCAAAAGTTCGGTGATGGCTCTATCGGTGCGTTCATCGACGGCGGTGCGACCATCTTGAATGCCGGTGTTGGTATCGATATGGTGCTATCACAGACCATGCTTACGGTAATGGCTGCATTGTTTGCTGGTACTACGATGGATACTGGCGTACGTTTACAACGTTATATCTTCCAAGAATTTGGTGAATTTTATAATTTACCAATACTGAATAAGAGTGTCGTTGCAACGTTACTTGCTGTCGGAAGCTGTTTGTTATTAGCGTTCGGTGCGGGTGGTATCGATGGTGCGGGTGGTATGATTATTTGGCCGCTATTTGGTACAACCAACCAGTTAATGGCTGCTTTAACCTTGATGATCGTTACCATTATCTTGTTACGTAAGGGCAAGCCAGTTTGGTACACCTTAGCACCATTGTCGTTCTTGTTGGTTATGACTGTCTTTGCACTATTGATTCAGCTCAAAACCTTCTTTACTGATGGTAATTGGCTACTTATTATTATGGATATAATTATCTTAATCGCGACCATTTTGGTGACGTTTGAGAGTCTATCTGTACTACGCAAAGAGTGGTCACTACATAAAGGTAAAAGCGGTGAGGTTTAAACGTTAAACCATATTGAGTGCCTGTTTAATAAAAAACGCTAGCAGCAATTGCTGGCGTTTTTTGTATCACATAGGCATGATAGATCATAAGAATTAAGTAAAATATGAGTACATTATGGAAAATGAAAACACATCGAATGATATAGAAAACCTTCAACCACTAGAGAGCACTCAACCATGGTGGCAACGGTTTAAGAGTGGATTAAATGAGTTTTATCATGCGCCTTATCGTCAGACGATGGCACGCGCGGCACGTGATGAAGAAGATTTTTTTATGTTGCTTATGTTTGCTGAGAGCTTGGGAATTGATAATCCCGCCAGCTTTTATACATTAGAGTTGCAACCATTATTTTTAGAGAACTTTCATGAGTGGCATACACGTATGGGAATGGATAGATGTCCATTTGACCACGTCGGCTGCTGCTAACAGTAGAGGATTGACTATATAAAAAAGTAGCTAAGCATTTATTAGATAATAAGACAAAATACGAGATAACGATATGGCATTACACCCTTTACATGGATTGGTAGAGCAGTTAGAGACACAACCGATTATATTTATCGGCGGCAAAGGTGGTGTAGGGAAGACCACCACTGCTGCTGCACTAGCGAGCTACTATGCAAGCCAGCAGCAAAAAACCTTAATTGTCTCAACCGATCCGGCACATAGTTTGGGCGATGTATTGAATGTACGACTCAATAATGAGAAAACGAGGATATCACCTTATCTAGATGCCATTGAGTTAAATCCTGACGTGATTGTCGATAAACACTTCGCTCAAGTCGAACGTACAATTAAAGCTTATGCCAACCCAGATATGATGCCAAAAATTCGTGAGCATCTGAGGTTATCTAAGTCGGCACCTGGCGCTCAAGAAGCCGCGATGCTCGAATCCATGTGTCACCATTTAGTCGAAGCGGCAGGTGCTGGGTATGAACACATCATCTTTGATACCGCACCGACAGGTCATACTTTGCGATTATTGGTATTACCAGAAATGATGGGAGCATGGACGGATGGGTTGCTTGCACAGCAGCGACGACAGTCTAAGTTGCGCTCCGTGGCAAACCATTTAGACAGTCACAATCAAAAAAATGATAAAAACGATGTGGCAAATCCGTTTGCCGCAAAAAAATCAGATCGCTGGGAGCAAGCTGTCTCAGTATTAGAAAAGCGCAAGCAATTGTTCCGCCAAGCAGGGTTGCTATTACATGACCGTACACAAACAGCGATTGTGTTGGTGATGACCGCTGATGTCTTGCCATTGGCTGAAACCAGGCGCGCTATCGAGCAATTGGAAGATAGTAAGCTCATGCCAGCAGCAATCGTCATCAATCAGTTGATATCAACAACGCAGTCGGATGAGTTTTGGCGCCGCCGCGCTGAGCGTCAGCAACATCTGCTGCAGGATATCGAACAAAGCTTTACCAAGTACCCGCTGTATCCGATCTATCTGCAACAGACAGATGTACGTGGTACAGATGCATTGAGTGCGTTGTTAAGTGTATAAAGTGCATAGATAGTTCGCTAGTAATTTATGACTCATGCTTATACAACTGTAGTTTACCTGACAGTGACCATGCCATGTCCGTGCGTAATAACTGAGCTTGTTCTGACTTGCCGCTGCTAAGCGACGACCATTGTGGTTTACCACGTGCTTTTTTGAGCTCACTTGGTAATTTATGGGCTGGCCATACAGTAATTGGATTATTGTCTTCATCTGCATGGTCACTGTCGTTAGTTAGCGACGTTCCAAGACTGCTCTTTTCGCCTTTATATAATAACTGAGTGGCATCTGTAGCAGCATGACCACGATGGCGTAGGGCAGTTAGCAAGTCTAATGCTCGCGTGGCTAGCAATGTTAATGTTGCAGGATCAATATACAAGCGTTTTACCCCAGTAATCCTATCGGCAATACTGCTGGTATTCGATAGTAGCCCGCCTGCAATACCACCTATTGCGGCACCCAATCCCAGTGTAGTACCTAGGGCTGCTGCATCGATACCTAATCCTAGAAGCGCACCAGCTGCTGCACCAGAAGTGGTGCGAATGCCGTAGCTTTTGAGAAGTTCAGGGTCGAATGGGTCTTGTTGATAGGCTTGTAGTTCAAGCGGCGTTGCTGCGACCGCGTTGTCATAAAACTTATATAGGTTCAGGAGATTATGCTGCATCGCACGCTCACTTTGCCTGACCGCTTCTTGCATTTGTTCTAAGGCAGGAAGTGGGTCGTCATCTTCATTGATCTCGCGTACAAAGGCAGCAACATTCAATAAAAAATCAGCGATGATTATATTGGCTTCATCATACAGCTGCGCCCAGTCTTCCGTTCGACGTTGCATCAGCTGCTCAAGCATCTCAGAGTGGGTGAGCATGGTGGCTAGGTTTTTCCATAGACGCATCTCATCTTCAAACTCAAACGCGACCGAATCAAAACGCGTTGAGATATGCAGATTGCGTCTTGCCAGCATCGTTTGCCAGTCGTCGATATTGGCATTCTGGCTGTCGGTAAAATTAAAAACAGGCATCACAGGAATCGCAGCCCAAGACAAAATCGATAGCTCGTCTTTATATTTACCCAATACAGGCTCACGAGCATCTACCACGTAAATGGCCATATCACTTGTCAGTAGCTGACGAATGACTTTGGCTTCTTGACTATAATCATAGGGCAAGTCATAACTGTCTGCACCTTGAGCGACATCCGCCGCCAAAAACTGTTGCAATCGTTCAATACCATCACGGCGACTGGCGGTATTGTCCTCTAGCCAATCCATAAGCCCTGAAGCATCTTCCAGACCAGGTGTATCGTATAGCGCTACCAGCACCTCACCAGTTCGGCTGTCTGTCAGCTGTGCTTGCTCGACGTGACGTGTGGTTGCAGCCTCGTTTTTGACTTCACCAAAATATACGTCACGCAGTAATGTGCGCAGTATAGAGGTTTTGCCTGTATTGGTATGACCGACGACCGCCAATTTAAGCGGTTCACCAGTGGCAATGGTTTTCTTTGTTACCCTTGCCATTGATGCTGTCATTGCTAATGCTTCGGTTGATACAGGTTGATTATCCTGAGTAGCTATTGACTGAGCTACTGTGGATTTTGAGGTGTTATCTGAAGGAATACTTGAGACATCAGGGGTTGGCTCATAAGCCTTGTCCGCAAAGAGACCTGCAGGCTTATTATTCTCATGATTATTGTTATTGTCATTATTCATAGTAACGTCTTATATTTATTGATGGCAAAAACACATAGTAGCCATTTATTGTAAAACAAATCTGATTGGGTATCGGTTATGAATGCGTATTGTCATATCATAAATCGTAGTCCACGCATTTATAATCAGGCTCTAGTCGGTTCAATATAATTTGGATACAAGGAAGGCGAGTGAAAGCACTACAAATAGTAGGCTAAGCGAGACTAACACCGTATCCAATTTATAGAGAATTGACTATATTAGACAGCACTTGGTGGACGCAGCAGTACTTTTAGCTTTTTCTTTAACCCTTTGGCTCGAAAAAACCGCTGCCACATACGGTAAAAGACCCCAAATATCAGGCTGATGATATTGTCATGGCTGGCTTCACCAACCGCACCGTACTGGACGGGGTTATTGATGGTATCTTCTTCTACGTAAGTCCCAAACCAACGATCAAAAATAATGAGAACGCCGCCGTAATTTTGGTCAATATATTCGTCGTTGGTACCATGATGGGCACGGTGATTGGATGGGGTATCAAAAACATACTCCACCCATTTGGGGAATTTTCCCACGGTTTCGGTATGGATAAAGAATTGATAAATCAAATCTAACGCATAAAAGAAGAATACCCAGACAGGATGTACGCCCAACATCATCAGCGGGACAAAGAATAACCACCAACCCGTCACTGAGTAAAGCAGGCTTTGACGCATGGCGGTGGACAGATTCATATGATCGTCTGAATGGTGCACGACATGCGCTGACCAAAACCAATTCATACGGTGTGACGCGCGATGGAACCAATAATAGCTAAACTCAACCGCGACGAATATAGGGATGGCAGTGAGCCATGTCACCTCAATAGTAAATAAGCGGTATTGATATAACCATAAGCAGATAGGTATGACGATAAGCGCTTGGACAATCAATTCAAACCCTAAATAAGAGCCACCCAAGCTAAAATTGGTCATCGCACGACGCCAACTAAAGCTTTTACCATTGCCACGCTTGGACTGATAGAACCATTCTGCTAAAAATAATAAGAAAAATGGACCGCCAGCCAGCGGTAGTAGCCATTCTTGCCAATACGCAGGTAGAATGCTCGCCAGCATTGGCTGCCATGACTCTGGCGCAGCCGTTAAGATACTTTGGTTTAATACCTCTCGGTAACCATCCAATAGTTGACCATACTGACCTAAGGTCATAAGGGAATTATCTAAGGAGATATCTGTTGCCATCTTGGGCTCCTAGCCACTATAAAACATCCTTGTCGTCTTGATATGACGTCACAGCTATCAAAATATATCTTAACAACTGTTATATCAATAAGTCTTTAAGCCTGTCTGAGGTTATAGATCTATAATATTTATTTATTGTATATCATGCGAGTCATAATGATAAGTTCATATATGAAAAATAGATTGCAAGTAATAGATTAAAAATTAGAATGTATTAAGCATCTATATCAATCAAGCCAATTTTTCGTGCAGAGAGCGCTGTTTGCCATTGCTGATAGCGAACTGCTTGTTTGTCTAATGGCTCATCATCGGTACGTGCATCAGTCAAGCTAGCCGCAGAGTTGGTATCGCTAAGCAGCTGTACAATAAGCCCATCTTTGGCGTGAGTAGCGATTTGATCGATTTTTCGTAGCGTACCGCGGTCGGGCAGTGCGTTGCTATGAATGCCAAGTAAGACCTGTACAGGGTGCTCGTCTAAATAGTTTTTGAGCCGTGCCATATCATCACGGTCATCGATAATACCAAAATTCTCAATCTCACTTGATTCTACAAAGTCATGACGGTCATCATTCAACCCTGACTGCCACCATTTATCCTGATTTGAAGGATATTCAAGCAAGGCGACCAGTTTCTTGCCTGCACTCACCGCCGCTTTGGGCGCGACAGGTGCGGGTGCTTCCGTAAAGTCATCTGCATCAACCACCTGACGCTGCCAAAAATTTATGATCTTTTGGTAATACGATTGTTTGATGTCTAAGCGCATCTTTTTGCGGCGGAACATCAAGGCACAAAATACCCACGCTATCGCACGCGGGACAATACCGTACATCAGCAAGCTACCGACTAGCAATCCTGCCCACTGCCGCGCCACAGACAATGGCATCGCTTCTGTGACCAACCTGCTTTGTGCAATCGCTGTACTATCTGGCACATCAAAACCAACCACGCCTGGTAGCAAGCCGAGTATTTGCGTTAAGCTCACCAGCGCTTGATCAGAGAGTAGGGTCGACTCCCAGCTAAAGCTATACTGACGCACAACCAACAAGAATATAATCGCAAGCAGCATGCCAGTCAACGTCGCAAGCCATAACTGATGGCTAAACCGTCCCAAATACCAGCGCATACCACTATGCTGTAATTGGCGCTCATACAGATCGACGGCCGCTTTGGTCACATCATCCTTACCGCGTATGAGATAACTTGGACTGACAAAGCTGGCAAACCAACTGGGCGCTTGCTGGTCTCGATTGATGAGTGTCATCACCAGCCAGCCACCAAGCATAATAGTATGAAAACCAAGCAAGCAAACCAATACATAAAAGAAGTTCACCACATTGGACTGCAATAGCGTGAACAGACCCAAAAATCCCGAGATGCACCACACCACACTCATAACGATCATGATGCCTTTTATGCGGCCATCAATCTTACCCAGTACCCGCGCAAGTGCACCATTACTATCTATCCGTGATGCCCGTCGATGCAGCTTTTGGATAGGCGTGCCATCCTCACTCTGTAGCTTTTCTGTGATTAGTAACGGGTCAGTGGCAAAGACGTGCTGATCGGTCTCTAAGGCACGTACCAGCTCGGTCAGTTGGTCTTGGGGTGATAGCATAAGGCGCTGATATCCGTATAAGAACGTCAATATAAGTAATGGAAAGCAAAAAATGCGGGTTTAATCGCTAAAAATTATTGTATCGTATATAGAATGAGAATAGTGTCTATTATTTTTATCATAGCAAACACTCGTAAAATCAGCCAAAATGAATAAACAAACCAACACGTGCTAAGAGCTGTATAAAAAGAGTGAGGGTAGCATATGAATAACGACATGAATAATAAAACCTATCTTATCATCGGCGGAACGGGCGGTATTGGTCAGGCCATGGTGCAGCAGCTAATACCAAAAACGACTGTGAGTCAGACGGACAGTCAATCTAATCAAAGCCATCGCACACAAGTATTTGCTACTTATCATCGGAATAAGCCGAATATTGAAGCAGAAAACCTGCACTGGCTGCCGATGAACGTCAGTGATGAGGACAGCATCAAAAAAGCTGCCGATACCATTAAGCAGATGGTCGGTCATGTGGATTGGGTGATCAACTGTGTAGGGTTATTACATACAGAGACCGCGCAGCCAGAAAAGGCCTTGCGACAGATGGAGACGGAGTTCTTTTTGCAAAATATGCAAATCAATGCGCTAGCCAGTTTGCTGATAGCCAAACATATCAAACCATTGCTCGCCAAAGCTAATCGCAGCGCCAATCATCCTGCTATTTTTTCGACCGTATCAGCCCGCGTCGGCAGTATCACTGATAATCAGCTAGGCGGCTGGTATAGCTATAGAATGAGCAAGGCCGCTCTTAATATGGGGATGAAAAACCTGAGTATTGAGTGGGGCAGATCACTTAAAGATGTGTGTGTGGTGGTCATGCAACCAGGCACCGTGAATACTCAGCTGTCTGCACCATTTCAAGGCAATGTCGCTGAAGGACATCTATTCTCGCCAGCGTATAGCGCAGAGTGCTTATTGGAGGTGCTCTCAGGTATGACTGCTAGCCAGTCAGGCAGTTTTGTCGATTGGGCAGGAGAGTCAATACCTTGGTAGCCGTTAAACTGACGCTAGCGTACTAGTAAGCCATCAATCTAATACGCTTCAAACAGCGACATAAACTCATTCACAGGCGTCTGCTCCAGTCTTTCTTGATCGTCGCATAGCTCAATAATCTGCTGACAGCGACTTTCAATAAAACGAGTGGCTAGACTGGCGCGGAATTTGGCTTCCAGTACAGGAATGCCCTCGGCGCGGCGACGTTTATGGCCGATAGGATATTCAACAGCCACTTTTTCTGTACTGCTGCCATCGTTAAAAAATACTTGAATGGCATTGGCAATAGAGCGCTTACTGGGGTCATGGTAATCTTTTGAATACTGTGCGTCTTCTTCTACCACCATTTTTTCGCGTAGCTCATCGATTGACAAATGCTGTTCGTGATAGTCATCCTCGTAGTTCTCTGCCATCAGATCGCCTGTCAACAACGGCACAGCCACCATATACTGCAAGCAATGATCTCTATCTGCTGGATTGGCAAGCGCGCCTTCTTTTGAGATGATACGAATCGCTGAGTCATGGGTAGTCAGGACGATTTTGTCGATATCGTCAATTCTGTCTTCGATGTGTGGGTGTAGAATCACCGCGGCTTCACAAGCAGTCTGCGCATGAAATTCAGCAGGAAAGCTTATTTTAAATAAGATGTTTTCCATCACATAACTACCAAAATCACGCTGGAATTTAAAGCGACGATCGCCTTCAGGCTTTGTCGCTAGATCCTTATTGGTATGGCTAAATAGCACATCATAGAATCCCCACTGCGGTGCAGTGAGTGCACCAGGAATACCCATTTCACCACGTACCGTTATATCGACCAGACGTACTGCACGACTGGTTGCATCGCCTGCTGCCCATGATTTTCGGCTGCCAGCATTGGGTGCATGACGATAGGTGCGCAGTGCCTGACCATCGACGATGGCTTGTGAGATGGCTGCCATGATGCGCTCACGTGGCAGCTGATAAAGTTTTGCAACGACGGCTGTTGATGCCAACTTGACCAAAAACACATGATCAAGACCCACACGATTGAATGAGTTTTCGAGTGCCAGTACACCTTGAATCTCATGCGCCATGATCATGGCTTCAAGCACTGCTCTCATGGTCAGTGGTGCTTGTCCTTGGCTGATACTTTTCTGACTAATATAGTCGGCAACCGCTAAGATACCACCCAAGTTATCAGAAGGATGGCCCCATTCGGCAGCAAGCCACGTATCGTTATAGTCAAGCCAGCGCACCATACAGCCAATATCAAAAGCGGCCTTGATGGGGTCTAGTCTATAGGAGGTGCCAGGGACGCGAGCGCCATGCGGCGTTATTTGATCGGGACAATCAGGTCCTAAGTGATTGGTACACTCAGGAAAGCGCAGCGCCAATAGACCGCAGCCAAGCGTGTCCATCAGACAGTGGCGCGCGGTATTCCACGCATCAGTAGGGTTTGGGGATTGCCTATCTATTGAATAGTTGAGAACGTAATCGGCGATTTTTTGAATTTCATTGTCATATTCTGGACGGACGTTGCTTTCTACCGTCGCATCGTTTGTATTTGAATTGGCTATATCCACATTGGCTGTATTTGAATGGTTATCTAAGTGATTATTTGACATGGTTGGTTCCTCATCCTGAGTGTGCTACTTCCTTGACTGATTATCTCAGCCATCCTTTTAAAGGAATCATTATTTAAAAGTAGCATACTCAATATGGAACAACCAATTTGAATTATGTTAAGAATTAAGATGTTAGCAGCGGTCTAAATCATTAAGTACAACAGACCTAAAACAAACAAAGCGGCCATGATAAACAGCAGGAAACTTAAAACTTTGGTCGTGGTTGACGCAATATCCGTGCTCTCTTTTCTTACTTTGTTTTTCTTAGCAACGTATAGCACCATCTTCACATGCTCGATATTATCTTCAAGATAATGCTCACCTTCAGGTACAAAACCCAAAGACTCATAAAAACTAAGCAGGTAGGCCTGTGCCGAGATAATAATCGGGCGTTTTTTGCCATATTTTTTACGGCAGTGGGCAATGGCTTGTGTCATTATCTGCCGTGCTAGGCCGTCACCTCTGTGTTCTGATAGCACAAGCACTCTACCAATGGCAGGCATGGCAGTGTGGTTGGTCTTGATCGTAGGGTCGGCGACCGATAGATTGGATTTTAGTTTATTAAATTCAGGCGGGACAATACGGCAATAGCCCGCTAACGCTGCGTTTTGATGAGCAATCAAATGCAAGCAATCAAAATCGACCTCATCCATATCTTGATAAGCACAGTTTTGTTCGACAACGAACACTTGCGAGCGTGCTTTTAGGATATGGTAAAGGTCAACTGAGGTCAGCTCGTCAAAGGTTTTGATAGAAAATTCACAATTCATAATGGTCTAGCTTCTGGCCATAGGCGGTAAAATAGGGGCATTATAACGATTTAGGCAGTCATTAACCATTCCTAACCGTTTAGGGTCTGGCTGATTTTGTCTAAGTTTAGGCTATCAGACATAGCGCTAAAGATTTCAAAGTATTTGCCGCGTTGGGCATAAAGTACCTCGTGAGTACCTGTCTCAACCACTTCGCCATTCTCTATTACCACCAGATCGTCGGCATCAATGATTTGAGCAATATTGTGCGAGACCATGATGACGGTGCGGTCTTTTTTGATCAGATCGAGGCTTTTTTTGACCTGCTGACTGGCGATAGCATCGAGGCTGGCCGTCGGCTCATCCAAAAACACAATCGGCGGATCTTTTAAAAACATCCTTGCCAGCGCGATACGCTGCTGCTGCCCACCTGATAACGACTTGGCAGTACTCTCGTAACCGTCTGTCAAGGCGACGATTTGTTCATGTATCGAAGCTTTTTTTGCTGCTACAATGATGTCATCAATGCTAGCATTCATATCGCCATAGCGGATATTTTCACTGATCGTACCTGAAAAAATATGATTACTTTGTAATACCAGACCGATGCGCTGACGCAACTCGTGAGTATCACAGTCAGCCAAATCGTGCCCATCTAGGCAGATCGTACCAGCGTCTGGCGCATAAAATTTGACCAATAGATTGATAATCGTGCTTTTACCGGCTCCAGAGAGACCGACTAGTGCCGTGATACGGTTGGGCTTGATGGTAAAGCTGACGTCTTTGAGCGCTTGCGTGCCATTAGGATAGGTAAAGTCGACATTTTTGAGCTCGATATGGCCTTTTAGGTTGTCGCTACTGATACCAGCAATGTTTTCGACTTGTTTGTCATCTTCTAAAATATCAAAAAATCCTTCGGCATAAGTGAGCGCATTATTGATCTGATCATAGATGCGATGCAATTGACGGATAGGGGCGGCGACGTTTTGAAACAGCATGACATGAAACAAAATCATACCAATGGTCATCTCACCTTGTAGGACAAAATAAGCGGTGAGAAGGATGATAACCACCACGCCAATCTGTTCGATAAAGGTTTTGATGGCATCATACACAAACCCAATACTGCGAATACGCAGCTGATTATCGGTCATTTCCTTTTGAATGGCTAAGTGCTTTTCTGCTTCTATCGACTCACGGACAAAGGATTTCACCACGCTGATCGAATTGATCAAAGATATTACCAAACCGCTTTTGGCTTCTCTATAGCCACGCATCTGCCGACGAAAACCTTGTAGACGCTGCGCTTGTTTTTGGCTGATAAAAAAGTAAATGGGAATGATAATAAGACCGACCAAGCCTATCCAAAAATTGGTCGAAAACATAATGATAAGTGCCACTATCGCATTGGCAAACAGCGGTAGCATATCGATAAAGAAGTTTTGCACTAAACTGGTTAAGCTGCTGACGCCATAATCGATACGCGTTTGCAACTTGCCGCTGTCGTTTTCGCTACTGGTATAAAATGCCATCCGATAGGTCAAGATGCGTTCAATGATTTTTTGCGATAAATCACGTGATAGATTGATACGAATCTTTTCGCCGAAGAAGCGTTGCCCAAACGAGATGAATATCGATAATATCTCTTTGGTTAAGAGTACCGCACTGATAATGGTCAGCATGCGCACGCCAGCTTCCCAAGGCTCAGCGAGGGTAGCGATTTCGGTCAAGGTATCAACGGCATAGCGCAGCACAAAGGCATTAACTTGCGCGGTAAAGGAGCCTAGAGCAGTCAGCGCTAAGGTGGCGATAATAAGCAAGCGATAAGGCTTAGCAAATACCGCCAGTTTTTTGAGGATATCCCACAGCAGCGCCCGCCGTTCTTTCTTTTCGACGGGCGGTTTTTTATCTAATTGCACACGGCGGGGTTGGGGAGGTGTCGGCATAAAACCTTATTGCAACGTTATATTAATTACTATTGTTAAATCACCTGTTTTTTATTGGACCTTTAACTTTATTTATATTTTGTGCCAATCTATTTAAATTGTTAGTAGGGGGCGCATACACCTGAGAGAGAATGTATTCAATCAGTTCGTAAGCATCCATAGTATTATTTGCAGTTAATTCCTCACCTGAATGACTCCCAGCGTTACCCAACCATTTCACAGCCTCAAAATGCTCTTTTATAGTTTGATATTTATCTGGCAGATGATCCTCAATTCTACTATGTAAAGATATTTTTTTACTTCCATCTTTTTTAGAATACAGATTTACACCTTGATCTGTAAGAATACCTTCAATAGCTATTCTTACTAACTTAGCTGCTGCAGAAGGAGAGGTAAAAAACAATTCAAATGACTGGTTGAGGACTTTTTTGATATCAGTAGGCGTATCTTCTGGGATAATAATTAAATTGAGGTTTGGATGAAAAAATAACGGTCGATAATAATCATCCCACTCTTGATATTGTTGTCCATAATCATCAACATCTATATCGAAACCCACACTTCCATGTCCTGTACATAGTACCTTACCTTCACATCTATCGTTATTACATTCAAAGACACAGTTAAAAATATATTCAATTCACTCTGGTTCAAAATCGGGATGTTTCTGCATCTCATCTAAGTCAAAGGTTGTATATTTTTTAAAACTATCTTTCTGAATACGTAGAAGTCCAATATTACACTTAGGACAATTATAATCAGGTGAATTACTCAAGGTAAATGACTGCTTATATAAATTTCTATTCATTTATCAATACCCTGATTACTGGTTAAAACGCATCCGCTGGCACAAAAACTTCACCAACCATGATACGCCTTGCTGAGCGGCTCATCGACACTTTTTTGGCTTGCCAGCGCCCATCGACCAGTTCGGTTTTTCCACCGACGAGCAATGTGCCTGATGGATGACCAAAACGTACCTCTGTCAGCTCGCCACCACCAGCAGCTTTGTTAACAAGCGTGCCTTGCGTGGTCGCGGCAGAGGCAATAGCGACGGCTGCTGTCCCCATCATGGCGTGATGCAATTGCCCCATACTCATGGCACGTACGACTAGATCAATCTCTTCTGCATCGACCGATTTACCACTAGAGGCGGTATAGCTCTGTGCGTTACCAACCCATGCGATTTTAGGAATGTGTTGGCTGGTTTGCGCCTCGCTCACATCTTTAAATAATCCCATCGCCACGCCGCCTGTGGCACGGATTTTTTCAAGCTTGGTAAGTAGCTCACTATCACTATTAATGTCGCCTTGTAGCTCAGTACCCGTAAAGCCCAAATCTTCAGCTTTCATAAAGATGGTTGGGATACCAGCGCTAATAAAGGTCGCTTTGACACTATCAGCATCTAGACCGCAGCCTGACACATCAAAGTCATCGACCAAGTTACCAGTAGGGAACATGTCACTAGTGGCATCTACAGGGTCGATAAACTCAATTTTGACTTCAGCCGCTGGGAAGGTTACACCGTCTAATTCAAAATCGCCTGTCTCTTGAACCTGTACTTTGTCATTTGCATCCTTATAGACTGGCACATGGGCAATAATCGTTTTACCGATATTTTCTTGCCAAATGCGTACTTCACAAATACCGCTATCTGCATTGTCATCGATACTATTAGCAATTTTGTCGGCATCAACTAGACCCATATTAATGGCACAGGCACCGACGGCTGCGGTTAAGTTGCCACAGTTACCCGCCCAGTCAATCATAGGCTTGGCGATATTGACTTGTCCAAACAGATAATTCACATCGTGATCTGGTCTGTCAGAGGCCGATAAGATAACGGTCTTTGATGTGCTAGAGCTGCCATTGCCTAAGCCATCGATCTGCTTACCGTAAGGATCTGGGCTACCGACGACGCGCAGCAAAAACTTATCACGCGACTCGCCAGCAACTTGGCATCGCTCAGGCAAATCAGACAATTTAAAAAACGTCCCTTTTGAAGTACCACCGCGCATATAGGTAGCAGGAACGGATATTTGCGGGGCAAAAGAGGGTTTTGATTTGGAATTGGTTTGGGTCACTGTATTGAGTCCTTTTTATATTGTTATAAGATTGGGTATGGCGTCATCAGCAAGTAAACACGAACGACTAAGAACGCTCGTTAATAATGATAGCGACAAGAGATAATCGTCAGATAGTTATCATCGACGGCATATACCAATCGATTGGCGTCATCGATGCGTCTTGACCAAAATCCAGATAGGTTTTCTTTTAAAGGTTCAGGTTTACCAATCCCTTCAAACGGATTACGCTTACAGTCGGTGATAAGTTTATTAATACGCTTGAGTGTTTTTTTGTCTTGCGTTTGCCAGTACAGGTAGTCTTTCCACGCAGCGTCTGTCCATGCTAATTGCTCACTCATTGTTAGACCCTTTGGATTGATTAAAGCCTTTGAGTTCAAGCACTCTCAATATCGCTATCCGTGTGCTCATTGTCATCGCTGCGACCGTCACTTTTATCACTATTTTCTGCCGTATCAATTAACTCACGCGTCACGATCTTGCCAGCTTTATATTGGGCAATAGAGTCCGCTAAATGCGCCGCATTGGCAGGAGATTTTAATAGATAAACGGTTTCCATCAGGCTATTGTAATAATCAAGCGACATCACAACGGCATCATCAGCGTCACGGCGGGTTACGATAGTGGCGTTGGCATCATCGTTTACCGTATCTAGGACGGATTTTAGGTGCTTTCTGGCTTCTGAAAAACTAACGACTCTCATGGCTTACTCCTTTCATAATACACTTCATGACTTGTACAATATATAGTACATATTACGCCATTGGTTAAGTAAACTCAATATTTAGCTACTATCTAATACTTAGGAGTAAGTAATAAGACTCAGTGTATAGAACGTAAAAGCAAATAAAAGCCGATGTCATATGAAGTTATACAACATCGGCAACTTTTATACTTTATTGCTTATCACACTAAAACCTACAGGATAGCCCTAGACGATATCTAGCGTGCCTTCGATAAACTCTTTAGCAAAGCGTTGTAGCATACCGCCAGCGTTGTACATTTTTACTTCATCAGCCGTATCTAAGCGGCAGATAATAGGCGTCTCAGTGGTACTACCATCGGTACGATGGATTACTAGAGTCATCAACCCGCCAGCAGAGACTTCGCCTGTGACATCAAAGGTTTCCGTACCATCGATATTTAGCGTATGGCGAGTCGTGCCTTCTTCGAACTGTAGAGGTAGGGCACCCATACCGACTAAGTTTTGACGATGAATACGTTCAAAGTCTTCAGCAACGACGGCTTCCACGCCAGCGAGACGGACGCCTTTGGCAGCCCAGTCACGGCTTGAGCCTTGACCATAGCCATCACCTGCGATGATGATCAGCGGCTGCTCCCGGTTCATGTAGGTTTCAATCGCTTCCCACATGCGCATGACTTGACCTTCTGGTTCGACGCGCGCCAGTGAGCCTTGGACAACTTCGCCATCTTCATCGCGTACCATTTCGTTCAATAGCTTAGGGTTGGCAAAGGTGGCGCGTTGCGCGGTTAAATGGTCGCCGCGATGGGTTGCGTATGAGTTATAGTCCTCAGCAGGCAAGCCCATAGTATCGAGATACTCGCCAGCTGCTGATGAGCCAAGAATGGCGTTTGATGGTGACATATGGTCGGTTGTGATGTTATCACCAAGGACTGCAAGCGGACGTAAACCTGTCAGTTTATTTTTCTTGGCCATTTTGCCTTCCCAGTACGGTGGGCGGCGGATATAAGTGGTCATTTCACGCCAGTCATATAATGGACTTAACGCCTTACCCGTATCTTTTTTGGCTTCATCAAACATTGGGATATAAACCGCATTGAACTGCTCAGGCTTCACGGCAGCAGCAACAATGGCATCAACCTCTTCATCATCAAACCAGATGTCTTTTAGATAGACGTCATTGCCGTCTTGGTCTTTGCCCAATGAGTCTTTTTCGATATCAAAGCGAATATTACCAGCGATGGCATACGCGATAACCAATGGCGGCGATGCCAAAAATGCTTGCTTGGCATACGGATGGATACGACCGTCAAAGTTACGGTTACCAGATAGCACTGCCGTAGTGAACAAATCATTGTCGATGATTTCTTGCTCGATGTCAGGGTCAAGTGCACCGCTCATACCGTTACATGTCGTACAGGCAAAGCCAACCACGTCAAAGCCAATCTCTTGCAACTCTGGCATCAGGCCTGCTTCTTCTAAGTACATCTTGACCGTTTTTGAGCCGGGTGCTAAGGATGACTTCACCCAAGGTTTGCGTAATAAGCCTTTGGCATTCGCGTTACGGGCGACAAGACCTGCGGCTACCATGTTGCGTGGGTTTGAAGTATTGGTACAGCTGGTGATAGCAGCGATAATCACTGCGCCATCTGGCATGAGACCGTTTTTTGGTTCAGGCAGTTTCTCGTCAGCGCCATGAGCGATACCTTTGGCAACCAAGTCAGTAGTCGATACACGGGCATGTGGACGCGATGGGCCTGCCATATTACGACCAACTGATGACAAATCAAACTCAAGGACGCGTGCGTATTCGGCTTTTTCCATGCCGTCAGCCCATAGGCCCGTTTGCTTGGCGTACTGCTCAACCAATTTAATCTGTTCTTCAGAGCGACCAGTCAAACGTAGATAATCAGTGGTTTGCTCATCGATATAGAACATCGCGGCAGTGGCACCATATTCAGGTGTCATATTGGAGATAGAAGCGCGGTCACCGACACTGAGCTGGCGTGCACCGTCACCAAAGAATTCGATATAGGTAGAGACCACACCTGCGTCACGTAAGAACTCAGTCATCGCCAGTACGAGATCCGTACCAGTGATGCCTTTTTGTAATTTCCCCGTTAATTTAACACCAACGTAATCAGGCAGGCGCATATAGGATGGGTTACCCAGCATGACGCTTTCGGCTTCTAAACCGCCAACACCGATTGAGATCACACCTAGTGCATCGACCATCGGCGTGTGGCTATCCGTACCGACCAACGTATCGGCAAACGCGACTTCCTCACCGGCTTTATTATGTACGACTTGTACAACAGGTGACATTTTCTCTAGGTTAATCTGATGCATGATGCCGTTACCCGGTGGTACGACATTGACATTGTCAAAGGCATACTGACACCAGTTAATAAAGTGAAAGCGGTCATCGTTACGGCGCTCTTCAATCGCACGGTTTTTCTCAAACGCGTCGTCTTCGAAGCCTGCGTGTTCAACGGCCAATGAATGGTCAACGATAAGCTGAGTCGGCACGATAGGGTTTACCTTAGACGGATCACCGCCTTGCTCAGCGATGGCATCACGCAAGCCTGCCAAATCAACAAAGGCCGTCTGACCCAAGATATCATGACAAACGACGCGGGCAGGGTACCACGGAAAATCTAGATCTTGCTTGCCTTCGATATGCTGTTTTAGCGCATCGGTTAGCTCTTCTGGTGGGCAACGGCGTACTAGGTTTTCACACAATACTTTTGAGCAGAATGGTAGCTTGTCATAAGCGCCTACTTCGATACTCTCGACGGCTTCTCGAGTATCAAAATAATACAAATCAGTACCGGGAAGTGGCTTTTTGAATTCATCGTTCATTGGTTGTACTAGGGCGTTGTCCATAAGTCACCTTTGGCGGTTGGCTGGTTGGAATACAAATGTTGTTATTAAAAATAAGATAGATATTCAGTTTATAGTTACTTGTTGAACCTTTTGTTCATTTCTAATAGATCATATCTGGCATCGTTAAATTTTTTTCTAAACCATTGATTAAATGCGATTAGCACTTCAAATTTATTATTGAAATCTAAAGCAATGAAAGTCAGATACTCATCTTCTGTTAATTGGCAGGCGGTGCGTTCTAGCGTATATAGATAGTTTTCAAAGTCCTTATTGCCAATAAAGCCAATGGCATAACCAATAACATTTTGCTCAAAAAAGCTCAAATCACTTGGAATGCCTAATATTTCAAAAAAATCGGGGATATAGTCTGTTTCATACCAAGCATCTAAGCTTTCATATATTTGTGTTAATGGGTAAGGAGAGATTTCCGTAGCCTGCTTCCAAGTTAAATGTACAACACAGACTTGGTTTGAATGAGTAATCTTAAACAAACAGTCATCACTTGCGTGCCGTGCAATAATATCGACTTCAAGCCCATATAATGGATGATCTATATAAAGCTCTTTTTCAAGTTCGTCTGTGAAATTTTTCCTAAAATCTGTACTTTTATTGGCACAAGATTCCCAAATATAAAAAAGTGGTTCATTTTTTAATGCCGATTTGATATCGAAAGTACTGTTAAATATCATAGTTTTTCAAATGTTTTAAAAGTCATGGTAGAGTGCATCAAATTGGTACACTCTACATAGCTTCTATCTCAAAAAAATTAACGCGCGCTCATATCTGGAACAGAACGCAGCTCTTCACCGGTATATTCCGCACTTGGGCGAATGATACGGTTATTGGCACGTTGCTCAAACACGTGGGCTGCCCAACCAGTCAATCGTGAGCATACAAAGATAGGGGTGAACAGTTTGGTTGGGATACCCATAAAGTGATAAGCAGATGCATGGAAGAAATCAGCATTACAGAACAGTTTTTTCTCGCGCCACATGACTTCTTCACAGCGTACCGATACTGGGTATAGCACTTCATCACCCACGTCAGCGGCCAGTTTCTCAGCCCAGCCTTTAATCACGATGTTACGTGGATCTGACTCGCTATAGATCGCATGACCAAAGCCCATGATTTTGTCTTTACGAGCCAGCATACCCATCATCTCTTCTTCAGCCTCATCAGGTGAGCTAAAGCCTTCAATCATATCCATCGCCGCTTCATTCGCTCCGCCATGTAATGGGCCGCGTAGTGAACCGATTGCACCAGTGATACAAGAATGAATGTCAGATAAGGTAGATGCACACACACGAGCAGTAAAGGTCGAAGCATTAAACTCATGCTCTGCATAAAGGATAAGCGAGACGTTCATTACTTTTTCGTGCAGCTCGTTTGGTTTTTCGCCTTTGAGCAAATGTAAGAAATGACCACCAATAGTGGCATCATCTGTATCGGTCTCGATACGTACATTGTCGTGGGTAAAACGATACCAATAGTTGATAATCGATGGAAAGGCCGCTAGCATACGGTCAGTTTGATCGTTTTGCTGAGCAAAATCAGTTTCGGTCTCAAGGTTGCCAAGCATAGAGCAGCCCGTACGTAGTACATCCATTGGATGCGCGTCGGCTGGGATACGTTCAAGTACGTCTTTTAATGCTTGTGGTAGGCCGCGTAAGCTTTTGAGCTTAGTTTGATAGGCGTCAAGCTCGCTTTGAGTAGGCAAATTGCCGTATAACAGCAAATATGCCACTTCTTCAAAAATACACTTATCTGCCAGTTCTGATACATCATAACCGCGATAGGTCAGACCAGAGCCTGATTTGCCAACGGTAGATAGAGATGTTTTACCAGCGACTTGTCCACGTAGACCTGCGCCTGAAAGTTCTTTCTGTGCTGCCATGTTTACATTCCTTTTGTTGGTAGCTTTTTTGAGTGAAAACGGTGTTTCTGATAATAAGTTTATTGGTTAATGACTGACTATAGCGCCAGTTTAGCGTTATGCAGGCTGTGGACCGTCTAAATCGACGTTACAACGCTCAAATTCAGCTTCAATAGGGACATTTAAGACTTCCATCGCGCTGCCTTCGCCTTCTGCATTGTTGATCTTCATATACTTGGCACCCAGTGGTGACTCCATAAATGTCTGAATTTCAGTCATTTCTTCTGGGGTAGGGTCAGCCATTGGCGTTGCCACCTCTTCGCCATTCATGACACGTAATTGCTCATTGCCAAAAGCAAGTAATTTTTTACCCACATCCGACGTATAAAAGTCATCTAATTCTTTTAACTCCGCATCGGTAAACTGACTCTTATAAAAACGATCGACTTCCGCTTTACCCAAATCTTTGTCACGTGATTCAAGGCAGCTGACTTGCTCTTCACTGAGCGCACCACTATTGATAATTGGTGCAAACAATAGGCTGTTGACGGTATCTAGCGTAATCGTCGTCATAATCAAGTCATTTTGAGCATCAGTCTCTGAAGGTGCAGCTTCGCTTTCGCTAACCACAGTTTCGCTCGTATCACTGGCAGTATCGTCAACGGTTTCTGGTGTTTTATCACAGCCCGTCATGAACAACAGTGCCGCAAGCGTGCTACTAAGTAGTGAGGATTTGACAACCGTATGAGCAGTAAAAAATGGCATAATTAACCTAAAGGTAAATAAAGACGGATTTTGAAACGATAAAGCACACAGAGATGGTTTAGAGATGGTTTATCGTTTCGGCGTTGCTAATTGGCAGTTATTAACTACTTATTATCAGCAAATAGCTTGTCTAGTGTCTGCTCAAACTCATGATAGTTCAAGAAATCATAGAGCTCCATGCGAGTCTGCATGGTATCGACGACTTTGTCTTGTGTGCCATCATCTAATAAATGCTGATAAACATTCAATGCCGCTTTGTTCATAGCGCGGAAGGCAGATAGTGGATATAGCACCATCTCGACACCCACACTATACAACTGATCAGTGGTATATAGATCCGTCTGACCAAACTCTGTCATGTTTGCTAGTACCGGAATATCCAACACATCAGTGAACTTACGATACATCTCGATATCGGTCAGCGCTTCTGCAAAGATCATGTCTGCACCCGCTTCTTGAAATGCGACGGCACGTTCAACAGCAGCATCCAAACCTTCTACTGATAGGGCATCTGTACGAGCCATCACTACAAAGTCAGGGTCAGTCTTGGCATCCAACGCCGCTTTTAGACGGTCGACCATTTCTGAAATACTAACGATTTCTTTGTTAGGGCGATGACCGCAACGTTTTTGCGCGACTTGGTCTTCGATATGTACTGCCGCGACACCTGCTTTTTCCATTTTTCTGATGGTTTGGGCGATGTTAAACGCACCACCAAAGCCAGTATCAATATCAACCAATAGCGGTGTATCAACAGCGTCGGTAATACGACGAGCATCTTCTAGTACGTTATCAAGGCTGGTCATACCTAGATCAGGTAAACCAAATGAGGCATTGGCCACGCCAGCACCAGAGAGATACAACGCTTGATGACCAACTTGGGTCGCCATCATCGCTGTATAGGCATTGATAGCGCCTGCAATCTGTAATGGCTGGTTGTTATCATTTTCTTGAGTGAGAGCACTGCGAAAGCGCGCGCCTGCTGAAGATGAAGTCATATGATTGTCCTTACATGGAGGGAAAATATTCTAATTGTTGTAGCTGATTATACTCAATTATTCGTGCCTGAAAAGTTTGAGTTCTCAATTAATATTTAATTTAAATAATAATTGTATGTAATATTTTTAATAGTATTCATAATTCAAATAGCATTATGCAGTTATTGGTAATTTCTTATGATAAGTATTCATATTGCTTAAAATCACAGCTTTTAGAACCTTCTATTTTTTACATTTAGTTACAATTACTAAAAGTGTATTGTCTTATTAGTATAATTACACTCATTAAAAAGCCCCAACAGCTAGGCTATTAGGGCTTATGTTTCGCTTAAATAAAATTGTTAAGCGATGAGTTTTAAATTAAGCAAAAAGCTTAAGAAAATAGACCTGACATATTGGCCAAGAACAATAACGCGAAACCTGCTAAGAATATCAAGCCTGCGATAGACAGAGCATTCATACCTGCTGACAGTTTCTTATGCTTTTTAACCAATGAGTAGTTTAACCAACCAAAAATAGGCGCAGAGACGAACGCCGATATCATGGCAAACTTAAGCATAGCGCCTAATTGTCCTGTGAAGAAAGTGATAATTACTAGACCACCACCGATGGCATAGGTCGTCCAAAAAGCGATCTGCTTTTTATTGATCTCGCTTTCACCTTTTAGCAGGCGCCAGCATTCAGCATTAGCGCGTCCATAGCCATCAGCACAGGTGATGGTCGTGCCGAACATACACATAAAGGCGACGAAAGCAACCAGCAATCTCGACCATTCACCAATGGTTGCAGTATACATATTGATCAGTTGGTTGATATAAGCACCGCCGACTAATTCAATCTCTTGTCCTGATCCATATTGGACAAACACACCTAACGATAAGAAAAACAACGCCAATATCGCTGAAACTGCATAGCCAACGTTAAAATCTAACAAGCCTTGGCTATGTGTGGTGTGATCTGCTTTGACTTTGGCAGAGGTCCACATAGAGGTAATTGCAGCAAACTCTAGCGGTGCTGGCATCCAGCCCATGAGTGCTACGATGAAGCCCAATGTGGCTAAATTCCAAGGAGAGGCCGCCACAAAATCTACTGCCATAACGGTTGGCTTGCCAGCAGCAATGATAACTGCAGCAACGGTTGCCGTGGTAAGCGCAATCATAATCCATTTAGTCACGCCATCGAGCAATTTATAATGACCGGCTATCAAAAAGAACCAAGAGACGGCTACGATGAGCATAGACAGCACCATCGTCGATAACTCAAGAGAGGCGGGTAGCATAAAGCCTAAAATCACCGCTGCAATTAGCGAGACCGCACCCGTACTGATGACCGCTGATAAGATAGAGAGGATAAAATATACCCAAAGATACACCTTTGAGCGCTTGGCGTAGCCTGCAATCAAACTCTCGCCAGTATCGTAGACGTAGTCAGTTGCGAAGCGAAAAAACGGATACTTAAACACGTTGGCCAATACAATCATAATGGCCAGTTGCCAGCCATAGATAGCACCAGCCTGCGTCGATGAAATCAGATGCGAGCCACCGATTGCAGCGGTCGCCATCAAAATACCTGGGCCAAAGATACGCCAACTAAAGCCTTCTTGTTGCTCAGTAACGATATCGTCAGTGGTACTTGGGTTGTTGAGTGGTTGTGTGGACATGAATACCTCGAAATGGTTAAAACAGCAAATTATCACTTACCTGTGTCAGCTTGCCAATGATCAGAAAAGAACGTCCTATAAACCGTCTAAATATAAAACGATTTAGATCGTATCGACTTTATCACACCAACACTGTCTAGGAGAATGATTATTCTAGTTATTATTACTATTTGTTTGCATTGCTATTCTTGTTAGTTAGCATAATTATAAAATAATATCAATATTTAAAATGAATTATTTTTGGCGGTTCTTTATAACACAATATTCATCGGATATCTGCCCATTTAGGCCTGTGACACAAAATTTTGCTGCCGATAAGTAATGCCGCGCTGTTCGTAGACGTGATAAATGGCTGTGAGCAAGTCAGGTATTTTTGGGTGTACAAAGTCTTTGAGGGTGTGTAAATAAATAGGGGAGGTGACATTTTCATGAACCAAACGTTGGTAGCTGATCTGTTCTGTACGTACGGTTTGCAAGCTGGCAGGCACCAATGTAATGCCTTCGCCTGCTGCAACCAGCCCCAATGCGACCTGCAAATCGCTGACTGTCGTGGTCATAAAAGGCGAGATACCATACTGAGCAAAAAGATGTAGTAAAGGCTCAGTGATAGGCTCGCTAGATGCTGCTTCGTGAGTAGCAGCACGGTTGACTCTACTTGTAGACAGCTTGTCGTTTGCTTGGGTAGCTGTTTCTATCGTCACCGTGGACGATACTGGCAAATGTGTTTGATGGTATAAAATTAAGCGATTGTTCGCTAGATCTATCAAGCGCTGCTTACGTACATTGGCAAGCGGGTGCGATTTTGGCAATGCCACCACGTAGCGTTCATGACGTAGCAGAATCTGCTGAATCCATGGATCTTGATGGGCAAATCGGCCAAAACCAATATCAATCTCACCAGACTTGAGTGCATCTATTTGTTGATATGAGCTAATGTCTTTTAAATTAACATCGATATCAGGGCTGAACTGTTTAAGCGTGGCAATGATTTCAGGCAACAGGCCATATAGCACTGAGGGCACAAAACCTATATTTAAAACGCTGCTGGGTGCTGATAGACGCTGAGTCATACTGGTCACCGTATCAATCTCGGTCAGTATGGTGCTTATTTTATCGTAGAAAAAACTGCCCGCTTCTGTCAGATGTAGTGGTCTGTGGTAGCGATCAATAAGCACCACGCCCATGTCAGTCTCTAACTGTTTTAGCAAGCGACTCAGGCTCGGCTGTGACAGTCCTGTTTTGGTGGCGGCAGCGCTAAAGCTGCGCAAATCTGCAACCGCGATAAACGCGTTAAGCTGTTTTAAATCCATACTATTGAGCCTGTCATAGTCTATGCTATCTCTACATAGAACAGTTCTTAAGGTTGATTTATCATATTATTTAGAATAGTTCTTATCTATATTAGCGCTATCCCATAAATTGTGCTTGAAGATAATAGGTCGAGCAACTATATTGTTGGCTAATAACACTGTTACACTATAGTAAGAAAATTCATTCTAGCAATCATTTAACACCAGTAGAGAAAACTGGTTTGGTATTATTCTATGAGCGACGAAAAAGAAGACGCTGGCACCGATTTTGATGGAAAATTGGCTAGAATTATTGACCAAAAGTCGCGTAAGCGTAACAACGATATCTATGAACGCTTTATTAATCGAGTCCATGGCTCCGAAGAGAACGATCAGGCTGAATTTGAAACACTAGAAAGCGCAAAGAACCTTGCCGCTTTCGAACCTTTGAGCACAGAAGAGTTGCAACTGTTTGAAGATCAAAGCAGTGAGCAAGAGTTATTGCTAGAAACAGAAAATACTACAGTAGAAAACACCACCTCTAAAGCATCAAGTACAAATGTAGTATCTGAAAATTTACCTGAAAATAATGTGCTGAATATCGCCAATGATAGCGATAGTATTAGTATTGATGTCAATGATGTCAGTTCAGATACAGATGCCCCAGAATATATAGATCGCAACAATATAGATAGTAGTAATCAAACAGAGTCACCCTCTACGATTGACCATAGTGAATCTGTCATAACTGAGATATCAGATGATGATTCTTTAAACATCCCTTTAGAAATTGAGGATGTGTCTGAATCAGCTATCGAAGAGCCAGTCATAGACAATAAAGTGATCAAAAGCAAGAAATCTCTCATGATGGCTATGGCGATTGGTTTAATCGTATTGGTTGCTATTGCATTAATGCTTGTATTTTCAGGAGTCTTATCTACTTCTGTGGTTGATAGTATAGACAACAGCACTGATGGTAATGTAGAGATAGACAGTACACCAGCTGTTAGTGTTGATCCAGTACTGTCTACTGACAGTCAAACAACTACGGATGGCGTTGACCCTGTAAGTACGCAACCAGCCACTACTCAGCAAGATACTTTGGATAACAATAGACAGGACCTGCCAGCTGTTAGTGAATCAGTGTCAACTTCTGAAGCTCCTACATCAGAGAATGATGCCACTGTTACAGCTACTGAGGAAGCTGCTATAACTTATGAGGACTTTAGACAAGAGTCGCAGACTACCTTGTACCGCGAAACCAATGATTAAAGTGTCTACGTTTTATACCATTTCAGACGGTTAGATAACCGTCTATCAATTTATTCGAGACGCTCGTACCAGAAACTGTTGCAACACAATATAAAATTCGTATCATTATGTAAAAGGCACGGTTATGTGCCATTGATGATATGAATTATATGGTACGTAACTATGAATGAATTAGAAAACGTGAATAATGATATCGAGCCAAAAAGTATCAGACCCCGTAGTCTTGTTCTTGCTATTATCAGTGTCATCTGTATTGTTCTACTATCTGCCTTCTATATGTCTAACCGTATCTCTTCCACGTTATCTCAAGCGTCGACGACTAATAACGGTTTAACAGTCAGCAATATTACTAAAGAAGCTAATGCTAATCAGACTGTACAACAGCATTCGAATAGCCAAAATCAACCTAGCAGACCTATAGTTATTGACGGTCATGAAGATGACACCGCCATTAGCTATCATGACTTCAAGCAAGAAGCGCAAAATGTGCTGTTTCGTGAGGAAGAAAAGATCATACAAGCTAAGTACAGTACACATGGTCTTACGCCTGCTGTCAGCGCTGCAGATTTTAAGATAGAAGCACATAAAACCTTATATCGTGAATCCAGTTATTAGAGCTGCTATTAGCGCTATAAAATTATATTAACAGCTATAAATCAGTAAGTGACTAACATTAAGCCCCATTACTCTTCTCTCATGTTTAGAGAAGAGTAATGGGGCTTTTTTTGTGGGCTTAATGCTCCATGCTTTAGCTAGCTTGCAGGTCGTGTTAAGCCAGTTGCTTTTTAAGCGTTCGTAAACGGCTTTTAAATTCTGAGCGGTCAACATAACAGCCTTTGAGACGACGTTCACCGACGTTTTCATCAAATGCGTTACGCCCATGCAGGACTCGGCGGTTATCAAAAACGACCATTTGACCCGCTGCTAATTTTAATTCAATCTTATAGCGACTGTCTTTTAGTCGGGCCATTAGCTCTCGATAAGCAAGGTAGTAGTCGTACATAACGTCACTTGGTAAATCGAAAACATCTGCAAGATGGGCGTTGTATTTGATTTCTACAATATTGCCAAAGTTGTCTAGATTGATGACAGGGTGGTGCTCACGGATATCATGGGCAGTGTCATGAAAACGAAAGGGGATGGCATATTCGGCCAGCAAGCGAAAATACTCAGGCTGTTCTTCTCGTAACCCTTCTAACACCTTTAATCCGTCTACGAAAGTAGATTCGCCGCCTATGCTTTCATTACTCAAAAAATGCAAAAATTGATAGCCTGGAGGTAACTCCTGATTTGGCAAGTCGGTATGCAAAGGTAATGAGAGCGAGGTATAAGCTAAATTAATCGGCGACTTCTCTGATATCACATCAAAGGTCATGCCAAAATTAGTCTGCCGTAAATAATCGACTCGCATAGCGGTCTGTACGCCAGCATCAGAGTCATCTGGCATATTATCAATAATAGTAAGCCCATATTTATCTAGCGCACTCATCCACTCATATAAAGCGCTGTCACTGGTCATGATGCTCTGTTGGTCATACATCGGAATGTGGTCAATAAACGTGCCATCCCAGCTTTCATAAGGACTGCTATGATCCTTGGCCAATGCACTAGAATACCCAAACTCACGTAACCAGCTTTGTTCAAAGTGGCTGATATGTGCTTGTTCTGACCATTCAATCGTCAGCGTTGTATCATTAAAAGAAACAGATAGTGGATGGATATCTTTTGAGACACTCAGCAAATCAAAGCTACGCTCGCCAGTGTGCGGATGAAAAGCCGATGGGCAATTATCACGCAGCCAGATATAGTGATACGTACTGTCGATACCATCATTCCAGCGTATTTGAATGGCGTGATCAATGAGCGCAACGGATTCTATTTGATAGTCAGTTGCTACGGCGATGTCTAGAGATGGTGTTGATTGAGGCGTTTCCATTGGAGCAGACCCTATATATACATGAAGTAAAAATATATTTTACGGTATCTTGTTCGGATCGGTTATTCAAACAATGAATTACGAATCACTTAATAGGCAATATCAATAAACGCAGTACTAAACTGCGATTGATATCTGGCGAGATATTTTTTGAAGGGTTTTGAATAATATTAAGGCTTCGCGAACGAAGCCTTAATATTTGCGACAATTGGTATAAGCTTTTTATTTATCCGAAAGCTAATTATCGAAAAGCTACCTTAACCAGTATTTCGTAACCCTGCAGCCAGCGCATTGATACTACGGATTAATGGATCTTCTACATTAAGGTCGCCATGTGCCGAATCGTTCGGGGCGTCCTGTTGTCTGGCACGCTTTAACAGCTCAATCTGGATATAGTTAATAGGATCTAGATAAGCGTCTCGCCACTGCAGGGATGAAGCAAGATTCTGCTGATTGGACAATAAAGAATCTTGCTCAAGCAGAGAGTTTAATCCTGAATTGGTCAGCGCGTATTCATCGGTGACCGCTGTCATGATTTTTTCGCGTAACGGCTCATCATCACACAGTTGACTATAAGCCTCGGCAATATTCATATTGGCTTTGGTAAAGGCCATCTCGATATTACTGATAAATACGCTAAAAAACGGCCAGTGCTTGTTCATCTCTTTCATCAATGCTTCGTCTTTTTTGACGCTATCTAGCGCACTACCGACGCCATACCAAGCAGGTAGGGTAAAGCGTGCCAATGACCAGCCAAATACCCAAGGAATCGCTCGCAAGGTGGTCTTACTTGGTAGGCCTTTTTTACGATGGGCAGGACGTGAGCCAATGTTTAACAGAGATATTTCTTGTACTGGGGTGACCTCGGAGTAGAATTTATAAAACCCTTCGGTATGATCGGTCAGCTCTCGATAACGTTGTTCACCTGCGTCCGCTAAGCGTGCAAACAGCGCTTCGTAATTTGGTAACTCAGTAGGTTGCACCACAAATCTGGACGAGCAGGCTTTGAGTGTGCCCGTGATACCCATGGTCAGCTCAAATACAGCGGTATCCGTATTGGCATACTTAGCATATAGCACTTCGCCTTGTTCAGTCACTTTAATCTGACCATGTAGCGTGCCAGCGGGCTGTGCAGCGATGGCATTATGCGTTGACCCACCACCACGGCTCACAGATCCACCGCGACCATGGAACAGTCGTGTTTTGATGCCATATTGTTCAGCAATGTTATTAATGGTTTGCTGTGCACTATAAAGCTGCCATGCAGAGGTGATAATACCGCCGTCTTTTGATGAGTCTGAATAACCCAGCATAATCTCTTGCGTGTTATCCGTGTTTCGTAGCAGTCCACGATACAGTGGATTGTCTAATACGGCAGGCAAGATTTTATCGATATTTTTGAGATCTTCGATGGTTTCAAACAATGGTGCGACAGGTAGGTCAGCAGACAACTGGCCTTCGTCATCAATTCTGCATAAGCCTGCAAACCGCATGAGCAACAATACTTCTAGTAGCTGGCTAGCATTATTGGTCATCGAGATAACATAGCTACCAAAAGTAGCCTGTCCCACCAGTTTGCGTAGAGTAGCGACCGAATTCATCAGTGACAATTGTTCACGCGTTTTGTCTGTCAGGTTATCAGTATAGATAAGCGGCGTGCCTGGTTTTTCTAGCAAGCGCGTCAACCACTCTTGACGTTCGGTTTCGCTTAGCGTCTGATAATCAGGCAGGTTGGAGGCACTAGCAAAGATATCTGCAATCACTTCGCCATGGTATGACGACTCTTGACGGATATCGAGCGCTGCCAAATGAAAGCCGCAAGTTTTGACCAAACGAATCACATCTAGCAGCAATCCTTCTGCGTGTGCCGTATCGTGTGTATTGACACTTTGACGGATAATGCGCAGGTCTTCTAGTAATTCTTCTGGATTGGCATAGGCATCTTTTTCAGCTTCGATATCCGTACCTTTGCTTTGGATGCGGCGATTGGTGGCTTTGACTTTAGTCAGAATAATAGAGAGTAGTCGACGATATGGCTCATTGCGATAGTCATCGAGGTTATAGTCAAACACACGCTGATCGAGCTCATCATAACTTTTAATCTTGGCATATACGTCAGGTGAAACGGTGACAATAGTGTCACTATGAATCAGCTGTCGGCGCAGTTTTTTGAGTAGCACCTGATAGTGACGCAGCACAGTATCTGCATGCATCAATACGGCAAGCTCTGTGGTCTCAAAAGTCACAAAAGGATTGCCATCTCTATCACCACCAATCCATGAGCCAAAGCTCATAAATGCAGGCAGTGGATAGTCTGTGAGCTCTGGATAGATATCGACAATGGCTTTTTTGATATTACGATACACTTTAGGAATGGCATTGAACAAACTGGCATTAAAGTAATGCAAGCCATTGTTAATCTCATCATATACCAATGGTTTGCGCGTGCGCACTTCATCTGACGACCATAATAAGTCAATCGTTTGCGCAGTTTGCTCTTTGGCTTGCTCGTAGGCGAAGCTGTTTTCAGACACGTTGTTTAAAGCGTCGCTGTGGGCGAATAGACTTTGTAAGATATTCATCGTTGTACGGCGACGCGCTTCGGTAGGATGCGCCGTAAATACAGGTGTAAACTTTAGCTGATCAATCAGCTCTTGCATTTGAGCGGGCTCGATATTTCGTTCACGACATTCAAGCAAGGTACGGCGAAACGATCCTTCCCAGCTTTGCTCCGATTGCATACGCAGCTCATGACGTTGCTCACGCAAGTAGTTCTCTTCACTTAGATTGGCTAGGAAAAAATAGATAGAAAAGCCGCGTATGACGTTTTTTAGGGTTTGATTGTCCAAGGAAGCAATAAAATCGATAAGCTGCTGTTTATGTGCCTCATTCGGCTCACGGCGCTGTTGAATAAAGCCTTTGCGCAGCGTCTCAATCGTATCTAGCGTCTGCTCACCAGATTGGCGAGAAATAGCATCACCTAATAATGAACCCAACAAGCTAGTGCGTTTACGTAGTACGTTGTTATCTAGTGTCATCTTCAACCTTCCTATCAAATGAGTGGATACAATACTATGGTTATCTTATACGTAATATCCTTATGGTTTTTTGCAATTTAACATAAATAGGTGAGGCCTGCTTGATGTTGATAGCAACTTTTTTACTAGTAGATACTGGCAGACCTCTAATGCACTATTATTAGAGCGATTTTTTGTGACCATGCTCATTGCTATATTCTATCCAAAAGTCCGCATTATCCACTCCAGCCTTTCTAGGGTCAAAGACAGGGTTTATACCTAATTTCATCTGCTCGTCGTAGTCTTTTAGAACTTTTAGAGCAACTTTACTTAGAAGTAAAATGGCAATGAAATTCAGGTAGCACATACTGCCAAACCCTATGTCACCTAACGCCCACATCATACCGATTGACTGAACACTACCAGTGAAACAAACGATTAAAAAGACCAGTTTGAGTACATGCTTGAGAATGGGGTAGCGCAGTTTATTGTCCAAATAGACCAACGTAGTTTCGGCGATATAGTAATAAGCAACCAAACAGGTGAAGGCGAATAAAAAGATAGCAATCGCAACAAAACCACTTCCATACTGGTTAAAGACAGTGGAGACAGCCGCTTGGGTAAATGCCGTGCCAGCTTCAACACCAGGCATATTATCAACTAGGGTTACACCTTCGGGGGTCACCACGTTATACATGCCAGTTGATAGGATCATCAACGCTGTTGCAGTACAGACAAGCACCGTATCGATGTAGATAGAGAAGCTTTGCACTAAGCCTTGTTTAGCAGGATGTGATACTTCGGCTGCCGCTGAGCTAAAGGTCGCCTCACCAGCACCCGCAACGTTTGAGAAAACAGCACGGCGTACGCCCCAAGAGATTGCGGTCCCAACCATACCACCAAACACTGCATCCATGCCAAAAGCACTCTTAAAGATAAGTGCAAACATTGCAGGGATATTTTGAGCGTTAAATGCCAATACAATCACCATCATGAGGATATAACCGATTGCCATGACAGGTACGACTTTTCCTGCAAAATTAGCAATACGCTTTACACCGCCAAATATAATGATACCTAAGAGTACGACAAGGATAATCCCTGTTACAACAGGCGGTATATTGAATGCTGTATTAAAAGAGTCCGCAATGGTATTAGCCTGAACGCCAGGCACTAACACGCCGTAAGATAGACAGGTCACGATAGCGACGATGATAGCAAAAGGTTTTAGCTTTAATCCTCTTTCAATATAGAACGGGGAGCCGCCACGATATTGATCACCGACCTTATGTTTGTATACCTGCGCTAAGGTAGACTCAATAAAAGCGCTAGCACCACCTAACACACCCATGAAAATCATCCAAAATACTGCCCCAGGGCCACCTGCTGCAATGGCTGTTGCAACCCCAGCAATATTACCCACACCAATACGTCCTGATAGCGCCATACAGAAAGCTTGGAAGGAACTAATCCCAGCTGATGAGCTTTGTTTGTCGAACAACAGACTAATCATTTCTTTGAAATAACGGATTTGTACGGCACGAGTCATAATTGTAAAATATATGCCGACGCCTAACGCAAGATAGACTAGGGCGTCACTCCAAATATACCCGACGATAGTATTGATGATATTTTCCATAACTTTACTTCCTTGTAATGTTTTTGGTTATGCTGACTTGGGCGTGGATAGCGGACAATGTCAGTTTTTAGTTCACCAACCAGATAGTTTTGGTTTGGGTATACTGGGACAACGCCTCTAAGCCATTGTCACGACCACCGAAGCCAGATTGTTTATAACCACCAAAAGGTGTCGTAATATCGCCCTCAGAAAAACCATTAATCGAGACGGTACCAGCTTTAATAGCGGATGCCACGCGGAATGCGCGATGGACGTTTTGTGTATAGAAGGAAGCGGCAAGCCCATAATCACTCTGATTGGCGAGCTGAATAGCTTCCTCTTCGGTTTCAAAACTTGTGACAGCTAAAAGCGGACCAAAAACCTCTTCTTTAAACAGCGTCATATCCGGGCTGACATTATCAAAGACGGTAGGCTCGATATACCAGCCACTACCGAGTTCATCGTGGATATGTCCACCTGCGATCAAAAGAGCACCTTCCGTTTTGGCAGTATTGAGATGCGATATTACTTTCTCAAAATGCGCTTTTTCGATCATTGGGCCAATAGCGACCTCAGGATCGTAAGGATGACCAACCTTCCAAGACTGAAGACCTTCTTTTAATAGCGTTAACAAGGCTTCTTTTTGACTAGAATGGACAAGTAGACGTGAACCACAGCTACAGTTTTCGCTCATATTCCAAAAAGCAGCGGATAAAATATGCTCGATGGTTTGTTCATTGATAATGGCATCTGCAAAGACGATTTGAGGGCTTTTGCCACCACACTCTAAGACGACTTCCTTAAGATTGCTTTGTGCAGAGTACTGTAGAAACAGTCGACCGACTTCGGTTGATCCTGTAAAAGAAACCATATCAACATCCATATGCTGACCGAGTGCCGCACCTACTTCTTCCCCAAGCCCACAGACTAACTGCAACGCCGCCTTTGGCACGCCAGCCTCGTACGCCAATTGTGTTAATCGATATGCTGAGAGCGAGGTTAATTCAGCCGGTTTAACAATGACTGAGTTGCCAGTTATTAATGCGGGTGCAACTTTCCATGCATACATTTGTGCTGGGAAATTCCATGGTAGTACTGCACCCACTACACCGATAGGCTCTTGTACCACAAGGCCTAGCGCATCTGCGCCAGTAGGAGCAACCTTGCCAAAAACTTTATCAGCCGTTTCGGCGTACCATTCAAAGGTTTCAATCGTAGCGGGTAGGTCAGTGTTGAGACATTCAGTAATAGGCTTGCCTGCATCGACGCAATCTAAGGCAGCTAACTCATCCATATGCTCATGCATCAATTGACACCAGCGCTGCATGATAGCTTTGCGCTCTGCAGGAGACATCCATCGCCACTCACCCTGTTTAAAAGCGTCTCGGGCTGCCGCGACCGCCGTATTAACATCTTGCCGACTTCCATTAGCAATGCTACCTATGCAGGTATTATCAATAGGGCTGTAGTTAGGGAGTGTTGTCTCAGGTACTGGTGCTGTGGTATCTATTAAATGGCCTGCCCAAAGCTGTTGGTTGCTGGCGAGTTCGAAGACTTGTGCTGTGGTCATACTCATTAGACTGTCCTTTTCTATACAATGGTAGGAACGATAAGAATGGTGCGATGTATCAAGACAGAAGTGCTAAAAATGACTGAGTCTCTTCTTTTGACATATCAGTCAAAGGTAGTCGTACTGACCCAACATTGATGCTCCCGTTAATGCAGCCTGCTTTGGCTTTTTGGTTATAGTTTCCAGACTCCATAGAGTGGATAGCAGGATACATGGCTGTCATCAGCTCCTTAGCATGGTTCCAATCGCCTTTTTGTGTGGCTTCAAACAATGCGACTTGTTCTGCTGGAAATACGTTAGCCGCACCAGCGATCCAGCTCTTAGCACCCCAAAAAAAGAAATCTACTGGTTGGTCGTCACAACCACAAACCACTTCAAAGTTTTCAAAATCAGCCTGTAGCATACGTAATGCATGGCTAAAATCGCCGCTGCTTTCTTTGACACCTACAATATTGGGATGTTTGGATAAATGCGCGACGGTTTCAAACTCAATGCTTACACCGACGCGTGCTGGAAAATTGTACATAATGATAGGTAAGTCAGTGGCATCAGCGACGGTTTCAAAATGCGCAATAATACCGTCTTGGTCTGGTAGGCTATACGGATTAGCTGATAACATTAAGCCGTCGTAGCCCAAGTTTTTGGCTTGGTGAGCAAGTTCGATAGAATGATTGGTCGATAAACTGTTGATACCTGCAATTAGAGTGACTTTGCCTTTGGCAGCGTCAGCGATAGTGGTCAAAACCAGCTCACGCTCTGCAGGCGAGAACGTGTAGTATTCCCCCGTTGTACCGCAAGCTACGATTCCGGTAACGCCTTTTTCTATGAATACATTGACCAGTTCGGTTAACTTTTGAGTATCAATATCTCCATTAACATCGAAAGGAGTAACGATAGGGACTAAAACGCCATGAATGTTCATATAAATATCCTTATTTGGAAGTAAAAGCCGTTAGTAAGCCATGAGCTATTAGCGACGTTGTTGGTTCTATGAATTGTCATAGAGATAAGATGTTCGATTATTATTTAAAAGACTTAAGTTTGAAGCGATTTAGACGATAGGCAGTAGGATCTACCATGGCAGTATCGCCAAAATACAAAGCCGCGATCATCTGTGCGCTTACCACAGCTTGGGTCAGACCTAGATGCTGATGACCAAAGTTTAAAAAGACTGAGTTATGTTTATCTATGATGGGTAGCGAGTCTGCTGTAGAAGGTCTAAACCCCATCCATTGCGTATTGCTGTCACTATCTAGTGGGGTGTTTAGCATTGCTTGAGCTTGTTTTAACAGCATATTCGCACGGTTCATATTTGCCGGCGCCTCAAGTCCTGCATACTCAACAGTACCAGCCAAGCGCAGCCCTTTTTCCATTGGTGTCATAATAAAGCGGCGATCCATACTAGAAATAGGGATGTTGAAACGCTGACTTTCGTTAGGAAGCATCAGGTGATAGCCTCGCTCTGTGTCCATTGGTACTGAGACACCTGTGAGCTGTTTGGCTAAGGCTTTAGAATGCGCCCCTGCCGCGATCATAACCTTGCTGGCATGAAGCTGCTTTTGTGTTGTCGTCAGACGAATACCATCAGCTATTACTTCCGCGCTCAGAACACGGCAATTTTCATAAATTTGACCACCAAGCGATCTAAAAATAGTACTTAATTTATGGGTAATGGCTTCTATATTGGTGATATGACCTGTCTCTGGAAAAAACAAAGCACCCAATTGATTGTCTTTTAACGCAGGCTCAAGATCTGTCAGTGCTGACTGTGAGAGTAGTCTATTAGAGACACCTAAACTATTTAAGCGTTGACCATGTTCAGTCAGCACTTTTAGACTGTTGGGCGTCTCTGCAGTTAATACAGATCCTTGTGTTTGTACCCAAGAATGTAACTGCCACTCTTTGGTGAAATCTTGCCAAGCTTGAAGGCTCTGTGCATTTAATGCCAAAAGCGCTTGGTGACTGCGTGCAAATGGTTCGGTACGCATATTAAGTAATAACTTGAATGCCCATGGTGCTAAGCGTGGAAGGTAGCGCCAATCTATACGCAGAGGCCCTTCAGGGTTGAGTAGCATGGCAGGAACATGTCGTAGGATACTGGCATCAGCAATAGGGAAAACCTGTTCAGTGGCAATGTGACCTGCGTTACCATAAGTTGCACCGCGAGCAATTTTATCGGCTTCCAAAATTGCAACTTTTACCCCGCGAGACTGTAGGGTAACCGCAGCACATAGCCCGATAATGCCACCACCGATAATATGTATATCAAACACTTGTGTGTCCATGAGACTCTCGCTTTTCTGACCTTACTGAACAGTGATTGGTTACTTCCTAAAAGCTATATAAACTGGTGTCTATAAAGAAATACCCCATTTGAACGGATCGCTGTCTTGAACGATGAGTGAGGTCTCTGCACATACGTAGGCGTACCCTTGGATCGTGGGGATAATAGTATTGATAGGGTGGTTATGAAGAGGGTTATGATTACTAAGCACATCAATAGGCTGATAGCTGGCACTAAAGACACTGCCAATGATGCTTTGCTGATACCAAGTCTCACCAGGTGCGAGTACATTGTCTGCGGCTAAGCAAGCCAATTTGGCACTGGTTCCAGTACCACAAGGAGATCGATCGTAGGCAGATCCAGGGCATAATACGAAGTTTTTGCTGTTAGTGCCGGCGAGATCGCTCTTGCCAAACAGTTCTATATGATCAATTTCGCCATTGTCAGCACCCGTGATTCCAGACTTATGAAGTGCTTTCTTAATCTGTATGCTAAATTGAGTAAGCTCCTTAACATTACTGGCTTCAATAGCTTGCTTATGATCGTTGACTAAGAAAAACCAATTACCACCCCAAGCGATATCTCCATAGATAGGACCGATATCAGGTACTTGAACTTCTACTTGTTTTTGGTAGCGATAAGAAGGGACATTCTGGACGCTACAACTACCATCATCATGTAAGGTTGCTTTAACTAGGCCTACGCTTGTTTCTAGATAGTGATCACCAGCGGTTATTTTTTGTTGATAAGCTAGAGATGCAATAACGCCGATAGTGCCATGGCCACACATACCTAAATAGCCATGATTATTAAAGAAGATCACGCCAGCCGTGGCACGAGGATCAGAAGGCGGGCACAAAAGCGCTCCGACAAGCACATCATTACCACGAGGTTCTAGGATAATACTTTGACGTAAATGATCGAAATTCTGTTTGAAGTCCTGAAGTTTTTCTTGAATAGATTGCCCACTAAGCTCAGGAAATCCTTCATACACCATACGAGTAGGTTCACCGCCAGTATGCGAATCAATAATCTTAAGAGTGAAAAGCGTATCAAACATGACTACCTACCTGATTCATCCGTGAGTTAATATACTGTTAGCGTTATTCATAAATGAACAAGGCGTAAATATAGAATGACGTTTTTCAGAAAAGCAGTCTTGATGTTTTTATATGAATAAATGCGCATTTCTGCACAGGCTATAAAGATATTTAGGAGTATAAATATTGTGTAGCACCCTAAAATACCTGAAAAGCTCAACGACAAGCTTGAGATGCTATATGAGAATATACCGATGCGGCCGTTAGTATTAGAAACACCTACAAAACAACTGTCAAAGCACCTACAGACTTATCAACCAGCCAATTTTGATGAGTTTGTTGGCAATATATCGTTATTGATGCCTCTGTTTGACACTATGAAAAATGTGGTGTTTTTTGTTAAAGATGACCAAGCATGCTATCGATTAGTCAGTAAAACGCTCATTAGACGTAGCGGGCTTAAAAACAAAAAAGCACTAATAGGACTGACTACAGAGCAAGTATTTTTGAAATCTCAAGGCAAGGATTATCTTAATCAGGACTTGAGAGTATTGAGGGAAGGTAGGGAAATTGTTGATAAACTAGAACTTCATAGCTATGCATCAGGACAGCTGGGATGGTGTATCACGCAAAAAATCCCCGTCTATGATGTAGAAAATCATATTGTAGCAATGGTAGGTATATCAGTAGATATTGATGAAGATAACGAGCGGATATTACGTAAGCACGCTCGGTTGGCAAGTGTAGATCAATACGTACGAGACAATCTTGATCAAAAAATTAATATTGGTCAATTGGCGAAATTGGCAAATCTTAGTCAATCGCAATTGGAGCGTACCTTCAAAGCAGTACTGAATATGTCACCCATTCAGTTTGTACAAAAAATGCGCTTAGAGCATGCCATTCGACTATTAGCGAATCATAAGCTAACAGTAACTCAGGTCTCTTTAAACTGTGGATACGGTGATCATAGTGCCTTTAGTCGACAGTTTAAGCAGTTTACTGGCATGTCTCCTGTGAACTTCCGTAAAATACATTTCAAAGAACCATAAATAAAAGCAAAAAATATGGTTTTTGACTCTAAAATAACTCTCTAACGACTCCGAAGATTATCTATATAATCTGCCCAATCTTGCATCATCTGTACCCTAGTATCGATTTCATCGAGTCTGTTGTAAGCCCCGCCATGTGTGTCTTTTATCCTGTGACCTAGCTGTAATTCTGTGACGATATCTGAATAGCGTAGCTCAGGCTGTTCCATGAGCAAAGTTTTAGCGGATGCTCGAAATCCATGCGCACACTGCACATCTTTGTATCCAAGCCGATGGAATATCTGTACCAACGTCGCTTTACTGATATAGGCATTGCTTGAACCGCGCATCGAGGCAAATACATATTCCTTATGCCCAGTAATTGACTGAATGTTTCGTAATCGCGTAATCACTTGCGAGGCTAAGGGAACAACTAAGTGCGAGACCATGTCATCGCGTCCTTCGCCTTTAGTCGGGGAGAACGCCCACAAATTATTATCCCAATCTATATCATCCCAACGCATCGAGCGCAGATCGATACTACGTACAAACACATAAGGTAATAAGTTCATTGCCTCTAACGTGGTCTTGCTTGCACCTCTAAAATTCGACATATCCTTTAAGAGAGTCACAAATTGATCTGGTTTGGTGATGGCTGGCAAGTGATTGCCTGAATTGGCAGGTGCAAGCTCACCACGGGTATCAATCGCCACATTTCGATCACACAACCCTCGAGCAACAGCAAATGAAAACACTTTTTCAGTATATAAACGAGTACTCGCACCAACGAAAGTTGCTTGATTTTCATTGTTTTGAATCGACTCGCACACACTCAGTATCATCTCGCTAGTGATATCGTCCATTCTTAAATCACCAATTTCTTGGCACATATATCCTAGACATAAATCCCAGAACTTGAGGGTTGACTCACTGTATGACGGTTTTTTAGATTTACTTTGAGTGCGACCTGCTGTTTTGTGTTCTCGCCATGCTTTGGCAATTTCAGAAAATGGTGCGTTTTTTAGGTGAGTATATTTATTGGTTTGCTCTTTTTGCTGGATAGCTTTAGGGTCAGAGCCTTTTGCGACCATATCAAGAATGGTGTCTGCTTTATATTTAACCTCATGTAGACTGATATCCTCAATTTTGCCCAACATCATCCTAGGGCGTTTGCCCTCGATATGCGGATGGGAATAACGTAAGTAGTATTCCTTTTTGCCATTTGGATAAATGCGAAGACTTAAGCCAGCTACACCTGAGACACTGACAAAATAATCTTTGTCTCGGCATTCAAGCTTGTTGATATCGTTTGCAGTGTCGATAGCCATAATATATATCCGTAATATGATAATTAAGGTTAATGATAGGTTTATGATTGATGACTTATAAAAAGTCTATTCTGTAGAAAAATATGGAAGTATTGGACACTGTCATGGACACTGTCATGGACACTGATATTCATTATTATTTTTATTAAAGCCTTATAGAGTAATAGTTTTAATAATTAATTATCCCCAAGGTTCACTTGGGGATAATTATAGCATAGTGGCCAAATAGTGAGTAGGCCATACGCTGAATGGGTTACACGGCATTTCTACCAGTTATTTCGATACATAGTTAAATGCGATTATCGTTTCCATGATTGATTCGGCAAGGAGTTGAGCATATTCTCTATAAAACACATGCTCCTGTACTCGCACAGAATATAAAAATCAGGGTCATAGTACTGTTCTGTGCAAATTTAGAATGCACCAATTTTGAAGGGTTTATAGAAAATATATAACGAAAGGCTGAATATATTAAAAAATATCAATAGATAGCTCATTCATCTTAAAAATGGCTTGATAACAATAAACAGAGGATGGCTGTTTGTGGGTAGATAAAATTCATCACTCTGCAAGAATAAATAGCGTCAGTTCTAATGATTTAACAGTCTGTCTATGATTTAAATTTAAAAGGTTATATATGATGACTTGGGTATAGCGTTTGAAGGCTAGATAAGATTAGAAATATTCGAAGGAGTTATATCGTTCGGCTGAGTTTTTGCAATTTAATCTATTTTGGTAATATTAGAGGATTTCTAATCATACAAATGATGGTTATCGAAAATAGGTTATCAGCTTTTCTATATTAAGGATTTAACCAGCGGACATAGATAATAAATAAACTATCGTAGACGAATAGCCATGATCATATCGAAGAAAAAGCTAATGATGGGTTTGGATGTAGCCATTCGTATTATCGCAAATCATAAAATATTAATAACCAGTCATACAGAGCATTCAAACCTTAACGTCTAATAAAACGTTAAATGATTGACGTAATAATATACCTGTCAGAGATGTTTAGAAGTAAAACTGATCAAGCGTGAACTATCATCCAAAAGATTCGGTTGAATTAACAGGACAGAGTTAGTCGGCGAGAGCTAAACAGTTTGGTAGGATGTTTATATCCAACAGCATCAGAAATACATAATCGTTATGATTCTATAGTTAGTAAGGCTTAAGCATACTACTCAATAGACTTAATTTAACATAATATACATTATGCGAAAACAAACTAGCGGTTTTAGTAGCTAAGCGTAAAACCATTTATACCATGTCATCCTGATACCTTAACTCGGATTTGATATTAGTTATAGACTTTTACTAACGACAAGTTTCAAGCAAATGCTGACGTAACGTTTTGTCATCCTGAGCTAAAACCACATCTGCAACTTGGCAATTTTTATCATTATCGTCACATGACAGCTCATAATAAATATCGCTACCTTGTGCCAAGCTAACCTGAACCAATCCTTGATCAGTTATTGAAAAATTTTTGTCTTGCATATAGTCAGGATCTTGCGAGTTCCAAAGTACATCGTAATCTATATTGCAGGACGTCTGAGTTTTCTCAAAATATTCTTGCTCAAGTTGCATGGCTGCTTGCAAGTCAGCATCAGCGTATTGCTGCAGCACTACAGGATTACTCATACCTTGATCATCAATATCTTGTTGGTACATTTTCGTGATGGTCGCAATCTTCATATTAACCATGGCATTTTGTTTCTGATCTACTTTTGATACATCCGCTATAGCGTGACCGACAGGCATCAGTCCTATGGTTAATAGTAATGTCAGCGATTTATATGTTGGCATTTTATTCTCTGCGAGCTTTTGTCCTATAAGTGTTACCAACTATTACATCATACCTATATTCGGACTCTGCTATATTATCGTATCATTCAGGTTTACTTACTAAAATATCGATTACATAGCGCTTTTATGGTATTTTTTACCAGTTCCCATGACAATTTATAGTGATGTTTCTTTCGCTAATAACTGTGCTAAGGATGATTTTATGATGATATTACCTACTTTTTTTAAGGAAAAATCTGCGACATTAGCCTCTAGCAGCCTTCTGTTATTTACGCTAGCTGTGACGGGTTGTCAGTCTGCTTCTGAGTCCAGTGAAGCCATTGTATCTCAGTCAACCAGTAGCTCATCAACACCTAGTAATGCTGATATCAGCCAGCAAACCCTTAGACAGCAAGCGTTACGTATACAGCGCGCACTGGCAAATAAGGATTTTTCTCGAATCACTAATGATATCCATCCAACACGTGGTGTTCGTTTTTCGATGTACGCTTATGTACGGCCTGAGTCAGATAAAGTCTTTAGCCGCGGGCAATTTGCACAGTATTTACAGCAGTCTAACATCCAGTTTACTTGGGGCGAAAAAGACGGTACTGGCGATCTGTTGGTCACGCCGTTGCCTACTTATTTGGATACTTGGGTAGATGGCAAAAAGTTCAATAACGCTAGTATCAATGTTAATGAATTTAAAAATAACGGCAACTCTATCAATAACTTAAAAGAAATATACCAAACATCAGATGTTGTAGAATTTTATTATAAAGGCACTGATGAATATGATGGTATGGACTGGCGGGTATTGCGCTTAGTATTTGATGAGTATCAAGGCAAGCGGTATCTAGTCGCCATTATTAATGACCAATGGACGGTTTAAGGCGTAGAGAAAGATTGCTCGACAACTTTTATAAGGCTTGTTTAAACTGACTGGCTGCTCTATCTGGTTATAAATGCCATATATATTCAAATAAATATATATATCGCAACTTGTGTTAAATAGTTTTTGGTATGGTTTTTAATGACAAGCTTTGTCAGTTTTAAGCTCGGGACTTTGTGCGGTTTTTTTGATTAATTTTAGCGCTTGTTGTAGCTCGCTTGAGTTTTTATAGAAGCGCTGTTGATTGAGCGTATAGCTTTGTACTAAGTATTCACGTAGTCGCTGCGTTGCCCAACGCCTAAATTGCACGTCTTGAGGAGATTTGATTCGTTAGCCTACTGATATAACCACATCTAAGTCATAAAAAATCACCGGATGGTTTGAATTTGCAATATGCATTTTTTGTATATTGCTTTTTTCAGCGATTTCTTTATCTTTTATGGCATTGGCGATATGACGAGAAATTACTGATTGATCACGACCAAACAACTCAGTCATTTGTGCTTATGACAGCCAGACAGTCTCTTGCTCAAAACGTACATCCACTTGCGCCTTTCCATCAGCACTTTCATAGATTTCTATTTTTGCCACATTATCACTTATAGTGTTAATCACCTCAGCCTCCCCAATTCCACTAGGCTTATGCTGTCGTGGTTGCAGCTTACTATCACAATTCCTATAAATATCACTTATAACGGCGTTTGACGAAAGAATTTCACCATAATCTCATAAATATCCGGATAAGCATCAACCAGCTTTTGCGGCGTTTCAAAAAACACTTCACTAAGGACAGCAAAAAATTCTGCAGGACTGGTTGCGCCATAACGGTCAAGCCCTGACTTGCGATGTGTTTGGAAGTCCTCAAAATCTCGCGACATAATCTGTGTCCAGTTTGCAGGATCCATATTAGGTTGCATGGGCGGAAAGCCATTGGCACGACCATTCATCATATCGAGCTTATGTACAAATTCATGAATGACAACGTTGTGTCCGTCACGTTCGCCTGAGTGCTTAGCGTCCTTCCATGAGAGAATGACAGGCCCTCGCAGCCATGCTTCTCCGCTACGGTGCTGAGTGCCCTCATGGACGATACCAAACTCATCCACCGTGGTGCTAGCACTCTTGTACGAGCCAGGATAAATGATGATGAATGACCAACCAGCATACCAATCAAGGCCTAAGTTCAAGATCGGCAAACACGCTTGCAGTGCAATCGATTGTCTGACAGTATTGGTAATCTCAAAACCTTGTGCACCAGTGATAGATTTATCAGCTAAAAATAATGTTGCGAGCTCAAACAGATGTGATAGCTCATCGGTACTTAATCGATCCAATATGACAATACGTTCGGCTGCCTTTTTCCAGTCAGCATGGCTAAATTCACTATTATCTAGTATGCGCTGTTCACGCCAGTCTTTTATGATGCCAAACATACACGCCACCCCTATTCTCTAAATATTTCGCACACATTGATATCACTAATATCTGAGCATTGTAGCGTCAATCAGTAATACGCACTTATAATTAATATATTGACATGCATAAGCAAAAAACGCTGCTCATAAATGAATTATTGAGCAGCGCAGTCTGACATTCATACATTAAGATTTAAAATTGATATTGCAATCCCAGCTGTACGGAACTGTCCTTATCGTCACGTGCAAAGGTGGTATCGCCATTCAGATACGCGTAGACATTGTTGTGAATCTTGTTACTCACACTCAGCTCAAAACGTCCATAGTCATCATCTTTATCTGTTTGGGTAAGACTAACGTTTCTCGTTTGTCCATCAGCTAAAGACGTTGTCGATAAACTGTCTGTTAAACCATCGTCGATAACATGCACGTAAGCGATTTTGCTTTGAAGTTTGGCAGGCATGCCCATCAAATCAAAGCCATATTGTAACTGGTAACCAAGCTCTGAATCCCATGCCTCGCTAGAGGTGCTATCAACCTTTAGTGCCGTGCGAGAATTGGCATTACCACTGGTATAACCATCTATGTCTGTATCACTGTAATTCAGACCCAAAAAGGCACCATGCGCGACGTTTTTCTTGATAAGAAAATTATAGCCAAGCTCATTGTATGCGCTAAACACGTCGGCATCCGCATCACCACGTTCGCTATTGTTGATAATATTGATGCCGTCATTACCATCCAGTTTTACCGTTCTATTAACGTCCAAGTCATGTTTAGATAAGCTCAGAGATGTGGTGTTCCACCAAGCCGTGTCTTTTCCGCCCAGTAAAGAATAAGCCTGAATGCCATAGCTCGTATCTTTTTTAATACCGTTTTCTACGCTTTTGTTGTTTTGATTGGCCGCTTGTACACCTACGCCAACACGCCAGCTCGGCTGTACGGTATATTCGCCATATAGACCAATATTAGCGCGAGTGCCTTCTTGCACCTCATCAGCATCCACGTAGCTTTGGGAGCCATCTACCCAAACCTGAGTACGCGACTCGGTATCAAAAGGCTGCGCATCATCGAGAGTATGTAATGCTAAAGCATTGGCGCGCTCAAGCACCGCTGAGTGCGAGTCGGTAGCATTGTCCTGTAAAGCTAAGCCCATCGTATTTTGAAGATTGAGCGCACTTTTGGTTGATGCAATGATATCAGCATTGGTTTGCTCCACAATCAATCTGCTAATGATACGTGAGTAGTCGCGCATTCTTTGCGCTATGCGTTCTGCACCAAAAGCCGCAGTAAGTACTTCTTCGTTATCTAATGCAGGGTTATGCCACGTATAGCCGCCTGGAATATCCGGGTTTTCAGTTTGCGTATAACCATCATAATCAGGCCCAAGGCCCCAGTTAGTCGCCTCAAATCCTACGACCTGCATGACACTATCAAAAGATTCCTGATCGCTACAGCAGCCAACACCATAAGGCTCGTATGGCTCTGTCTCACCTGGTGCAATAATGGCTGGATTGACTTCTAGTGTAATACCAAGCTCTTTAGCAATACGCAATGCATTTTCACGCAAACTTACATTGGCAGCCACTTCGTTGCCATCATTGTCATAAGCATTTCGCCCTGCATTGGCATACATTTTGTCGCCTGTAACCAGACTGTCTAGGTTAATCATACCCAACGCTGTTGATTTTTCCGCGTCCGTGAGTTGATCAACAAACGCCTTTGAACCATTGAGACCGCCCTCCTCTGCACCAAATGCCACAAATTGGATGTTATGCTCTGTCTCAATGCCAGTCAGGTTTTTGGTCAACTCAGTTAAGACACCAGACCCAGAAGCATTATCGTCCAGTGCCTCTAGGTTTTCGTAGTTTGGATAGGCAACGGCAGAATCATAATGTGCACCGACAAATAGCGTTCTGTTGGTATCAGCACTGCCTTTTTGAATCACGACAACGTTATTACTCGTTAACGTCTGACCTCTGAATAGACCACGAGGCGCTACAAAATCAAACGTTTGACGATTGACTTGGTTGTTACTACCATCGATGGTCATGCGCTGCTGCATATAATCAGCGGCTTGGACTTCTTTATCGGAACCTGTATAACGACCAGCATAGTCACGGGCAAGCGTCAGCGCCGTTTCTGTACCATAATCACCGTAGTTAGCCTCTGCAAATACTTGCGAGCCTGTAATCAGCGTCAGCGCCGCAACCACTGAAATCTTAAGCGGTGATAAGTTAGTATCCAAACTGCTTCTCCTTGGTTAAAGAACGGTAAACGATACTGAAAAATAACCTAAAATAATGCGGTTTACAAGATAAAAGACATATGTTTGCTAGTTTGGTTTTTTAAGTAAGGCGATGGACTAATTAAACGCTATGTACCTATGTAGTTACCTATCCGTGAGCAATACTTATGAATCGCTGTTTAATATTCATTATCACCTTCATACTGCTGATTTACCGGGCTGTTCGGGAAGGTTTTATTAATACTTAGCTTTGGTTGGGTCAATGGTATCCAACTGTACTTCAACCACACGAAGTGCCATCGTCTTCCAGTCTAGCTCCAGTTCATCGGCGAACACTACATGGTGACTGATACTGACGTACCCATGTACAATGGCCCAGATATCTAGCGCTATTTGCCGACGTTGCGTCACGCTAGCATCTTCTGATAAATAAGAGCCTGCCACCCGAACCAACTTTGAAAATGCGCTATCTCTGGCTGCAATGGCCTCGATTGAGGGCTGATATCCTGCGTCAGATTCCCCAAAAATCAGCCGATAATGCGCTTCATATTTCTCGCCTACATTAAGATATCCTAGACACGCCTCTAGCACTTGCTCTTTGCTTGCCTTGCCTTCTGGAATGACATCCATGGCTTCACGGACGAGATTAAACCCTTCTATGTACAGCGCATCTAGTATACCTTGCTTACCTTGGAAATGACTGTATATACCGATGGTGGACAGTCCTGCCCGCTTGGATATGGCGCGTACACTCAAGGCTTCCCCACCCCCTTCTAAGAAAAGCTCAGATGCAGCGTTTAGTATTTTGGTTCTGGCATCCATTAGATTCTCACTATGTCTTGACAATTATAACAGTATTATTCTTGTATATAACACTGTTATGCACAAACAATTATGAATTGATTGTGTTGATAGAAGCTCAACTTAGAGTAAGGACACTATGAGTATTCAACAGCTAGAAACGGATTATCTAATCATTGGTAGTGGCGCGGTGGGCATGGCTTTTGCCGATGTGCTGCTCACAGAAACAGATGCTAATATTATTATCGTCGATAAACATCATAAGCCAGGCGGTCATTGGAACGATGCCTATTCGTTTGTCACACTGCATCAGCCGTCGTCTTTTTATGGCGTTAGCTCACGTGAGCTTTGCGGCGGTATGATTGATAAAATTGGTTTAAATAAAGGCTTGTCCGAGCTGGCGTCAGGCGCAGAAGTCATGGCGTACTTTGATAAAGTCATGAAGCACACGTTTTTACCAAGTGGCCGCGTGAAATACTTCCCGATGTGTGAGTACAAAGGCGACGGCAAGTTTTCATCATTGCTGTCTGATACCAGCTATGAGGTTAAGGTCAATAAGAAGATCATTGATGGCACTTATTTTAAAACCTCAGTACCAGCGACCCATACCCCAAACTTTGAGATTGCTGAAGGTGTTAAGTTTGGCCCGTTAAATGACTTGCCGAGTCTAACCAAACCCCGTGATGGTTACGTTATTATCGGCGGTGGAAAAACAGGTATTGATGCGGTTTTATGGCTACTAGAGAATCAAATTGACCCAGACCATATCACGTGGATTATGCCAAGAGATGCTTGGCTGATCGATCGTAAAAACACCCAACCCTCTCGTGATTTCTTCACCCATACTATTGGAGCACAGGCCACTCAAGCAGAAGCGATTGCTGAGGCAGAAAACATCGAAGACCTTTTTGACCGTTTAGAAAAAGGCGGCGTATTAATGCGTATTGATCCAAATGTACGCCCGCAAATGTTCCATGGCGCTACCATTAGCAGTGAAGAGCTCAAGCAGTTACGCCGTGTTAAAAACATTGTACGTAAAGGTCGCGTGACCCGCTTAGATACTGACAAGATTTATTTTGGTGAGGACAGCATTTCTACCACCCCCAACACCATGCATATCGACTGCTCTGCACGGGCAGTACCAGTGACAGAGACGTACGATGTATTCAAAGGTGATACCGTGGTGGTGCAAACCGTACGTACCTATCAACCTGTATTTAGTGCCGCATTTATCGCCCACATCGAGGCCAATTACGATGACGAAATTGTCAAAAATGAGTTGTGCCAAGTGGTGCCAATTCCAAATCATGATACGGACTTTTTGGTTGGCCTTGTTAAACAAATGCAGAATCAGATGCGTTGGTCAAAGGAGCCTGTGCTACGTGAATGGATGATCAACAATCGCTTAGATGGCTTCACCAAATTGGTACGATCCAGCGAAGACATGCCACCTGAAGAGCTTGCTATTCTTAAGCGTCTAAAAGAAGCAGGACCAAAAGCCGCTGCAAACATGCCTAAGCTCATGAGTGAAATCATGCAAATGACGGCAGCGCGTCAAGCCAAAACTGCTAATGCTTAATCTGATAACTATAAAATAAAAAAGGAAATAACCATGCAAGAATTTCAGACCAATAAAGCAAACTTAACCCAAGCTCGCCTGCAAGAGACGCCTGCACATACCCTAGGCAATGGCGAAGTACGTGTCAAAGTCGACCGCTTTGCCTTTACCGCCAACAACATTACTTATGCAGTCATGGGTGACCAATTACGCTATTGGCAGTTTTTTCCGCCAAATGGTGACGAGCCTGAAAAATGGGGTATTGTTCCAGTATGGGGATTTGGCGATGTTGTTGAGTCCAATAGTGATGCACTACCTATCGGTGAGCGCTTATTCGGTTACTTCCCGCCCGCCAATGAGTTAATCATAACACCCAAGCGAGTCACCCAAACCAGTTTACTTGATGATAGTGTCCATCGTGCCGAGCTAACACCCGGTTATAACCTATATCAGCGCGTCAATCATGAACCTGGTTATGACCGTGCCAATGACGATCAGCGCATGCTGTTGTTCGTATTGCATTTGACCTCATTTTGCTTACATGATCTATTGAAGAGTAATGACTGGTTTGGTGCAGAGCAAGTAGTGATTATCAGTGCCTCTAGCAAGACCAGTACTGGCTTAGCATATGGCCTAGCTGATGATAGAGACGCACCGCACGTTATCGGCCTCACATCAAACCATCATATAGATTTTGTTAAGTCAATTGACGCTTATGACAGTGTGCTTAGCTATGACACACTTGAACAGATTGATGCAACTAAGCCGACGGTTATTGTCGATATGTCGGCCAATACTGACGTGCTCAGCCGTCTACACAGACACTTAGGCGACAACATGCGCTATACCAGCAATGTCGGTCTTACGCATTGGGACGAGCCACGTCATCCCGAAGGTATCATTCAAGCACGTAGCCAGCAGTTTTTTGCACCCAGTCATGTACAGCAACGTATGAAAGAATGGGGCCCTGAAGCATTTAATAAACGCTCTATGCGCTACGTCATGCACAGTACAGCAAAAACCAATGCATGGCTAAAAATTAAAGAGCTTGACGGGGTTAATGGCTTACTAGAGGCTTATAAAGATATCTGCGAAGGTAAGATAGCCGCTGATGAAGGTTTGGTAGTCGTCATGGGTGATAATGAAAAAGACTAGGCTATAAAACTGGCTATAAAATTTATCGACTATTTGTCATTAGCAAAATGAAAATAAAAAGTAGAGAGTCTTGCCAATAAACTCTCTGCTTTTTTGTGCTTTATACACTGACTACAGACATACACCTTACTCATAATCTTTAAGCTTAAAAGCTGTGGTTTACGCTGTAGTTTACATTGCGGTTTAATCCACCCACCCTTCGTCTTTTAGATAATCATGCAACCCTTCAGCGAACTGTCTATAGCCCGCAGCATTGGCATGAATTTTATCAGATTTCAATGCATCATCTGACAGTACATTTGACTAGCCATCAGAATACAGAGGTATGCCTTCAGCTTCCGCAATATCTTCATACAGTGGATTATCACTTGCCTTACCAAACAAAGCACTGGTACTGAGATACGGCTCAGCGATTAGGACAACGTCAATATTATTGGATTGTAAGGTATCTATAGTCGCGATGATATTGGCACGAGTGGTATCAGGTGCGATGCGCTGCAATACATCATTACCTCCCACACCCAGTAAGACCAAATCAGGGTTTTGCTCAGTGATCTCATTCACTCGAGTCAGTACATCTGCAGAAGTGTCACCATTGACGCCTGCATTAACGACGTTCCATTTGCTTAGCTCTGCTAGCACCGTAGGATACGCTGTTTTAGGATTTGCGCCGTAACCATAGGTTAATGAGTCGCCAAGTGCGACCACTGTGCTACCAGCGGGCAAGATATCTTGTTGTGGTTCGCTACCACAGCCAGCCACACTGATAGTCGCTGACAACCCCATACCTGCCAGCATTAAGAGCCTACCACGTAGCTTCACGTCTTCTCTCCTCCTGTTTCTATTGAGTTAAACTTATTGGAATTAGGTTCAAGTTTTTAAAAATCTATTATTTAACTCTTGTTGTATATTGCTCATTAACCGTTGTATAGTCCATACAGGAGATAGACTACCTGTTGGGCGCAGTACAAGTGCTACTCTACTTAGCATAGACAGTGTATTCATCATAAAGTATAACTTTACCAAGGATACGTGAGGTATTTATGAATAAAACAGCATCTCAAAGTCAGTCTAAGGATGGAAACCCAGACAAAGAAAAATCTGCAAATCAGAGTCAATCCATTAAAGTGCCCAATGATAATACTAAAAGTCCCGCGTCAACACCGACCGAAGATACCTTCACAAAAGACACTTCAGAAAAACCTGAGCAAAAATCACAAAGTTTCGATGAATTGCAGATCAGTAAGGGTAAGTATCGCCCAGTGGCACAAGCTGTTGGCCATTGGCTTGATAACATCAACATGGATGCCCTTAATTATCTAAACGAACAAGCCGAAAATATCTTTTATCGTAAAGGGGTCACCTTTACCGTCTATAGCGACGCCAAAAACATCGAGCGTATGATTCCGTTTGATATCATTCCACGCATTATTGCCGCGAGCGAATGGAAACAAATAGAAGCAGGCTGTAAACAGCGTATCACGGCTCTCAATGCATTCTTACATGATATCTACCATGACCAAGCCATCATGAAGGCAGATATTGTCCCTGCCAGCTACGTCTATGCCAGTGGCTGCTATGAGCCATGGATGATGGGCATTGAGCTCGACAAACCTATCTATTCGCACATCAGCGGTATTGATTTGATTCGAGACGAGACAGGTAGATTTTGTGTATTAGAGGATAACCTGCGTACCCCATCAGGTGTCTCATATATGCTTGAGAGTCGCAATATATCAGAAACACTATTAGCTGATATATTTACTGAAACGCCTATTATGGGCATCAGTGATTATCCCAACCGTCTCAAAGCCTGTCTTGCTAGCTCAACATCCAAATATGATCCACAAGTCGTCATTTTAACGCCAGGTCGCTTTAATAGTGCCTATTATGAGCATGCCTTCTTAGCGCATGAGATGAATGTGCCACTCGTCCATGGTTATGATTTGGTCGTTGAGGACAGCAAAGTCTATATGCAAGGCATTCGCGGCAAGGTACAAGTCGATGTGATTTACCGCCGCATTGATGATCCCTATATTGATCCGTTAGCCTTCAAATCTGATTCCATATTGGGTGTATCAGGGCTAATGAGTGCTTATCGTGCTGGTAACGTGGTGATTGTTAACGCCCCAGGTACGGGCGTGGCCGATGATAAGAGTTTATATCCTTTTGTACCAGATATGATCAAGTTCTACTTAAATGAAGAGCCTATCCTACCTAATATTGAGACATACCAGTGCCGTAAGCCCGACGATCTCAAATATGTGCTCGATAATCTAGACAAGCTGGTAGTAAAAGAAACGCAAGGCTCAGGCGGATACGGGATGCTTATTGGTCCGACGTCGACCAAAAAAGAAATCGAAGAATATCGCCTGCGTCTGCTTGAAAACCCAGCCGGTTTTATTGCCCAACCGACTATCTCATTATCTACCAATCCCACTGCCGTAAGCGACGGTATCGCACCGCGTCATATTGACTTGCGCCCCTTTATCCTCAGTCATGGTGATGGCACAGTAGATATTGTACCTGGTGGTCTGACACGAGTGGCCATGGTTGAAGGCTCTTTGGTCGTCAATTCATCACAAGGCGGTGGTATCAAAGATACTTGGATTATTGATGACAGTGATTTAGATAACCAGCAAACCGACAAGTGCTCGCCTTTATCATCAGTAGGTGTCAATGCTTCAGGGCATGCGAACTACTATGATCGAGTCCAGCCCTTAGAAACAGGTTACGAGAGTTTAGATGATGCGCCCATGATACTGCTACTCTCTACCGCCAGCCACTTGATATGGCTAGGCCGATATAGTGAGCGTCTGTATTACTACGACGATGTTATGAAACAACTCATCAAAGGCGATCTCAAAAAATCACAGATTAGGCATCTAATTAGTCACTTAGGGTTTGCCGTTGATGGTGAAGTGTCACTGACCACCATGAAGGCACAAATGATGGCTGATTTGGAACAAAACATCATACCCAATATCGTGCAATCGATTGAGGATAATGTCCAAGAGGCCAAAGGTGTTATTGGTAAAGATACTGCTGAATTATACAACTTGATCAAGCGTTTATCGAGTGCTGGCACGTATCGAGCGGCGACTTTGCAGCTACACGCGTGTAACGCTGCGATGAAACAAGAAAATCCGACAGTGACTTGCTTCTGGCAATTAGGGCGTCACTTTGAGCAGCTTGAGCGTGCCGTTTTGTTGGGAGAGGATTCAACAGAGATCAGTTTTGAATTCAGACACTGGATTAATGAGTTGCCAGAGAATACGCGCTGGCGTGAACTTATCCGCTTGACCAATCAGATGATCAGGTCAAAGAAATTTAGTGATTTTGCGCTGATTAGCAAAGAGTTCAATCTCATATTGCGTCAAGGTGTATAGAAGGTGTCTAGCCAAAAACCAATAGCAATGGCTCATGAGACATATGGAATAAACAGAAAATAGAAAGATGCTATAAGGAAAATGCCATGAAACTTCAAATCAGTCACCAAACCAACTATTATTACGATGAGCTGGCGCAGCGCAGTGTACAGTATATACGTATGACACCCATGCAAATGCCGCACCAAACCATTCATAAATGGGATGTCATGCTGCCTAAAGTGGCGACCAACCAAAAGGACGGCTTTGGTAATGCATGGCTCACGCTCAGCCGTAACGAGGCACATAACAACTTACAAATGCAGGCGTCGGGTATTGTTGAGATCAACACCGAAACCGAACGACTAGAGGATATGGTTCATGTCCCCTACCTGCTATTTACCGTACAAACCCCGTTGACCAAATGCTCACAGGAGATGCGAGAATTTGCAGCGCCATACCTGAAAACCCCTACTCATGACAGCTTAAAGGCGATGGCGAATGCCCTTATTATGAAGATGCCTTTTGTTAAAGACGTCACGCATGTGGGCACGACCGCTGCTGAGGCGTTTGCGACAAGTGCTGGTGTGTGCCAAGACCATACGCATGTATTTTTAGGTATCTTGCGCGATCAACAGATTCCAGCCCGTTATGTGTCTGGTTATCTGTATGACGATACCGAAAATCACATGGCCAGTCACGCATGGGCTGAGGTTTGGCTGGATGGTTACTGGTATACTTTTGATATCTCAAATCAGGCATTTACCCCAAACTCACATGTGTATGTGGCTATTGGGCGAGATTATCTAGATACGGCGCCTGTTCGCGGCGTGCGTATGGGCGGCGGTTACGAAAATCTTTACAGTTTGGTATTAGTCAAAAAGCTATCATAGCGTTTGCTATTTTTTATTACGTTTATTCATCAAGGGTATTTTATGACTTATTGTGCTGCCATTCGTCTAAAAGACGGTATGGTCTTTGCCAGTGACACGCGCACGAATGCCGGTGTTGATCACATATCGACATTCAGAAAGTTGTATCAATACGGCGTTGAAGGCGAGCGCTTTATGGTGCTACAGACAGCTGGTAGCTTAGCGACATCGCAGGCAGTGTTCAATAAACTACAAAGCGACATTGACCAGCGTGCTGAGAGTAACCTCAATACAGTAGCGACGTTGTTTGATGCCGCGCAAATGGTTGGTGAATGTATGCGTGATGTTATGAACCATGCAAAAGCAGTCGCTAACTCTACTCGCGATGGTGCATTTACCAGCTCGTTTATGCTTGGTGGTCAAATAAAAGGACAGCCACCTGAGCTATACCTGATTTATCCTGAAGGCAATTGCATCAAAGCCACTGAAGATACGCCCTTCTTTCAGTTAGGTGAAAGCAAATATGGCAAACCTATTTTGGATCGTTCTGTCAGCTACAACACGGATGTAAGGCACGCGGCACGTGCGTTGATGCTGTCATTTGATTCCACGATTCACTCAAACCTATCAGTCGGTATGCCGATAGATTTTGTACTTTATAACAATGACAGCCTAGCTCTGCCCAACGGCCGACGTATTGATGAGCGTGACGAGTACTTTAACACCATCCGTCATCAATGGTCAGATGCGTTACGTCGCACGTTAGTTGAATTGCCTAAATGTCCTGATGGTTATTGGGGATAGTCCTTCCACCTTCGAACCCAATTTGAAGACTTGTCGTCACTTCAATAAAATCATACCGATAAGAAAGGTGCAGTACGGCTGTCTTTTGATTGGGCCACCTCATGTGGTGTACCTTGAGCGACGATTTCTCCGCCCGCATCCCCTGCCCCTGGTCCGATGTCAATGATCCAATCGCTATTGCTAGCCACTTGCATGTCATGTTCAACCATGATGACAGTATTGCCCGCATCGACGAGACCATTTAACTGCGTCATAAGCATAGACACATCGGCAGGGTGTAGACCTGTGGTTGGCTCATCCAATATGTATAGGGTGTCGCCTCGCTGTGTGCGTTGCAGCTCAGTGGCAAGTTTAATCCGTTGCGCTTCTCCGCCTGATAACTCGGTGGCAGGCTGACCTAAACGTAAGTAGCCAAGCCCAACTTGCAGCAACGCCTCTAATGCACGCAAAATAGGCGCTTCATCAACAAAAAATTCATGAGCCGCTTCAACGGTTAAGTTCAGTACTTCAGCGATGTTTTTGTCTCGATAAGTGATTGCTAGCGTCTCATCGTCATAGCGCTGACCATGACATACCTGACAAGGCGCATAAACACTTGGCAAAAACAACAGCTCGACACTGACAAACCCTAAGCCTTCGCAATTTGGGCAGCGGCCTTTTGTGGTGTTAAAAGAGAACCTGCCAGCATCATAGCCATGAGATTTTGCCTGCTTAGTCGCCGCAAACAGTTTACGCACATCGTCAAACAAACCCGTATAGGTTGCCAAGTTAGAGCGCGGTGTACGACCAATTGCTTTTTGATTGATATTAATAAGGCGACGGACGTGCTCCATGCCAGCGACGATTTCACCGCCAGTTACTGACTCAAGCTCTTGCTCAAGTAAATCCGCTTCACCAACAGGCGCTTCTGTAACTGTCTTCTGCCCCAACGCTTCATTGATAAGCTCTACCAATGCTTGGCTGACGAGACTTGATTTGCCTGAGCCTGAGACCCCTGTGACGCTGGTCATCACCCCAAGCGGAAACTCAACATCTAATCCCGTGATGTTATTTCGCTCAATGTTGGCAAGTTTGAGCCAGGCTGCCGGCTGCCTTGTATTAGATTTTAACTGTGCGTTAGACGTCGCATCAGCAAATAGATATTGACCAGTATGCGACTGCGTAACTTTACGAAGTCCATCTACAGGGCCACTATAGATAATCTCGCCACCATGCGTGCCTGCCTTTGGCCCGACATCGACTATCCAATCAGCATGTCTAATGACACTAACGTCATGCTCAACAACAAACACTGAATTCCCAGCTGCGATTAGCTCATCCAATGCCCCTAGCAATGCTTGAGTATCAGCAGGATGTAGACCAGCCGATGGCTCATCAAGGACATAGACTACGCCAAACAACTGCGAGCGAATTTGAGTAGCCAAACGCAATCGTTGTAATTCACCAGGAGAGAGTGTCGGTGTGGTACGCTCAAGTGAGAGATAGCCTAACCCTAACCTTGTTAGCGCTTCAACACGAGAGAGAATATCACTGGCGATACGCTGGGCAACGATGGCTTTCTCGTGGTTTGGTGTGTTATCAGTTACCTTAGTCCGCGCTGTTTTTTCCAGTTTTTCCGCCATTTCAGTCAGTGTTAGCTGTGATAGCTCTCCGATATCGAGTCCTGCAAACTTAACCGATAGCGATTCTTTCTTTAGTTTTTTACCATGACATTCTGGACACTCAGATATCTGCATAAACTGCGAGACACGCTTTTTAGTACGCGGGCTCTGAGTGGTAGCAAAAGAGTGCAAAATGAAATTTTTGGCACTGGTGAAAGTGCCCATATAATTTGGCTTTTCGCCTTTTTCTAACGCATCACGCGTTTGCTCAATGTTGTATTCAGGATAGACAGGCACTGTTGGCGTATCATCCGTAAACAATATCCAATCACGCGTCTTTTTCGGCAGTGTGTGCCATGGTTTATCAATATCATAGCCCAATGTGGTCAATATACGACTGAGGTTTTGACCTTGCCACGCTGGTGGCCACGCTGCAATCGCACGCTCACGGATGGTCTTGGTATTGTCTGGCACCAGCAACTCTTCAGTGACCTCAAATACGCGGCCAATACCTGAACAAGTTGGGCAAGCACCATCTGGCGTATTGGGAGAGAATGCATCGGCATATAGTATTCCTTGATCTGCCGGATATTCTCCTGCTCGTGAGTACAGCATGCGCAGGCCATTGGATATCGTCGTAACGCTACCCACAGACGAGCGCACTGAAGGCGTACCTCGCTTCTGCTGTAAAGCGACTGCTGGTGGTAACCCTTCTATAGTATCAACATCCGGCTCATCGACCTGATCAATGAGTCGTCTGGCATAAGGCGATACAGAATCAAGATAACGGCGTTGTGACTCGGCAAATAGTGTACCGAATGCTAATGACGACTTGCCTGAGCCTGAGATACCAGTAAAGACCACCAAGGCATTACGAGGTAAGTCAACATCAACGTTCTTCAAATTGTGTACGCGCGCACCTCTGACCTGAATATTATCTTGGTCAGGGTTATAAAGGGTATTTCTCACTGTGCTTGTTTTACTTGTTTTTTCTTCTAATTTTTCTGAATTTGCCATAGCGTTATTGTTCCTATCGAATCGTTGTTTATTCCTAACGTGCTTAGTTTTCTTTATTTAATTAGCAGAAAGGTTAACACGTACTCATGTGTGGCCATGGCTAGGCTTACATATCAATAGCATAGATAGACAAAACGATAACTCAAGTCACCCAATCATTAATAATAAAAAACCCGCATCAAGGCGGGTTTTGTTTAGCAAGAACTGAAAATTTAGACATTAAGACACAACCAAGCGCATCAATTGGGTGCTGATATAACCACCAAATGTCCCTACTGCGTAACCTAAAATACCCAAGAACACGCCAACAGGCGCTAGCGATGGATGAAAAGCTGTGGCGACAATCGGTGCAGAAGAAGCACCGCCCGTATTGGCATTAGAGCCAACTGCCAAAAAGAAGAACGGTGCTCGAATGATTCTAGCAACGGCAAATATGATAACGACATGGATGCTCATCCATAGTAAACCGATAAGCAATAGTCGCCACTGTGAGACGATTCCAGCCAGATTGATTTGCATACCAATCGCGGCGATTAATACAAAGATAAATACCGTGCCGATTTTTGATGCGCCAACATGATCTAACCTACGTATCTTAGTAAACGAAAATATAACACCTATTACCGTAATAATTACCACCATCCAAAAGAACGAGCTGGCAAAGCTATATTGAACGGCCCAACTATAAGGCGCAAAGAAATCTGCAATCTGGCCACCGACAAAGTGCGCCACTCCGACCATCGCAAAGCATAAGCCAAACATCACCATCAAATCATTGATAGTGGCTGGGCGGGCATGATCACGCTCATAGCTCTCGACTGCTTTGACTACTTTATCAATACTACTCGTATCAGCTCGCAAAAAGCGGTCTATCTTATCGCTATGTTTTGCCATTACTAAGATAGCTAACAGCCACAGCGAGGCATTGGTGGTATCGACCAAAATCATCATACCAAACAAATCATCACTGACCCCAAACAGCTCCTTCATCGCTGCTTGGTTGGCCGCGCCGCCTATCCAGCTGCCTGCTACGGCCGAGAACCCACGCCATAACGTATCATCGGTAAACATCGCAGGCGATATCCACTTAGCGACTCCCAAACTGATCGGGCCACTGATGACGATAGCAATACTGGCAGCAAAAAACATCGCGATTGCTTTCCAGCCTAAGCCCAGTATTTTAGGCACATCCATGGACAAGGTCATCAACAGCAAACTTGCTGGCAGTAAGTAAGTGGCAGTAAAACCATAAATCTGCGAACCAACACCATCAGCAAACACGCCCAAACTGTTTAGAGTAGCTGGTATAAAGCAGCAAAGCACAATACCAGGCAATATGGCATAAAATCGACGCCAAAATTTACCCGGTAAGCCTTGGGTATAAAAAACCAGACCAATAATGGCCATGATGATGCCAAAGGCTAATGGCAAATTATCAATTGCTAAGTTTGAGGTGGCAGGCATCAAGGCGCTCCAAGAGTTACAACGGGCAAAAGTAAATCAGTATAGACAAGGCAAAAAACTCCTGCAAGCAGCCATCGACTATTAGCTAGGATTTGCCGAGTAGTATTTGACGGAATAAATAGCAAGGTAACGGTTAGGCAAGTAAGGGCATAAAGTAATCATGGCGCAATATAAAACAGGTAAACACAAAAAAGCCAGATAACAAGTATCTGGCTTTTTCAATGCTATCTTTAGACGATTAATGAATCAATGATTTTAATCGTCAAATATAGCTGTATTACGAGTTGTTACCACGGTTGCCGCCGTTTGGACGACCTTGGCCACGGCTGTCAGAACGACCAGCTGGACGACCTTGGCTGCCGCTTGGACGACCGCGACCAGTTGCAGCACGCTCACCACGTGGAACGCCATTGCTATCACCGCGGCTTGGGCCACCAGTGCGCTTGCCTTGATACGGCTTGCCACCTGAACGCTCATTTGGTTTGCCTGACGTGTCACGTGGCTTACCTTGATAACCGCTGTCATTGCTAGCGCGTTGACCAGTTGGAGCGCTGTCGCTTGAACGACCACGACCTTGACCACCACCGCTAGATTTACCAGCATAGCCACCGCCTGAACGACCACGGCCTTGACCGCCACCGCCGTTAGAACGACCACGACCACGGCCACGACCATTACCTTTGTTTTCGCTAGGTACGTAAGTTTTCTTAGGCTCCATACCTTCGATAACACATACTTCCATTTTGCGATCTAAATAACGGTTGATAGCGTTAAGCTGTGGACGATCATCCATGCTACATAGGCTGATAGCAACACCAGTACGACCAGCACGACCACAACGACCGATACGATGGACGTAATCTTCAGTCTGACGCGGCAAGTCATAGTTGATAACGTGCGAGATAGCTGGGATATCTAGACCACGAGCAGCAACGTCAGTCGCTACTAGGATTTTTACTTTACCATTACGCAAGTCTTGAACGATACGGTTACGCTTGCTCTGTGGCAAGTCACCATGTAGGAAGCTTGCTTTATGGCCCGCTTCTTGTAGCTGTTTAGCCAGTTTTTCAGTGCTACGTTTGGTAGCAGCAAAGATAATGATTTGTTCCATATCTTGCTGGCAAACGATTTTGTCAAGTAAACGGTTTTTGTGATCAAAATCATCACAGTAGTACACTTTTTCTTCGATGTGTGCAGATTCTACTTTGATTGATACGCGCTCAGGGTTCTTAGTGAAACTGGCAGCGATTTTACCTACTGGGCCATCCCAAGTTGCTGAACACATGATCGTTTGACGATCGATTGGCGCTGCACGAAGAATGTCACTGATGTCATCAGCAAAACCCATGTCTAGCATACGGTCAGCTTCGTCAAGTACCAATACTTCTAGGTTTGACAAATCAACGCGACCTGCATTGATATGGTCAAGTAGACGACCAGGAGTTGCAACGATGACTTGAACGCCCTTTTTCAAAGCAGTGATCTGACCGTTGTATGGTGCGCCGCCAACTAGTGGTACACAAAATAGACCGCGCATATCTTTAGAATAAGTGCGAACGCTGTCATGTACTTGCTGAGCAAGTTCACGCGTTGGCGTTAGGATAAGTGCTTTGGTTAGTTTGTCAAAGCTAGTAGCACGGCTCAAACGGTCAAGTACAGGGATAACGAAAGCCGCTGTTTTACCACTACCCGTTTGCGCTGACAATAAAAGGTCACGACCAGCTAGAGCAAAAGGAATGGCTTGTTCTTGAATAGGGGTTGGATTGGTATAGCCACTGCGATCAAGGGCAGTAAGAATTGGCTTAGCAATGCCAAGATCAGTAAAAGTGATTTTGTTTTCTTCAGTGGCGTCAGTAGCAGCCGCTTGAGTATTGTTATCAGTATTTGGAGTGTCAGTGCTTTCGATGATGCCGTTTTCAGCGGCGATTGCAGATAAGATGTCAGTCATAAGAATCCTTGGTAAGTATAAGTTGCTGTAAATTCAGCAAACTTGATGCATACCACTGATAACCGTTCACCACGCTGCTCTTATTAGCATTACCGAGCAATATAAAATTGTCAATAATTAGAAACCAAGCCAATAGAGCTTAGCGTCTTTATAATAAATGCGTTCGTGCTGTCTGACGTATTTTGGTGGTAGTGCCGAGTGTCTTATCCTTGCTTGATATACGCTCATTATCAATGCTTTGTCCAAAGCAGATAAAGGCAAACAGCAACCAATCTAGACCCTAGTTATAGGCCAGTAGATAAGATATGAGTCAAAAATAACTGATATTTTTAAAGGTTATTTAAGTACACAAAATCATCGGCAACAATTACTTATGGTCATCCTAGACCCAAAATCGCAGGCGATGTTATCAATCTCATAATTCACGAAAGCCTAAGCTAACGTGGCGACGCAGTATAGCACAATAAAAAAATATATGTACCTATTTCTTCAATTACTGAGTAAATAAGCACTAACAGTGTTGATAATAAACAAGTTTAGTTGTTTTATTTAATAACTAAAGCAAATGAGCTACTCACTATTTATCTATCGTACTACTTTGACTTCTGTTACATAAGTAGGTAGCTGCCATGCCCCGCCCGCCTCGATTAAGCGGCAAAGTCCAGTGGTGCTTTCATGGCTTTTTTCAAATGCACGGCCCGTCCATAGCCAATCGGTTTTGCTCATGCAATCACCGATGCCGCGACCTTTTTGTACAGAGGTAAGCTTGCCTTTATCGTAGCCAGTAGCATTGGTCGTCACCAACGTTGGCTTATAAGGTTTACTGTCATTGATTACCCAAACCCCTGCTCCAGCGTTATAAGCGCCTGTCCAGCACTCATGCTGTGCCAACAGCTGAGAGCCATTTAGACGACTGATACGCCAAGGTGATTTGTCTGAAAGATTGGGACAAACGCTGTCTGCATCTTTCATTGTGCCTTTTACCAACGCTGCCAACTGAGAGGACCTCATTACAAACTTTTTGTCATTACCATCGTCCGCTTTGGCGCTTGGAACGATGAACTGCAGTACTGGCGCGGCTTTGGGAGGTAATATACCGCCACTAGATTTAGCAGCATCGTCATTTTTGATAAAAGCACTGGATGTACCAACGCGACCTTGGAACTCATCGGCTTTTAGCATAGCAGCACTGGCACCTTTGTCAGAGAGCTGCCAACGTGAATTGCGCAAGGCCAACGTAATCTTGCTAGATTTGGTCAACGCCTCTAACAATGCAGTTACCTGCGCTTGAGTAAGCTCAGCATTACCTGCAGCGGCTGAATATGGCTTCGTCTCGCCATAGTCTTTGTCATTAATAAACAACGAGATGCGATGACGGTTGCCGAGCTGCATTAGGGCTTTAGACGAGCTGTCCTTTGCTCCGCCAAGCTTTACTTTACCATCCACGCCAGCATTTGCACCTGCACGGCGTACGAGCAATATAGAAACCGGAAACTCACTGTTATTCTCTGCTTGATACCCTGCCAGCCGGCACGTACGCGTATTATCACAAGCGACTTGCCAGTCTTGACTAGTAAACTCAGTCGATGTATTGGCCATACTGGTGGTACTAAATAAAGCGGTACTAAGCGCTGCAAGTACAGGCAGTAATATTTTATTTTTTATCATATAGGTGGATTGTTCTTTTATTTTTTTAGGTATGTTTTCTGAATAATACTCTACAGTGATGTTTTTGGGATTTTTATTAGACTGGGCACTGTTTTTATAGCTATTGTCATCATACTTATTATCGTCATAGATAATGCCTGACCTACTAACACCAGTTAAATCAGCGCCTCTTGATAGCGACATATCGTTTATATAATTATTGTCTTTCATAATCATCACCTTTCAGTAGAAGAAGTATAAACACCTGTCTATTGTAATGGTACTCGGCTATCTTAACGCACTAGTGTTTCTATCTGTTGTACTAATGTATCATTGTGTAAAGACAAAGGGAAGACCTAGCATACATTATATTCATTTTTATGAATATATAAAAAGGCTGATAAGCTATTTGCTTATCAGCCTTGCTGCTCTGTTTAAGGTTTATTTATGCTTAAACTGTACTGTTAGATCTAAGCTGTACTGAGTACTTAGTTTAGTCGATTGGTTTTAGCTCTAGCGCTACTGCACGTTTAACTGCAGGACGTTCGGCGATTTTCTTAGCCCAACGCTGCAAGTGTTTGTAGTCTTCTACTTGTAAAAATTCTGCTGCATCATAGAGCTTACCTAGTGCCAACTGGCCATACCAAGACCAGACAATCATATCCGCAATGTTGTAATCAGATTCATTATTGCCGCATAGGTACTCATGATCTTTTAAATGCGTGTTTAATACATCGAGCTGACGCTTGGTTTCCATCGTATAGCGGTTGATTGGATACTCTAAAGGTTCAGGCGCATACGCATAAAAGTGCCCAAAGCCGCCACCTAAGAAAGGCGCGCTACCCATTTGCCACATAATCCAAGACAGACAATCTGCTCGCGCTTTGCCAGTAGCCAGTGGCAGAAACTTATCAAACTTCTCTGCTAGATACATTAAGATAGCGCCCGACTCAAAGAGTGCTATCGGCTCCCCCGCTGTATCAGTAGAATGATCGACCAAGGCTGGAATCTTTGAATTGGGGTTTATCTCTACGAACCCTGAGCCAAACTGCTCACCTTTAGAGATGTCGATTTTGTATGCATCATATGCTGCCCCGTCAATACCAAGTTCGGCCAGCTCTTCTAGTAGTATGTTGACCTTGACACCATTTGGTGTATTTAACGAGTACAGCTGTAACGGGGCATCACCAACGGGCAGCTCTTTATCATAGCGAGCTCCAGACGTTGGACTATTAATACTAGCAAACTTGCCGCCGTTGTCTTTATCTTGCGTCCAAACTTTTGGTGGTACGTATTTATTATTATCTTGACTCATAATTTATCCTCGGTTTGTATTTATGACTGCCGCGAAGGTTTACTATAACGAGAACTCGTAACGATATTAAAGTCCTCTCTTGTAATCAATGTTGTGTTTCTACTGCTAAAGTAAAAAGAGACGAGCTATTAGCACGCATCGAATTTCTTGTCTTGTTTCGCCTCTTTTCCTTTTTAGCAATCCTTCGCATCGTTGCTCTTATATAAGTTATCTTATATCAGTTACTTTGAGTCACTTTTATTATGAGTTAAGCTTTCTTATACTACTCAGCTTGCATAGTGATCTGTTCGCAAATCCGCTATTTTCTTACTTCATAACGAGACGTTCAATGGGACTCACATGGTAACGCTCACCCCGACTCAAGATAAATACTTACCCTATGTGCTAGCGGTAGCGCTATTTATGCAGATTTTAGACGCTACTATTTTGAATACCTCGTTGCCACAAATGGCGCAGGCACTCGGTGAGTCACCATTGAAGATGCAATGGGCCGTCATCAGCTATGCATTAACCTTGGCGATTTTTATCCCTATCAGTGGTTTTTTAGCGGATAAATATGGCACACGCCGCGTATTTCTATCCGCGGTCATCATTTTTTGTATTGGCTCATTACTGTGCGCGGCGTCGCAAACGCTAGATTTTTTGGTTGCTTCACGTGTGGTACAGGGTATCGGCGGTGCCATGATGACGCCTGTCGCTCGCTTGATATTGGTTAAGTCTTATCCGCGCAATAAGCTGCTAACTGTGATGAATTTTGCTGTGATACCTGCATTGGTTGCACCATTAGTCGGTCCAGTATTGGGCGGCTATATCGTGCAATATGCCAGCTGGCATTGGATATTTTTGATCAATATACCGATGGGCGTGGCAGGTTTTATTATGGGCAAAAAACTGGTGCCAGCGCTATATGAAGATACCAAGCGTCTTGACTGGACAGGGTTTGTATTGTTTGCTGCCGCTGCTTGCGGGTTTACACTGGCTGTCGAGTTTGGTTCACAGACAGGTCGCGGAGTTTATGGGTTGTTGCTTGGGTTGGGCGCAAGTCTATTGATAGGCGCGTATGTCTGGCATGCCAAACGGCGAGCAGCTCCCCTGTTTCCACTCAGCTTGTTTGATATTCGCACCTTTCGAATTGGTATTACAGGCAATTTGTTTACGCGGCTTGGTATCAGTGCCGTGCCATTTTTGCTGCCCTTGTTACTCCAAGTGGTGTTTGAGTACTCACCTTCGCAGGCAGGTTGGTTGCTTGCCCCGATTGCGGTGGGTGCTATAGGTATCAAACCTTGGGTTAGCAAGATTATTCAGCGGTTTAGCTACCGTAAAGTACTGGTCTATAATACCTTGTTTATGGGTTCGCTTATCATTGTGCTAGCGCAGTTTAATGATGCCTCGCAGTGGCTATGGTTTATACCCATCCTGACCATCATGGGTGCCTGTAACTCCATGCAGTTCAGTGCGATGAATACGATTACTATTGGCGATTTACAGGGCACACAAACCAGTAGTGGTAACAGCTTAATGGCAGTTAATCAGCAGCTAGCGATTAGCTTTGGTATTGCGTTCGGTGCTGCTGTATTGAATCTATTACGTGAGCGTCTACAGATGGATACACTAGTAGCGTTCCAAACCACTTATTGGATATTGGGCATTTTGACCATTCTCTCGGGGCTGTATTTTTTACGTTTAAAACCTGAGGATGGCCGCGGTTTATACTAGGGCGTGTCTTCAATCGAGAAAAGCTTTCTATTAAGTGAGACTTTACGTACGACACATCTCTATTCTATATAGCCGAAATTTTAAAAACAGCTTATCTATAGACAGAAAAAAGCCAGTATGCGATTGGATTATCAATCTCATACTGGCTTTTTATTACGACTTACCTCAATAATAAGTACTATTATGCGTCATCATCACTCATTTGCGATTGGATGTAGCGCTCTACCCCAATACTCTCGATTAAGTCCTGCTGCGTCTCTAACCAGTCTTCATACTCTTCATTGCCATCTTTTAGCGTGACTAATAGCTGGCGAGAGACATAGTCAGACTTTGTTTCACATAAGGTAACGGCATCAGTAATAATATCAAATTTTTGTCTTTCAAGGCGTAGGTTGCACTCAATGATTTCTGGTACATCTTCGCCAACCAATACCTTGCCCAGTTCCTGCAAGTTTGGCAAACCGCCTAGCAATAAAATACGAGCGATTAGGTCGTCTGACCATTTCATCTCAGCAATAGATTGCTTATACAATGAGTCATTAAGCGCTTCTAGCCCCCAATGACGTGCAATACGTGCATGCAAAAAATACTGGTTAATAGCAATCAATGACTGCCCAAGTACTTTGTTTAACGCGCGAATAACTTCTTTATCCCCTGTCATTACCTTTCTCCCTTAATCTCTGTTATTTATGCTAAATACTGTGAATGCTACTTATATGTAGGATGATATCAGACAATATTAGGAGTGACTTCAGCCATTTGGCTTTGTAGGTAATTCGGTAGACCAATCATGTCGATGAGACGGAGCTGCTGCTCAAGCCAATGCGCATGATCTTCTTCGGTATCTTTCAACTGCTCGACCAACATCTCACGCGTGACATAGTCATGCTCTGCTTCGCAAAGTGCGATGCCTTCTTTTAGATGCTTTTGTACTTGGTACTCTAAATCTAGGTCAAACTGCAACATCTCAGGGACAGTCGCACCAATATGGATAGCGTCGACCGACATCTTTGGCGTGCCACTCAACATCAAGATACGGCGAATGATATTCTGTGCGTGTAGCGTTTCGTCTTCCATTTCATGATGGATACGGTCGTATAACTTGCCATAATGCCACTCAGCGTACATCTCTGAATGGATAAAATATTGGTCACGAGCGGCAAGCTCACCACCTAGTAAGAAATTCAAATAATCAATGACTTTCTGGCTACCTATCATAACGCGTACTCCCCTATTTATTTTTACCGATCACCATACATCCACAATTCATTATATAAGGATAGCATAATTGGCAAACTGATCAGTAAAAATCAAAATCAATAAAATGGCTTCTAATCTCAGGTAAATATAGTAGCATACAGGCGCAGTATAGGGTGTAACGTTATGAACTAAGAATAAGATGCTAATTGAGAATCATAATTAGCTACAACCGGCATGAGACTATTTAATATAGTTCGTGCTGGCGTTTGAGTGAGATTATATGGACGCTTGCACCCGACCCTTTATGTATAATAAATTTAGATGCAGAATATTGAATATATTTTATCGTATTATATTACAAGGTATATGATTGATAATATTTAAACAGCGTATGCTAGATTATCGAGTTTTGCATGGTGTTCATCTAGGTAGTCATTGACCATCGGCTCACAACAGCCACAGCACGTTGCTACATCGAGCGTATCTTTTAGACCATCGAGCGTATCAACACCTGCAGCAATAGCTGCTTTGATTTGCTTTTCTTTTACGTTGTTGCAGATACATACGTACATGGATTGGCTCCTCGGAATACCACTATTCGATAATGACAGCATACGACACTTGTATAAAAACCTTTGTGATAAGTGTCATTGATAAACGGATAATTTACTGTTTTTTAGCAATGAAAACTTAGTCGTTGAAATCACGTTTATCGCTTGCAGTATAATAACGATAATTATTATCATTTTCAATCACATTCGATATATTTATTCGTTGAGACAGTATCCTTGTATTACAGGCAGTTCATTTATGTAAGTGGATATAAGTGTGCGTGTAACCGAATATTGTCAAAGGTAGTGAATTGACGATGAACTGTAAATTTGATTATTTTTTAATCGATTTTGTAGATAACTGCTGTTATATTGAACCCCTATTAACGAAGCCCATTGGAATTCACCTATGTCTGATAATAATTTTACGATACGACCTATCGATTTATTCAAAGTCCTATCTGATCCGACACGTCTAAAAATATTTCAAATTCTTTTTAAAAAAGAAGCACGTTGCGTGGGTGATTTGGTAGATATGCTGGACCAGCCACAACCAACGATATCACGCCACCTAAACCATTTGAAAAAATTGGGTATTTTGAGCTGTGTACGTGATGGTACTTGGATGTGGTATGAGGTCGCTGATGATTTACCAGATTGGTGTCAAGATATCTTAGACATCACCTACGAGCAAATCACTCCTAGAGGCACTAGTAGAGATGTATCGGATCTTGCTTAAATACGATTGTCCGCTTGTGTCCGCTTAGATTTTTGGTTCTTTAACTGTGCTTTATAAAAAGCGCTTAAGACAATAGATCTGCGGCAATGCTCCAGACCAAAAAAGACCTACTTTCGTAGGTCTTTTTTTTGCTCAACTATTGATAATTCGACCTAAATTACGCTAGGTCAAATAATTATACAAGATCTAAGAAATCGCTGATAAAGGCGTTGGCTGGCTGGTGTATCAGCTCCTCTGACGTGCCCACCTGCTCTACTCGGCCCTGATTCATCACGACGATCTCATCTGATACCGCACGGGCTTCTTCTTGATCATGCGTTACCATGATACTGGTGATACCAAGCTCGTGGTGGATGTTTTTTAGCCATGTGCGCAGCTCTTTACGGACTTTGGCATCTAGTGCACCAAACGGCTCATCTAGCAGCAACAGCTTCGGTTTGACAGCAAGTGCACGTGCTAATGCAATGCGCTGGCGCTGACCACCTGATAGCTGATGCGGATAAGCATTAGCAACTTGTGGTAGCTGTACGAGGTCTAAGAGCTCTGCCACGCGCTTATTGATATCAGCTTTGCTGGGGCGTTCGTTTTTTGGCAACAAGGTCAATCCAAACGCCACATTGTCCGCGATATTTTTATGGCGAAACAGCGCATAATGCTGAAACATAAATCCAATATGGCGCTTTTGGACTGGAGTATTGGTCACATCCAGCTCATCAAACAATACCTGTCCAGAGTCAGCATACTCTAGACCTGCGATAATACGTAGCAAGGTGGTCTTACCGCAGCCTGATGGACCTAGCAACGTCGTCAGTTTGCCAGTCGGCACAGTGATATTTATATTGTCTAAAGCCGTAAAATTGCCGAATTTTTTATTAACGTTGCGAATCTCAATGCTCATAATCGTATCTCTTATTATATCTTTTGTCGTATCGTGGCAAGTAGCTGAGTAGCGACTGCATCCGTAGTATTAACATCATTTATCAGATAATGGCAGTTATACCTTGCCAGTACTGTCCGCACTCGTCGATTCAGTAACGGCAGTGGCGTTAGCACTTACTGGCAGCTCAGGTGCGCTGGCAAGCCGCTCAGACTTGGCAAATTTACGCTCTTGTATCTTGGTCATGACTTGCTGAATCAGTAGCGTCACTAAGGCCAATGCAGCCAAGATGCTTGATAAGGCAAACGCAGCGGTAAAGTTATAATCGTTATAGGCAATCTCAACCAATAGCGGCATGGTGTTGGTCTCGCCGCGAATGTGACCAGATACCACGCTGACCGCACCAAACTCACCCATCGCGCGAGCATTGGTCAAAATCAAACCATATAGCAGCGCCCATTTGATATTAGGCAGTGTCACATGCCAGAATGTTTGCCAACCAGTTGCGCCTAATGTTAGCGCTGCTTGCTCTTCAGAGTCGCCTTGAGTCTGCATCAATGGGATCAGCTCACGCGCAACAAAAGGAAAGGTCACAAACAACGTTGCCAAAATGATACCAGGCACTGCATATATCACTTGGAAACCCATACTCTCAAGCCAGCCGCCGATAGTAGAGTTCAGTCCAAACAGCAGCACAAACATCAAACCTGCAACCACTGGTGATACCGAAAATGGCAAATCTAGTAAAGTGGTGACCAGCTGCTTACCTTTAAACTGATAGCGCGTGACCAACCATGCAATTGCGATGCCCATTACCATATTAATTGGTAAGACAATCGCCGCTGTGATCAATGTCAGTTTGATCGCTTGCAAAGCTTCAGGGTCTACTAATGAAGCAATATACAACTGCCAACCATTTTTAAAGGCTTCGTAAAACACAGCCAGTAATGGAATGACCAACATGACAATCATGAATAGCACTGCAATGGCAATAAAGGTGCGACGTATCCATGGCGTATCTTTAGTCGCAGCGTTGCTTTGGTAGTCATAGCTATTAGATATTTGCATATTAGCGAGCTCCTACACGGCGCGACAGTTTCCACTGCATGATATTAATGGTCAGCAGGATGACAAATGATATGAGTAGCATAAATAATGCAACCGCAGAAGCACCTTGAATATCAAACTGCTCAAGTTTACTGATAATGATAAGCGGTAAAATCTCAGACTGCATCGGAATATTGCCCGCGATAAAGATAACCGAGCCATACTCGCCAGTGGCGCGGGCAAACATCATACCTGCACCCATCAGCAAGGCTGGCAATAACTCCGGCAAAATCACTTTACGAAAAGTCGTCAAACGATTGGCGCCCAATACTGCAGCGGCTTCTTCAAACTCTACTGACAGTTCAGCAAGTACTGGCTGCACCGCACGGACAATAAAGGGGAAGCTCACCACAACCAGTGCTAGCCAAATACCTATCGGCGTAAAGGCGACTTGAATATCGAACTTGGCAAACCATTGACCAATCAAGCCATTAGGCGCATATAAAGTGGCAAGCGAGATACCTGTAACGGCGGTTGGTAGTGCAAATGGTAAATCAACCAAGGCATTAATCAGTGACTTGCCCCAAAACTCATAGCGGACAAGTACCCATGCGACCAACGTACCAAATACCATATTGGTCAGCATCGCCAAAAACGACATCCATAAGCTCAGCTTGATAGCGGCAGTGACTTGCGGCTGGGTAATGGTTTCCCAAAAGCCCGTCCAACCCATCTGCGTCGTGGTATAGGCCATCATGGCAAACGGTAGTACCACCAATAACGACAAGCTAAAGACAGTAATACCCATGCTCAGACCGAACCCGGGTAGCACATTCCGCTGACGCAAACGGGTTAGCCAACCTTTTTTATTGCCGGGCTTACTGGCAGAAGAAGATGTTGCACTCATAGTGATGTCCTATTGCCTAACTGATGGTACTTAGCGAGGGTGCTCACTGTAAGACCATTATTACCATTGTTATCAAAATTGTTATTGGTCGGCTTATGATATAAAGGACATAGTGCGTACGACCATGTCCTTTATGGGGTGCTTCATGACTGACTGTACGATTAATTGATTTAATCCGTTTCAGTGGTTAGCGCAGTAGCTGCTCTAAGTACTTAGCAAGTGATTACTGAGGCGCGTTAATTGCCAATTGGTCAAATACACCGCCATCGCTGAAGTAAGTGCTCATGATCTCATCCCATGTACCAAAGGCATCGTTCGGGCGGAAAGTCTCAACTGGCGGTAGTTTGTCACCGTTTTTGTCAAGCACGCTCTTAACGCTAGGACGTAGATATAGATTGGCCGCTAGCTGCTGAGCAGGTTCACTCCATAAGTAATCAAGATACGCTTTGGCAGCGTCTGTAGTGCCTTTTTTATCTGTTACCGTCTTCACAATTGCCACAGGGCTTTCTGATTTGATTGAGTATTTTGGATAAACGATGTCTACTTGACCTGCGCCAAAATCAGTTGCTGCAAGGTTGGCTTCGTTTTCAAATGTGACCAATACATCACCAATACCGCGCTGTACGAAAGTCGTTGTCGCGGCACGTCCGCCGTTTTCATAGACTTTGACATTTTTTAGCATGTCTTTTACGTAGCCTTTAGCTTTTGTTTCATCTTGATTAAAAGCATGTAGGCCATAACCATAAGCACCCAAGAACGCATAACGACCGTTACCTGTGACCTTTGGATTGGCCATGACAATCTCAACACCTTCTTTGGTTAAGTCTTCCCAGTCTTTGATATTTTTTGGATTGTCTTTACGCACCAAGAATACGATCGTGCTGGTAAACGGCACCGCGTTGTCTGGGAATTTGCTTTCCCAATCTGACTCAACCAAGCCTTTTTTCTCAAGCAGCTCAATATCAGACCCTTGGTTCATGGTGGCAACATCGGCTTGTAGACCGTTGGCAACAGACAATGCCTGTTTGCTTGAGCCGCCATGTGATTGTTTGATTAAGATATTGCTGTTTGGGTTTTCAGCTTTGTAGTGTTCCACAAATAATGGGTTGTAGTCTTTATAGAAGTCACGTGCCACATCGTATGAGACATTAAGCAGCTCGATATTTTGCCCTTCTGTCGTCGCTGAACCATCAGCTGCGGCCTCAGTAGTCTCACTGTTGCTACAACCAGCTAGACCCAATGTCAAAGCAACGCCAGCAATACTCAAGGCACTAAGAGCTTTACTTTTCTGTTGATAACGAGCTACGTCTGTCATAAATACCTCAAAGATGTCTGTTGTGTAATGCAAGTATGCTAACAGCGCCATCTTATTATGTTTAATGATGAATATGCGTATGTTATTGCCAAAAGGGAATAACCAGTAAACAAAGCCAGATATATCAATAAGTTGTTAAAAGAATCTATATGTATAACTGACTGTTTGTTTATTGATGGTTTTAATACTGGCATGTGCCCTATCTATCTTGTCCGCGTTTCATTGAAAGCAGCTAAGATAGATGGTTCTATAAACCAAGAATTAACGACTACTTCGTGGTTGCGAGCTGATCAAAACGGCCGCCATCCACAAAGAAAGCATCCATAATCTCTGCCCATGAGCCAAACACAGTCACAGGTTCAAACGTTTCAATATCAGGCAAGGTGTCTTTATGAGCAGCTAGGATTTTCTCATCACTTGGACGCATGTACATTTTTGCCATGAGCTCTTGGGCAGGTTTGTCCCATAAACCTTTCAGATAAGCACTGGCTGCTTCCGTCTTACCAGATTTTTCAGTCACTGCCGTTACGACTGCTACTGGGTTGGCAATCACAATCGAATAGCTCGGGTATACGATATCAACGTTACCCTTTGCAAATTGCTGGGCAGTTAAATGTGCTTCGTTTTCGGTCGTGAGCAGCACATCACCTAGGCCACGCTGAGTAAAGCTGGTCGTTGCAGCGCGCGCCCCATTGTCATAAGTGACCACGTTTGCCAGCAGCTTTTTGATAAAGTCATTGGTTTTTACAGGGTTTTCATTACTGCTTTCTTTGAATTGGTGCAAACCATAACCATAGGCACCCAAGAAGGCATAACGCGCCGTGCCACTGGTTTTCGGGTTCGGGATGACCACATCGACATCATTACGTGCCAAATCTGACCAGTCTTTGATATTTTTTGGATTACCGGCGCGAACCAGTAGCACCATGGTGCTGGTGTACGGCACGGCATTATTTGGTAGTGCTTGTTGCCAGTCAGCAGCGACCAAGCCCTTTTCTACCAACAGATTCATATCGCTCTCTTGGTTAAAGGTCACCACATCCGCTTGCAAACCGTTGGCAACAGAAAGCGCCTGCTTACTAGAGCCGCCATGTGACTGATTGATATTTACTTTGCTATTTGGGTGAGTCTTCTGATAGTCGGTACTGAATAAAATGTTGTAGTCTTTATAAAAGTCGCGCGACACATCATAGGAGACGTTGAGTAGATTAATATCCTGTGTCCCGCCACTGGCATTATTTGCCGCGTCATCTTGCGTCGCCTCTGTTGGACTGCAGCCTGTCATTATCATCGCTGCTGCAAGCATGCCGCTGGTGGCAAGTACACGCGCTTTTACAGACTTATTATTAGTTGATTGAATGCTAGCAATGCTGATTTGTTGGAATTTTTTTTGCATGATGCTCTCGATAAAAGTATTAGAAGCGTTTTGTCAAAATCTTGACCATCATCACAGAGCCTACAATCTTTTGAGTTCGGTTGTCGGGATGATGCAAGCTATGCTAGCAGCATAAATAGCAAACGCTTAGTGACGAATTAGCTTATCGACTAGTGAAGTTGGCATAAGTGATAGGAGCAATCGTTTTGCATCGTTACGAATAAAAAGAGTTGAATAGTTGCTGGCAGGTTTATTAAGTAGACTATGATTTGGGTAGGCTGTACCATTATTTTTACGTCATAAAGTTTGCTGTATCAATGATACTTTCATTATTACGATACTATGCGAACCTTACTTTTCTACTTGACCAAAGGCCCTTATATGAATACTTCATACCATCAATTTCGTTCTATTGTAGGGCTGATAATGATGACCTCTACCCTAGCTGCTTTAACAGGCTGTAATAGCATGTCGCCCACTTCGAATAGCGTTAACCACAGCACGGTTAAATCAGTTGCCAATACAACATCTGCTTTGCCAGCTATTGAAAGCAATATTCTGGGTGACAATGTCTCAGCAGACAGATTTTCAACAGATAAAGTTTCAACAAACAAGGTTTCAGCGGATTACGCTACTGCCGACTACGATAAACGAGCACAAGGCTATGATTGGATTGGCGTAATGGTACGAGCAGAAGGTGATCGACAAATTGACATTAAAGTTCGCTCACGCAGCGATATCAAAAAACCTACTTGTCACTTCGATGGTAAGGCAACATTAATGGGGCAAGATACTGCTCATGGTACGATTTTTCAGGCAAAGGTAAATAACAGCACTGCTTTTTTTCAATTTAAGGACGACAAGCTTATCATCGACAGCTCAGATAAATATGCACTGAACTATTTTTGCTCAGGTGGTGGCTCTCTTGCTGGAGAATATAAAAAGCTGGCAGCAGGTTTAGATATTTAATAGACAGCGCTAACATGCGTTAAGTTGTTTTTCATTTTAAAATAGTGCTAAAAACAAAAAGGTGCCAGACCATAAGTCTGACACCTTTTTTACGACTGGCTTAGTACAAGTTTTTTATACTGATGATCTGCCCTTATACCGCAGATGCACCCGTTAATTTAACCTCAGCACGCTCTTCTTTTGCGATACCAGCATAGTAGTCACGCAAAATCTGTAATACTTCTGGACGGCTAAAGTTATCTGGTACATCTTCATCTTCCGATAGTGCTTTACGCAGCTTAGTACCTGACACTTTAACGTGTTCAGAGGCGTCATGCGGGCAAGTCTTGTCAGAGGCCATCGCATTACAAGCATTACACCAGAACGTCCAGCCAATTTTGAGCGGCTGAGTGATAAGGTCATCTTTACCAACGTGTTCAAAAATCGTTTGCGCATCAAACGCACCGTAGTAATCGCCGACACCCGCATGGTCACGACCAACAATCAGGTGGCTACAGCCATAGTTTTGACGGAATAGCGCATGTAATAATGCTTCACGTGGACCAGCATAGCGCATATCCAACGGATAACCTGCTTGGATAACGGTGTCTTGTCTAAAGTAGTTATCAATCAACGTTTTGATGGCTTCTTGACGCACTTCGGCTGGGATGTCGCCAGGTTTCAATGCGCCCAATAATGAATGAATCAACACACCATCACAGATCTCAATCGCAATCTTGGCCAGATATTCATGTGAGCGGTGCATCGGGTTACGCGTTTGGAAAGCCGCCACAGTCTTCCAGTTTTTCTCTTCAAAGATTTGACGTGTTTGCGCGGGCGTTTTATAGATACCAGGATAACGCGTTGGGAACTCACCTTCGCTCAGCACTTCAACACTACCGGCAATATTGACGGCTTCTTGGTTCAATACTTGTTGTACGCCTGGATGCTCTGAATCCGTGGTCGTAAATACTTGCTGACACTCATGCTCTTTATCGATGGTATAAGTCTCTTCTACCGTCAAGATACCCATGACTTCGCCATCTTGAGCGACCAAGGCTACTTTGTCGCCTTGACTCAAATTATCCGCAGTCTCTTTTGGCGCAGACAAAGTGATAGGAATTGGCCAAAACAAGCCAGCGTTTTCACCGCTTTGCAGACGCATGTTGTCTACCACGCCCTGCCAGTCCGCTTGATTCATAAAACCATTTAACGGAGTAAAACCACCAATACCGAACATGATTAAATCACCACGCTCACGTGAGCTTAGAGTGATGGTCGGCAATGTGCTGGCAAGCTCTAATGCTTGATCACGTGCTGCACCGTTTAATAATAGTGGCTTAAGCTCTGCACTACCATGTGGTGGAACCAGCTTTGATTTGAATTGTGATTGGGTTTGGCTTTGAGTTTGAGACATATAGTTATTAAAACCTCTTATAAAAAGAATGGTTGGAAGAGATGAGCAAAAATGCAAAAGCGATTAAATGTACAAAACTGAGAAGAAAGCCGTCGCTAGATAATAAATAGCTAGATAATAAGGTGGTGTATCAAAAAGTATGCTGATTAAAATTCGAACAATTTTTGAAGCCTTTAAAGCCCTATAGAATCAGGGAACTTAGCATAGATTTCTTATTGACTTTTATCGCTAGCATACTTTTTGATACACCACCGATAATAAATAGCGTGCTAACGATTGGGCATTAAATTTGTTACGCATAGGCTACCTAACTTTCGTTATGAAAATTTATGCTGTGTTTGGATATGGATATGTCTGAAAGGAATTTATGTTTCTGGGTACAAGCTTATATGATGTATAGCTGAATTACTTACATTGCGAACGGCAATAAAACCTATTACACACGCAAATCATTTTCGTCGCTGATTTTAAGATTAAAAACAAAACTGAGATTACGTCATGTATCAATATAATTACGCTGACCAGACTTTGGTAGAGGAACGAGTTGCCCAATTTCGCGACCAAACCGAGCGGTTTTTGGCAGGTGAGCTTGCCGAGGAGCAGTACTTACCACTGCGATTGCAAAACGGCTTGTATATCCAGCGTTATGCGCCTATGCTCCGTATCGCCATTCCTTACGGCTTGCTTGCCAGCTATCAGCTACGCAAATTGGCTGAGATTACCCGTAAGTATGATAAAGGCTATGGGCACATGACCACCCGTACCAATATTCAGCTGAACTGGCCAAAACTAGAAGAAGTGCCAGACATTTTGGCTGAGCTTGCGACAGTACAGATGCATGCCATCCAAACCTCAGGTAACTGTATCCGTAATACGACAACGGATCCTTATGCGGGTATCCATAAAGAAGAAATTGCTGACCCACGCCCTTATTGTGAGATTATCCGTCAGTGGTCAACCTTCCACCCTGAGTTTGCCTTTTTACCACGTAAATTTAAAATTGCAGTCATCGGTACCGAAGCGGATCGAGCTGCGACGCAAGTCCATGATGTGGGTCTGCACGTCGTTACCAATGACGCAGGCGAGCTTGGCTTTGAAGTGATCGTTGGTGGTGGCCTCGGGCGTACTCCTATTATCGGCAAAACGATTCGCAAGTTTTTACCTCGTGAGCATTTACTCAGCTATCTCGATGCCGTTTTGCGCGTTTATAACTTGCATGGTCGCCGTGATAACAAGTACAAAGCCCGTATTAAAATTTTGGTTGATAGCTTAGGTGGCAATCAGTTTGGCAAATTGGTGGAGGCTGAGTGGGAAGCACATACTAAAGATGGCCCGCTTACCTTGACTGAAGAGAATTTTGACACCGCTGCTAGCTACTTTAGCATGCCTGATTATCAGTCATTTGATGCGCTCGCAGTACAATCAGAGTTGCAAGCACAATTGGCAGACAATAAAGATTTCGCTGATTGGTATAAGCAAAACACCGTGGCACATAAGGTGGACGGTTACCGTGCGGTAGTGATCTCTTTAAAAGCCGGACTGGTGGACGGTCGTTATGTGCCATCAGGTGACTTGAGTGATGCGCAAATGGATGCGCTTGCCGATTTGTCTGATCGTTATAGCTTTGGTGAATTGCGCGGTACGTATCAGCAAAATCTGGTATTCGCTGATGTGCAAACCAATGAGCTTTATGAATTGTGGCAGCAGCTATCAGAATTGCATTTAGCGCGCGCAAACATCAACACCCTAACGGATATGATTGTCTGCCCAGGTTGGGACTACTGCTCGCTTGCCAATGCAACGACGCATAACATCGCTGAACAAATCGAAAAGCAGTTTGATGATTTAGATTACTTGTATGATCTTGGTGATATTCGCCTAAACATGTCAGGCTGCATGAATGCTTGCGCCCATCATCACACAGGTGATATCGGCATCTTGGGTGTGGACAAAAAAGGCGAGCACTGGTATCAGATTAGCCTTGGCGGTAACTCTAGTAATGACGCCAAATTGGGCAAAATCTTAGGAAAAGCGGTGCCAGCGGATGATGTGGCCAGCACGCTACAAACCATTTTAGATGTGTATCTCGATATACGCGGCACTAACGAACAAGATGTTGAGGGTTTTGGTGACGTGATTGACCGCGTTGGTATCGCCCCCTTTAAGGAGAAGGTCTATGGCTAATCATCATGTGCTTGATAGCCATGGCGCAGACATCAGTGGCGAAGATACTTGGCAAGCGCTAGCGACAGCGCAGCTGCCTGACGGTATCGCGTTATCAAGCCTGACCTTGCTTGAGCTGTTACACAAACAAGAAAAAGTTGATGTACTTGTCCCACTAGCAGATTTATTAAATGCTGATGGCAAACTGGCAAACGGTTTGCTAGAGCAAGTATTGGATATCCTCAAGCAGCACAGCAGCCGATTGGGTGTGTGGATCACATCCAACACCGATGCTGATGATCTGCCTGATGTAAAAGACTTTTTATTGACGCAAGACTTGATCGTCATTCATGTCCCAAGTTTTGTAGACGGTCGCGGTTTTAGTTTTGCACAGACCCTGCGTCAGCTTGGTTATGAAGGTGATATTCGCATGGCAGGCGCGTTTGGTCGTGATCAAATCGCTTATTTGCTGCGCGCTGGTGCGACCAGCTTTGTACTCAATGAGCATGATGCTAAATCTGATATTAGCCAAGCCTTCACTGCCCTAGCCAGTAGCTATGATGGTCGAGACGCTTCAGCATTACCGATGTTCTCAAAAAACTGATTTTATTATTCACTATCAAATCGCTATTTTTATATTAACAATTATTAAGGAATGTATTATGAGCCAATTACACCCAAACCTAGATATCGACCAAGCAAACCAAGATTTGCAAGGTAAATCACCTGAGCAAATCGTTGAGTGGGCATTGACGCAAGCCAAAAACCCAATCATCACCACCAACTTCCGTCCTTATGAGTCAGCGATCTTGCATTTGGTTGCCAAGCAGCGCCCTGACATCACGGTATTGTGGGTAGATTCAGGCTATAACACCGATGCGACCTATCAGTTTGCCAACAAATTGATTCGTGATCTTGATCTCAACGTCGTGACGTATATTCCAAAACAAACCGCTGCCCATCGTGACGCCACCATGAATGGCATCCCAGGCATTGACAACCCGCAACATGGCGAGTTCACTGAACAAGTGAAACTTGAGCCATTCCGCCGCGCCCTTGCTGAGCTAAAGCCTGACGTATGGTTTAACGCGATTCGTAAAGACCAAACTGAGTTCCGCCAAGGTCTTGATGTACTTAGCCTATCAAAAGACGGCGTGCTAAAAGTAGCGCCATTGTTTGAAAAAACAGATGCTGATTTAGACGTATATCTAGAAGAGCATAACTTACCAAACGAGCATGACTACTTTGATCCAACAAAAGTAGAAGAAAGCCGTGAGTGTGGCTTACATACTCAGCTATAGTAAGGCGCTGACTGCAGCTATTGTTTGTTGAACAATGGCTATAGCTATATCAATAAAAAAATCCCGCTAGGCTCTTAATAGAGTCGTTAAGCGGGATTTTTGTGTGCTTGTTCTATCTATAAGTCAAAAAAATCTAAAATGGGTACAAGGTAGTCGACTGCAGATTGTACAAATAGTACCTGTAGGGAGAGTAACGCCGTAGCCTTTGACTAGTTCTCTGACTATATATCGAAAACTCACCGCTATTCCCATTATTAGCGAAAACAGGTATTAATATCTCAAAAACGAATATGCTAATGCCAATTCACTAGGTGAGAGTGTGCTTGTGATACCTCATAATGGCGGCATCCTTTATACCTTTATAATAAACAATTAGGTGGTGTATCAAAAAGTATGCTGGGGTAATAAAGGAAGGGTGACAGCCGAAGCAAGATGATATATTTGAGGTTATGAAGACACAAATACAGATCAATTGCCCCGACTGTCACAGTCCCAGTTTAAA